>Ga0206833_1154_pt3 | contig 14557 bp, 11 predicted proteins | sample Alteio_BWOrgCont_32_FD_152891 | JGI IMG/M metagenome (GOLD analysis project Ga0206833, IMG submission 152891) | Enriched cells from forest soil in Barre Woods Harvard Forest LTER site, Petersham, Massachusetts, United States -... | ecosystem: Environmental > Terrestrial > Soil > Temperate forest >... | reverse complement strand
TCCGAAGTAACACGCGTGGCGCGTGAAGTGGGTACCGAAGGCAAGCTGGGCGGCCAGGCGCAGGTACGCGGCGTGGGCGGCGTGTGGAAAGATCTCACGGATTCGGTGAACTCCATGGCCGGCAACCTGACGGCTCAGGTTCGAAACATCGCGGAAGTCACAACCGCTGTCGCCAAAGGCGATCTCTCGCGCAAAATCACAGCCGACGTGCGCGGCGAAATTCTGGAGTTGAAGAACACCATCAACACCATGGTGGATCAGCTCAACTCGTTTGCGTCCGAAGTAACCCGCGTGGCGCGCGAAGTGGGTACTGACGGAAAACTGGGTGGACAGGCGCAGGTAAAAGGCGTTGGCGGCGTGTGGAAAGATCTCACCGATTCGGTAAACTTCATGGCCGGCAACTTAACTTCGCAGGTCCGGAATATCGCGGAAGTTACAACCGCCGTGGCGAATGGCGATTTGTCGCGCAAAATCACGGTAGACGTGCGCGGCGAAATTCTGGAGCTGAAGAACACCATCAACACCATGGTGGATCAGCTCAATGCATTCGCTTCTGAAGTAACGCGCGTCGCCCGCGAAGTAGGTACGGAAGGAAAACTCGGCGGACAGGCGGTAGTGAAAGGCGTGGCGGGAACGTGGAAGGATTTGACGGATTCTGTCAACTCAATGGCCAGCAACCTCACTAATCAGGTCCGAAATATTGCGGAGGTGACGACGGCCGTCGCGACCGGCGATTTGTCGCGCAAAATCACAGTGGAAGTGCGCGGTGAAATTCTGGAGCTGAAGAACACCATCAACACGATGGTGGATCAGCTCAGCTCGTTCGCGTCGGAAGTAACGCGCGTGGCTCGCGAGGTGGGTACCGAGGGGAAACTCGGAGGCCAGGCGGACGTGCATGGTGTCGCGGGCACCTGGAAAGACTTGACGGATTCGGTAAACTCCATGGCCAGCAACCTGACCAGCCAGGTCCGCAACATCGCCGAAGTCACGACGGCCGTGGCCAAGGGTGACCTTTCTCGAAAAATCACGGTGGATGTGCGCGGCGAAATCCTGGAACTGAAGAACACCGCGAACACCATGGTGGATCAGCTCAATGCGTTCGCATCCGAAGTGACGCGCGTGGCTCGCGAGGTGGGTACGGAAGGAAAACTCGGCGGGCAGGCGGACGTGAAAGGCGTCGGCGGCGTGTGGAAGGATCTGACGGACAGCGTTAACTTCATGGCCGGCAATCTCACGTCGCAGGTGCGAAACATCGCGCAGGTGACCACCGCCGTGGCCAAAGGCGATCTTTCGACGAAGATCACCGTCGATGCGCGCGGAGAAATCCTGGAGCTGAAGAACACCATCAACACCATGGTGGATCAGCTCAATGCGTTTGCGTCCGAGGTAACGCGCGTGGCTCGCGAAGTAGGTACCGAGGGAAAACTGGGTGGCCAGGCCGACGTCCGCGGCGTCGCCGGTACCTGGAAAGATTTAACGGACAGTGTCAACTACATGGCCAGCAACCTGACCAACCAGGTGCGTAACATCGCCGGTGTCACAACCGCCGTGGCTCGAGGCGATTTAACTACCAAGATCACCGTCGATGCGCGCGGCGAAATTCTGGAGCTGAAGAACACCATCAACGCCATGGTGGATCAGCTCAGCTCGTTCGCATCGGAAGTAACGCGCGTGGCGCGCGAGGTCGGTACCGAAGGTAAGCTGGGCGGTCAGGCGGAGGTCAAAGGCGTGGCCGGAACCTGGAAGGATCTTACCGAGAGCGTCAACTCCATGGCCGGCAACCTGACCAATCAGGTCCGTAATATCGCTGAAGTCACCACTGCCGTGGCCAAAGGCGACCTTTCGCGCAAAATCACCGTTGACGTGCGTGGCGAAATTCTGGAGCTGAAGAACACCATTAACACCATGGTGGATCAGCTCAGCTCATTCGCATCGGAAGTGACGCGCGTGGCGCGCGAGGTCGGTACCGAAGGAAAACTCGGAGGGCGCGCGGAAGTCCGGGGCGTCGCGGGAACATGGAAGGATCTTACCGACAGCGTGAACTCCATGGCGGGCAACCTTACATCCCAGGTCCGCAATATCGCTCAGGTAACCACGGCAGTCGCGAACGGCAATCTCTCGCGAAAAATCACCGTCGACGTGCAAGGTGAAATTCTGGAGCTGAAAGACACCATCAACACCATGGTGGATCAGCTCAATTCATTCGCCAGCGAAGTAACGCGCGTGGCGCGCGAAGTGGGAACAGACGGAAAGCTGGGCGGCCAGGCGGAAGTGAAGGGCGTAGCTGGAACGTGGAAGGATCTCACGGACAACGTGAACTTCATGGCCGCCAACCTTACTACGCAGGTGCGCGGTATCGCCAAGGTGGTAACCGCGGTAGCCAATGGCGATTTGAAACGAAAACTGGTGCTCGAAACGAAGGGTGAAATCGCCGAGCTGGCCGACACGATCAACGGCATGATCGACACCTTAGCCACGTTCGCCGACCAGGTCACCACCGTCGCACGAGAAGTGGGAATCGAAGGAAAACTGGGCGGCCAGGCGCGCGTGCCCGGCGCCGCTGGAATCTGGCGCGATTTGACGGACAACGTCAATCAGCTCGCGGCGAATCTTACGAATCAGGTCCGCGCCATCGCGGAAGTGGCCACGGCCGTCACGAAAGGCGATTTGACGCGATCGATCGCCGTGGAAGCGCAAGGCGAAGTCGCGGCGTTGAAGGACAACATCAATGAGATGATCGTCAACCTGGCGGCGACAACACGGAAGAACAACGAGCAGGACTGGCTGAAAACCAATATCGCCAAGTTCACCGGCATGATGCAAGGCCAGCGCGACTTGCTGACGGTTTCGCAGCTCTTGCTCTCGGAACTGACGCCGCTGGTTGGCGCGCAGCACGGCACCTTCTACATCGCCGACTCGCAGGAAGACAGCACGATCCTCAAGCTGCTGGCGGGCTATGCCATTGACGAGCGCAACGAGGCCCTGCGAGCTTTCCCTGTGGGTCAAGGGTTGGTGGGGCAGTGCGCCAAGGAGAAAGAGCGCATTCTGGTGACGGATGTTCCGGGCGATTATATCCGTATCAACTCCAGCCTGGGAGGTTTGGCGCCAGTGAGCATCGTCGTGTTGCCGGTGCTATTTGAAGGCGACGTGAAGGCCGCTATTGAGCTGGCATCGTTCGCGGAATTCAGCGATATTCACCTGGCGTTTCTCGATCAGCTCACGCAATCCATCGGCATCGTTCTGAACACCATCGCGGCTACCATGCGTACGGAGCAATTGTTGCAACAGAGTCAGGCGCTGGCGAATGAGTTACAGAGCCAGCAGCTCCAGTTGCAAACCACCAACGCGGAGCTGCAGGAGAAAGCGCAATTGCTGGCCGAGCAGAAGACCGAAGTGGAAACCAAGAACCAGGAAGTGGAACAGGCTAAGAAGGCGCTGGAGGAGAAGGCGGAACAGCTCGCTCTCACATCGAAGTATAAGAGCGAATTCCTCGCCAACATGAGCCATGAGCTGCGCACGCCGCTCAATAATCTTTTGATCCTGGCTCGCATGCTTTCCGAGAATTCGGACAAAAACCTGACGCCCAAGCAAGTGAAATTCGCCGAGACCATCCACACTTCCGGAACCGATTTGCTTGCGTTAATCAACGATATTCTCGACCTCAGCAAGATCGAGTCGGGAAAGATGGACGTGGAAGTAGGCGGCGTCCGATTCACCGAATTGGGCGATTACTGCTCGAAGACGTTCCGGCACGTGGCCGACGGCAAGGGCCTGGAGTTCACGGTGGATTTGGGCACGTCGCTTTCGCACGAAATCATGCACACCGACGCCAAGCGCCTGCAACAGGTTTTGAAGAACCTGCTGTCGAACGCCCTCAAGTTCACCGAGCATGGTTCGGTGAGACTTACCATCGACAAAGCAACGTCGGGCTGGAGCGCGAACCACATGATTCTCGGCCGCGGAAAATCGGTGATCGCATTTTCGGTGGAAGATACGGGCATCGGAATTCCCACCGACAAGCAGCGAATCATCTTCGAAGCGTTCCAGCAAGCGGACGGAACCACCAGCCGCAAATACGGCGGTACCGGGCTGGGGCTTTCGATCAGCCGCGAGTTGGCGCGCCTTCTGGGCGGTGAAATCCGGTTGCAAAGCGCGCCCGGCGTAGGCAGCATCTTCACGTTGTATTTGCCGCAAGCCTATGTCACTCCAGCGCTCACTCCGAAGAGCGAGGCGCTGAAGACCACGCCCATGCTGCTGGAGCAGGCGGCGGTGGTGGTTCCCGAAGGCCAGGTGGACATTATTCTTTCCCCATCCTCTCTGGGAGCCGAAGCTTTAGTGGAAGATCTGGTGATCGATGACGATCGCAATTTGATCGAGCCGGGCGATTCCGTTCTGCTGATTGTGGAGGACGACATCACCTTCGGGCGAATCCTGGTTGACTTGGCCCATGAACATCAATTGAAAGCCTTGGTGGCGATTCGCGGATCGAGCGCCATGACGCTGGCGCGCGAGTTCAAACCGGGCGCTATAACGCTCGACATCAATCTTCCGGATATGGCCGGCTGGACCATTCTCGATCGTCTCAAGCACGATCCCGCCACTCGCCACATCCCGGTGCACGTGATTTCGGGCGACGACAACCGCCGCCGCGGGATCGCTCTTGGCGCGATGACTTATCTTGAAAAGTCTCTAACCACCGAATCGCTTGCGGAAGCATTTGACACCATCGAACACTCCGCCCTGAGGCGCGTGAAGAAGATGCTGGTGGTGTGTTCCGGTGAGATCGACAGGGACGATATTTCGAGTGTCCTGGCGGCGCCGGACATCGAGCTGATTCCCGTCGGAACCGCGGGCGAAGCACTGGCGGTAGCCAAACAACAATACTTGGATGGCGTCGTGATTCACTTCCAGGTGGAAGGAATTGCCGCGTTGCCATTGATGGAAGAGCTGCAGGCTCAAACGGGCCCTCACGTGCCGCCGGCCATCCTGCTGTGCGATCGCCCGCTCACTGCGGCCGAAGAAATGAGCTGGGTGCGTCTCACGCGCACCAGTATTGTGAAGCTGGCCTTCACGCGTGAACGTCTGCTGGATGAATCAGTGCTCTTGTTGCATCGGGCGGAAGACGATCTAACGGTCGAGCAGCGCCAGATCCTGGCGCAATTGCGTGAAACGGACGCTACGCTGGTGGGCAAAACGGTGCTGGTGATCGACGATGACGTCCGCAATATCTTCGCGCTCACTAGCCTGCTGGAAGATCATCGCTTAAACGTGGTGCACGCCGAAAATGGACGAACGGGAATCGAGCTATTGCAGAAAACCCCGGATGTCGATCTTGTGCTCATGGACATCATGATGCCCGAGATGGATGGATATGAAACCATGCGAGCCATACGGGAGGAAGCCCGGTTCCGGTCGCTGCCCATTATTGCGCTGACCGCGAAGGCGATGAAAGGCGATCGCGCCAAATGCATTGAGGCGGGTGCGACAGATTACATTACCAAGCCGGTGGATCTGGAACAGCTCTTTTCAGTGCTGCGCGTCTCGGTCAGCCGCGGATATGAATCGACGCCGGTGGAAGCTCCCGCCGTCTAAAGCAGTATTCTAAATGAGCACCGCCACATCCATGCAAGCGGCTATCGACCAAACGGCCCGTGACCGGATTAAGATTCTTCTGGTCGACGATACGCCGGAGAATCTCGTCTCGTTAGAGGCGGCGCTGGATGGATTAGGACAGGAACTGGTGATGGCGCGCTCCGGGATGGAAGCGCTGCGCCATTTGCTGGAGGACGATTTCGCGGCCATTCTCCTGGACGTAAAAATGCCGGAGATGGATGGTTTTCAGACGGCCGAGCTAATCCGTGCGCGCAAGCGGTCTCGCGACATCCCCATCTTGTTTCTCACCGGCTACAAGAGCGACGAACACCTATTCCGGGGCTACGACCTGGGCGCGGTTGATTTTCTTTTCAAGCCGATAGTCCCGGAGATCCTGCGGTCGAAAGTGAGCGTGTTCGTTGAGCTAAGCCGCAACACGGCCTTGCTGCGGCGTCAAACGGAGGTTCTAAGGAAAGCGGAACAGAAGTTCCGATCGTTGCTCGAAGCCGCGCCGGACGCCATGATCATCAGCTCGGAGGATGGCGGCATCAGTCTGGTGAATTCGCAGGTGGAGGCGATGTTTGGATTCTCGCGCGAAGAATTGATTGGGCGGAATATCCGGATGCTGGTTTCCGATTGGACCGCCCAGCGCGCGGCGCCGCAAAAGGAGCTTTGGGCCCGCGGCAAGAATCAGAACGTGTTCCCCGTCGAGATTAGCCTGAGCCCATTGCAGACCGAAGAGGGGCTGCTGTTCACTTCCGCTATCCGCGACATTACGGAGCGGAGGCGCGCCGATGAAGCCATTCGCGAGCTAAACGCCACGCTGGAACAGCGCGTTGCGGACCGGACACAGGAGCTGATGCGTTCCAACGATGCCTTGCGCCAGTCCAACGACGATCTGAATCAGTTCGCCTACGCGGCCAGCCACGATCTTCAGGAACCTTTACGAATGGTCGCGCTTTACTCGCAGCTGCTACAGAAGAAATATCTGGCGCAGTTGGATGAGGACGCCAAGCAGATGTTCGGATTTGTCGTGGGCGGCGCCAGGCGCATGGAGACGCTCTTGAAGGACCTGTTGGCGTATTCGCAAACCGGTTCGTCGAGTGAGGGGCCGGCGCAGCCGGTGGATTGCGAGAACGTGATGCGGAAAGTGCTGCTCAACCTGCAGGCCTCCATTGAGCAAAACGGCGCGAACGTCACCTGGGACGCGTTGCCCACGGTTCACGCCCACGAGATCAGGCTTATGCAGCTTTTGCAAAACCTGATTGGAAACGCCATCAAATACCGGTCCGCCGATGTTCCTCGAATCCATGTCCGCGCGGAACGCAACGGCACGGCCTGGCAATTTTGCGTTCGGGATAACGGGATCGGAATTGAGCCGGAATACTCCCAGCAGGTGTTCGGGATTTTCAAGCGGTTGCACGGCCAGAACTACGAAGGAACAGGGATTGGCTTAGCGATCTGCCAGAGGATTGTAGAAAGGTACGGCGGACGGATCTGGGTGGAGTCGAAGCCTGGAGCGGGTTCCTTGTTCAATTTCACGATTCCGGGGGCGGAGTTAGATGCCTAGGCTGACAGGATCTGAGCCTTCTCCCGCAGGTCCTCGTAAATGACCGAAAAGGCGTCTCCCTTCCAAAGCACATTGATCAGTCCGGACCCAGTTACCGGGCCTTCCGATTCGACGATGGAATCGGCTGGAATCTCAACCAACACGGCCGTGGGATCCCGCAGACTGCTTCCAGGATGTGGCTCAAGTTTGACGGCGGGAAGGGAAGCGGAAAGCCTGTATCGGGCTGGCGTCTTCGGGGCAGTCATGCTCGCTCGCTCTTCGAAATAATTCCGCTTGTTTCAGGCTATCACGATCCCTTCGGATAGCTCCCCAACACCCGCAGAAAATCCGCCAACTCGGCCAGGTGGCGCAACGCGTTTTGAACCCGGGGATCGTCTTCCCGATCCAGAAAGTCGAGATAGAAGAGATATTCCCAGGGCTTGCCGTGCAGCGGCCGCGACTCGATCTTGGTCATGTTCAAATCGCGCAATGCGAATGCGCTCAACGCGCGAAACAGCGCGCCTGGAACATTGCGCGTCGTGAACACCAGCGAAGTTTTCCAGGCTTTCGCTTCGCGGCGGGGAAGCTTGGCGCGTTTCGATGGATACAACAAGAAGAAGCGGGTAAAATTGCGCCGGTCGTCTTCAATGGAACGCTGCAGGATGTTTGCGCCGTATATGGAAGCTGCCACCGACGAGGCGATGGCTGCGGCATCGGGCGGCTTTTCTTCCATGATCATTTTTACGCTTCCCGCCGTGTCGTAAAACGGCGTGCTTTCGATGTTGCTATGGCGGCCAAAAAAGCGTAAACACTGATTCAAAGCAACGGGGTGCGAGTATACTTTGCGGACATCCTTGAAACGAACTCCAGGCGGTGCAATTAGATTGTGTATGATCCGCACGTTGGTTTCGGCCACAATTCGTACGTCAAAATTCAGCAAATGGTCGTAGTTTTCGTGTACCGATCCGGCCAGCGTATTCTCCATTGGAATCACGGCGGCGTCTAACTTACCCTTGGTGAGGGCTCGAAAGACGTCTTCGAACCGGGGGAAAGGAACGACGATAGCTTTTTCGCCCAGAAGTTGCATGGCGGCTTCCTGGCTGAATGCTCCTAGTGCTCCTTGAAATCCAACACGCTCTTTTTTCATGACTTACCAGTCTTGCGCCGGACCTTTTTGGCGGAAGCCTTGCCGCCATCCCAGCGGCGGGCGTCCGGAGCAGGGAGATTTAGCAAGTCCAGCACGCGGTCCACGCTATGATCCACGATATCCAGAATCGTTTTCGGTTGATTATAGAACCCAGGCACGGGCGGCAAGATGATTGCTCCCATTTCCGTAAGCGTCACCATATTTCGCAAGTGTCCCAAATGGAAAGGCGTTTCCCTCACCATCAGGATCAGCTTGCGGCGTTCTTTCAGGCAAACATCCGCGGCGCGGATCAGCAAATTCGAACTGAGACCGGCCGCGATGGCCGACATGCTGTGAACAGAGCACGGCGCGATTACCATTCCTTCGGTTAGAAACGACCCGCTCGCTAGGCGGCTGCCAATGTCCTCCAGTGGATAAACATGGTCAGCTAGAGCACGAAACTCATTTGCCGATCGGCCACTCTCCAAAAATGCGGTTCTTTCGGCGGACCTGGTCAGGATCAAATGCGTCTCGACGCCCGCCCGCTGTCTGAGCCTTTCGAGCAGCCGGTAGCCGTAAATGGAACCGCTGGCGCCCGAGACTCCGATTATCAACCTCAAAATGCCTCCTTACGCCAAGCTTTGTTCGGAAAACCGAACAAAAGTCAATTTCGTCGCTTGATTCTTGCACCTCGGGACCGCTATAATTCGAGCCGGGTGGAACCATTTTCCCAAGTGGTTTCTTAGCGATACCAGCCGTAACAGGGCGCACTGGGAAAACATCATACCATGGAGGACGCGGGACAGAGGCTTAGACGAGTTCGAGAACGGCTGTCCCTCCGCGTCCGGGACGTTGAACTGGCCAGCCAGAAAATCGCCGATAAGTACCATAACGACGAGTTCCTGGTTCTGATCAACCGTCTTTCCGAAATCGAAAACAAGGGACTGCTTCCCAACATCTACAAGCTCTACACCCTGTGTACTATCTATCGCCTGAATCTCCAAGAAGTCCTGGAATGGTATGGAGTTCCGCTCGCGTCGATGACCACGGACGCCGCTTTTGCCGAGGTTCCCAGCACCCATCTCATCAATTTTCCGACCAGCCTGCATGGCGAAGTCCTGCTGCCTCTATCGCTCGACCCTGGAATCGATTTGAAGCGTACAACCTATCTCAGCCGGATGATCCAACGCTGGGGAAAGCTTCCGCTGATGTTGTTGGATTCGGTGGATTTGAAGGACCACCGCTATGGGTTCATTGGTACCGAGGATTGGTTCATGTACCCGCTGTTGCAGCCCGGTTCGCTCGTGATGCTGGACGAGACCCGGCGAAAAGTGGTTAACTCCGGTTGGGGGAATGAGTTCGACCGCCCTATTTATTTCCTGGAGCACCGCCAGGGTTACGCCTGCGGCTGGTGTTATCAGACAGATGACCGGCTTATTCTGCAGTCCCACCCTACCTCTGTTTGTCCGCCTCAGGTGTTCACCTATCCAACGGAAATCGAAGTCATTGGGCAGGTTACTGGCGTGGCTATGAATCTTGGTCAGGGTCGTCGACGCCCGACGCGCGCCTGAGCACCCCCAGCATTACCTGCAATTCAGCTAGATAAAGCTTTCTTTCCACGCCTCTTGCACTGGAAGGAATCAAGCCTTTATACGGTGCGAACTTCGTCCAAGCCTTGAGCACGGTTTTCTTGTCCTCTGGCAAATCGGTCAGATACAGGTCCAGGTCGGCGAGCTGCTGTTCGAGGTCAAAAGATAACCAATCGGCAAAAACCTGTTTGTGACTCTTCTTAAGCGCACGGCTGGCGTCATCGGCATTGAAAACCAGCGCGAGTCCATGGTGCTCGTATCGCCCGCTGTTTAGATTTCTCAGGCCCGCCAGGTAAACCAGCCTTCCGAATACAGTCGGGATTTGCGACAGAGTATGACGCCACACGTCGGCCACGGCGCGCCGATCTAATACATCGTCACCTTCCGTACTCTTCAACACAACACTAAGATAATACACCGGATCTCTCTCGTAAACTAGCCCAAAATTTCACTTCTCGCGCACTCCCGCCCGCGCATGTTCTGGATTCAGAAACAGTTTGAAGCCTCCTCTTTTTCGACCGGTTATGGCCTTAGCCTGACTGGGAGTTTACGGACTCAATCCACCGAAAAAGAGGAGAACTTCCACAATGAAAAAAAGGCTTTTGCTGTTGGCTGGTATGATGCTCGCGCTAGGAACCATTGTCCAGGCAGACTTACCGACGCCGCCTTGCGATCCCAAGTGCACTTTGACTCCATTGCAACGCTGAACGCCGGACTTGGCACTGGGGGCTGGATGCTACACTTTTGGTTAATCGATTCGACTAAGTCATGCACCAGCTCCCGATCGATAAACTGGTCCTCTTCCTTATTCAAGAAGCGGCACTCTTGGTCCTCATTGTACGCCTTTGGAATGCCGGTCTCCATCGTGTATATCCCTACTTCTTTGGCTATCTGCTAGCGGACTTTATTGAAGAGGCCATCTTTTGGGCGATCCCGTACAGAAGCCGGTCGTATGTTTATTTCTGGCTTGTCAGCGAGGGCATCGACGCCTGTTTCTACGCGCTAATCGTTAGCGAGCTGTATAAGATCGTGCTGCGCGACCTGCCCGGCATCGCCAGTATCTCCCGGCGGTACCTCAAAGTCACTCTCGCCATCGCAATCGCCACGTCCCTGCTATTGCTTCGTTTGGAGGAAGCTCCGGCCAACGTCGTATCCACTTTCCTCGTAATCGAACGCGCAATCGTATTCAGCGTCGTGATCTTCATTCTGCTGGTAACGGCTTTCCTGGTGTACTATCCGATCTCTTTGAATCGAAATGTCGTGGCCTATTCCGTCGGGTACGCCGTTTATTTTCTGTGCAAGGCCACGGGACTTTTCATCCGTACGCTAGGACACTATGTCTTACGTGAGATCAACACTATTTTAATCGCGGTTTCGGCCGCATGCCTGGTGTTCTGGGCCATCACGCTAAGCCGGCGGGGTGAGGAGCGTTTAGTAGTTGTTGGACACCAATGGAATCGGGACGATGAGCAGCGCCTGCTGTCGAAAATCAGGGCGATTAACGACAACCTGGTGAGTACCGGAAAAAAATAGTAATGAATCCTTACATTGAACCGATAAGAACGTTAAATATTCATGCCATGGGATTGCGTTGACACCCGGAAATTAGATATGCTAAAGCGAACCAGGGAAAGGGGGCTAAAATGACGTTTCCTGTGTTGTCAATTGCGGTCGTCCTGCTGGTAGCCGCGTTCGCTTTTCTATTTTATCGTCTGGCTTCACGCTTCGACCGGCAATCGAGTGCGGCGGAATGGCTGGACGAATTTTCCCTCGAGAGCTATGCGCCCATGCGGCGATTGCTGGATCAGCGTGATATCGAGTTCTTGAAAAAACAACCAGGATACCATCCCGCGCTGGCGAAACGCCTGCGGCGGGAACGGCGGAAAGCCCTCATCGGTTACCTGGAGTTGATGATTGCCGACTTCAATCAGTTGCTCCATATCGGGCGTCTCATGCTGATCAATTCAAATATTGACCGGCCTGAGTTTGCGCGGACCTTATGGAGGCAACAAATCCGATTTTACGCCTCGGTCTATTCCATTCGGTGCAAACTGGCTCTTTCCCCGCTCGGATTACGGGTGGAACGGCTGGAGTTGTTGGATTCACTTGCCAGCATGTTCCAGCAGGTAAAAGAAATCGCGTCGCTGGAAAGCCCGGCTTATTAGTTCAAGTCCCCTTGCTTTACGCGCGGGGCTACCATACGGTACCGGTTCACATGCCGTACGGGTTATCATCCGGCGCATGTTATCCATGCGGTGCGGGGTACGGATTCGTCGGACCCTCGCGTAGCCCCGCGCGAGCGAGGGGATTAAGACGCATCACACTTCCAAACCCACTGAGCGCATCAGATCCAGCGCATTGCTCCGCTCCACTACGCCTGGACCCAGGCGATAGTCGAAGTGCAACTTGCCATCTTCAAACGTATCCGCGAAATGAACGTTTCCCGCGCGCCCGGCCAAATCATCTGCGATATGGGCCAATGCTAGATCGTGGGTAGTGATCATGCCAATGGCGCCGCGGTCGATCAGGGTGCGTACAATCGCGCTGGCCCCGATCCTGCGGTCATGTGAATTCGTCCCACTCAGCAGTTCGTCGATCAGGAAGAGAACGGTCTGAGGTTGAGCGGCGAGGTTCACGATCTCGCGCAGCCGGGTAATCTCGGCGTAGAAGCGCGAGCGCCCGTCCTGCAGCGAATCATTGACGCGTATGGACGCGCCTACGGTGACGGGCGATATGGACAGGCGAGTTGCGCACACCGGCGCACCTGCCCAGGCCAGCACGCTATTCAGCCCCACCGATCGGAGTAGCGTACTCTTTCCCGACATGTTTGAGCCGCTGACAATCAATAAGCGAAGCTCCGCGCCTAAGCGGAGATCGTTCGGAACTCTCTGCGATTCCGGCAAAAGCGGATGGCCCATCCCGGCCGCGTCAAACCAGCCGCCTGGCTCGTCTTTTAGCTCCGGAAAAGTGTTGTGTGGATGCTCGTAGCTGTATCCCGCCAAAGCGAAAAGCGCCTCAAATTCGCCGGCGCCCGAAATCCAGGCACGGATGTGCGGCCCGGAGCGTTTTCGCCAGCGTTCGATGGCCATGGCCACTTGGGCGCCCCACAGCGTAGCCATGGCAATAGGGGTGAAGAACATGTTGCGTTGCCAATCCAGCCGGGCCACCAGGCGGCGCAAGCGGCCGATTTCTTCCGATGCCACCAGTCCGCTGGCTTTGAGTTCCGCCTGCATACGCAGCAATAGCGGCGCCTGAAATGGCTCCTTTTCCAAACGCTCCAGCAATTTTCCGAGCAGCGCCAGGTCGCGAGCCGGCGAGTTCACTCCCGCTGAAACCCGCAGAGTTCGCCCTCCCAGAAAAAAGGCGTAGCTTAATTCGACAAAGAGGGTTGCAAGAAAAGGTGTGCGGGTGACAAGTCCCGCCATATAGAGCGAAAACGTCAACAATACGCCAGCCGCAAGAACAGCGGCGATCATCGGCGCGCCGCGGGGAAACTCAACTTCGGGACCTTCCCCCCAGCGAGCCACCGCGCCAGAATCCATGTCTGAGCGGACGGATTCGCCCAGTACCGCCAGCTCCTCGCGCAGATCGATGGAGGGCTGCAGTTCCTGGACGGCGGCTTGCCGCATGGCCGTCTCGTCGCGCGAGGCCGGTGCCAGGAGCCACGCGGCCAGCGCATCCTCACCAGAGCGAGTTCGGGCGGTGGACAGCAACTCAAACAATGAGCCCTTTCCAAAAATGTCCAGGTCTGATTCATAGATATGCGACGGATTGCGAAATCGATCGCCCGTTTCGCCCTTCCCCATCCACCGATTTTCCAGACGCTCGATCCCGCGCTCGTAGAACAGGACCGAGCGATTGGCGCGCTCCAGGTTCTCCCACACCCGGGCATGGGCGACCACTAGAATCAAGAACAGAATCAATGGAGCAAGCAGCCACCAGAAGGAGATTACAACCTCCCCAAAAACGAAGAAGGCCATGATGACGCCAACGATGCCGGTCAGCAGGCGCGCGTTACCAATCCAGCGAAACTGCGCCTGTTCGCGTTCAGCTACCGTACGCCGTTCGGTGAGCCGCCTGTGGTATTCGGCGATTGGATTCACAATGTTAGGCTAACAGCAGTGGAGCATGGACGAAGAACCGGTCCGGATTCCCATCACCGACGTATTCGACCTGCATAGTGTTCCGCCGCGCGATGTTAAGCCGATTGTTGAGGAATATCTCGAAGAAGCGAATCGGGCGGGGTTTCGGGCATTGAGGATTATCCATGGCAGGGGAATTGGGGTTCAGCGCGAGCTGGTCCGGTCGATTTTGGCCAAAACGCCGTTCGTGGATAGCTTTGGCGACGCTCCCGTAGAGGCTGGAGGTTGGGGGGCGACCATTGTTACATTGCGATAGTCCTCTAGCCGCGAAATATTGGAACTTTTTTCCCGCCAAAGGTGAATACCTAACATCGACCCTATGCCGAACGGTCTGACTAACGGCGACGGAGATTTGCTACGGCTGATCTCGCGTGGCGATGAAGACGCCTTCTTGGCGTTTTATAGGCGATATCAGGGACCGGTCTATCGATTTGCCCTCCAAATGAGCGGCAAGGTGGAAATCGCGGAAGAAGTCACGCAGGACGTTTTCATGGTGGTGATGGGTTCCCCCCGGCAGTATGACTCCAAGCGCGGATCCGTTTCCGCCTATCTTTATGGC
>Ga0206833_1212_pt1 | contig 14598 bp, 17 predicted proteins | sample Alteio_BWOrgCont_32_FD_152891 | JGI IMG/M metagenome (GOLD analysis project Ga0206833, IMG submission 152891) | Enriched cells from forest soil in Barre Woods Harvard Forest LTER site, Petersham, Massachusetts, United States -... | ecosystem: Environmental > Terrestrial > Soil > Temperate forest >... | reverse complement strand
AATCTTGCTAAATGCAACAAAGTTTTATTTGGTTCATTAGCCGGTTAGTTCATTAGTAGCGTTAGCAAGCCGACTTTTGATTCCCAATGAACCGATGAACTAATAAACCAATGAACTATATTTGCCCATATGAAACCTGCTGAAATTAATTTAAAATGGGATGCATTACAGCAGCGTATTGCTGATGATTTTGATAGCGAAAAACCAGATATAAAGGTGATGCTGTTTTTAATAGGCGTGCAAGAGCTTGGACAGGGGCCGCGCAAATTTAGCAAACGACAAAAAGAGGAGCTGATGCACATTGCTAACTGCAAATTATTCAGCATGCTGGGCTTTTATGAGTTGGAAGGCCTTGATCAGGATGGCTGGCCGCATTGGAAGCTCGTTAAAACGGTACCCAACTATACCTTGCTTGAGCAGGAAATGATTATCAAATCGTTAATTATTAATTATTTTGAAGAATTGGAGGCTAATTAGCCAGTGAGTAATTTAAATTTAATTGTCCTGTAAATATGAAGAAACTTTTTACAACACTTTTATTAGCCTTATTTATTTCAGCTGCTGCCTTTGCCGGTGGGCCTAAGAATCAGTATGTGCGTATAAAAACCAGTTATGGTAATTGCATTATCAGGTTATATAACGAAACACCTAAGCACCGCGATAATTTTATTAAACTCGTGAAACAGGGCTTTTATAATGGCACATTATTTCACAGGGTGATACAAAATTTTATGATACAGGGTGGTGATCCGGATTCTAAAAACCCCGATAAAGCCAAACCCGGCGTTGAACTGGGCAATGGCGATGTGAGCTATACCATACCTGCTGAATTTAGAGATAGTTTGTTTCATAAAAGAGGGGTATTGGCTGCCGCGAGGGACGATAACCCAACCAAAGCATCAAGCGGATGCCAGTTCTATATTGTGGAAGGCAAACGATTTACCGATGGTAAAATGGATACACTGGAACAGACCCGCTTAAAAGGGCATAAAATTCCGGCATGGGAGAGGGAATATTATAAATCTGTTGGCGGTGCTCCGCATCTGGATCAAAACTACACTGTTTTTGGCGAGGTGGTTTATGGCATTGATATGGTTGACCGTATTGCAGCCGTAAAGAAAGATAAAAATGACCGCCCGCTGGACGATGTGCCCATGACGGTGGAACTGCTGAGTAAGAAGGAGTGTAAGCAGTTGGATGCAATTATTTACCCCCCGGCCCCCTAAAGGGGGAGTTGGATAAACTCAGAAAAAGCGTAAATTTATCACTATAAAATTTCCCCTTTAGGGGACTAAGGGGTATGAAGATAATAACTTATAACGTTAATGGCATCCGCTCGGCAATGAGCAAAAACCTGTTGGGTTGGCTACAGGCTACCGATGCTGATGTGGTGTGTATGCAGGAAATTAAGGCCTCGCCTGATGTGCTGACCGATTTGCATTTAATTGAGCAGTTAGGTTACGAACATTACTGGTATCCGGCGGAAAAAAAGGGTTACAGCGGTACAGCCATCCTCACCAAAAAAACACCCAATAAGGTAGAATATGGTTGCGGCATTAGTGATTACGATAAGGAAGGACGCAACATCCGCGTCGATTTTGACGAGGTATCGGTAATGAGCGCTTATTTCCCGTCAGGATCAAGTGGTGATGACCGGCAGGCGTTTAAATACCGTTTTTTGGATGAGTTCGGCAAGTACCTTGAACTGCTGCAAGCACAGTGCCCCAAACTAATTGTATCCGGCGATTATAATATTTGCCATCGCCCTATTGATATCCATAACCCAAAATCAAATGCTAATTCATCAGGTTTTTTGCCCGAGGAACGCGAATGGATGGAGAACTTTATTGAGTCGGGGTATATCGATACCTTCAGGCATATGAACAAGGAACCGCATAATTATACCTGGTGGAGTTTCAGAGCCAATGCGCGGGCCAAGAATTTAGGCTGGCGCATTGATTACAATATGGCTACACGGGCGCTGGAAAACAATATAAAAAGAGCCGCCATACTACCAGAAGCAAGACACTCTGACCATTGCCCGGTGTTGCTGGAATTGGAATTTTAGCAAAGCAGCATCTTCCATAGCGATGGGTTTTAAAACCCATCGCTATATTTTTTTATCCCTCAATTAAATTATATAAATTACGCTGTTAATAAACTTTATTACAGTGCTAATTAAAACTTTCGGAAGTGCAGTATACGGCATCGAAGCTGTTACCATAACAGTTGAGGTAAATATCAGTGGCGGGAAAAACTATTATATTGTGGGACTGCCAGATAACGCCGTTCGCGAATCTATGCAGCGGGTAGAAGCCGCCCTGCAAACCAATAATTTCCGGATGCCGCGGCAAAAGATAGTGGTAAATATGGCTCCTGCTGATATCCGTAAAGAAGGATCGGCGTATGACCTTACCATTGCCATCGCTATTTTGGCCAGCTCGGGCCAGATAGAAAATGAAAATCTTGATAAATATTTAATTATGGGCGAGCTTTCGCTCGATGGCGGTTTGCAACCTATAAAAGGTGCGTTGCCTATAGCTATTCAAGCGCGAAAGGAGGGTTTTAAAGGATTTATCCTGCCCAAACAAAACGCCCGCGAGGCTGCCATAGTGAATGAGCTGGAAGTGTACGGGGTAGAAACCATAAAGGAGGTAGCTGATTTTTTTAACGGCGATGCCCAATTGACGCCCGAAGTGGTAAATACCCGCGAAGAGTTTTTTAAAAGCCTCACCAATTACGACAGCGATTTTAGCGAGGTGCGCGGTCAGGAAAATATTAAACGGGCATTGGAGATTGCCGCCGCCGGCGGGCATAATGTAATATTGATTGGTCCGCCGGGAGCAGGCAAAACCATGCTGGCCCGCAGGCTGCCATCCATTTTGCCGCCGTTGAGTTTGTATGAATCGTTAGAGACTACCAAGATTCATTCTGTTGCCGGCAAGCTGGCTGCCGCTGATGCACTGGTTACCACGCGGCCATTCCGGTCGCCGCACCATACTATTAGCGATGTGGCACTGGTGGGCGGGGGTAGCAATCCGCAGCCCGGCGAAATTTCGCTGGCGCACAATGGTGTTTTGTTTCTGGACGAATTGCCTGAGTTTAAACGTAGTGCCCTCGAAGTAATGCGTCAACCGCTTGAAGAGCGCCGGGTAACCATATCGCGCGCTAAGTTTACGGTTGACTATCCGAGCTCATTTATGCTGGTAGCCAGCATGAATCCGTGAGGTTGTGTTGCTTATTTCCACCATTTTGAGAAAGCGGGGGTGCGTAGGCTAGATTAATGGTGATGTCTTCTTTCCCGATTTCGATGCCGGTTGTTATGGTTTCAACAATGGCCCGTTTTTGCTCAAAACTCATATTACCCCATTGGTCGTACAATGCTTTGGCTTCCGTTAATACGCGATCCGTGGACATGAGCTGTATGGTACGAACATCAATTTCTGCTTCTAGTCGGGGCAACTGCGTGTCCAGTTGGGCAACCCGTTCTTCCATTGGCTTGTATTCCAAAGCAAAGCTTTCTTTGGAAAGTTCTCCGTCAAGGCGCAGGGTCAAAAGATCATTCATCCGCTTGGCAAGCCGATTGCGTTCTTTGGAGGTGATTGCTAGGAGAGTCTTCTTTTCCTCTAACTGTTTATCAGTCTGCTCAATGTAGTCAGCAGGATTGATGCCGTTTAAATAGTCTTTTAGATAGGTTTGATATATTTCATCAATATCATCAACACCAATCCTGTTTTTGCATTTCTTGCAACTGAACACGCGAGAAGCATGATAGACGTACATAGCCGTGCCACAGCTGCATTGAACAAAACCAGATAATAAATGCATGGGTTTGCGACCTGGCTTTTTCCGTTTGACTTCGGTGGCGTCTAGTATGGCATTGCATTGATTCCATACATCGGCTGAGATAACCGCCGGACAAGGCAGCCTGATCCATTCGCTTTCTGGTTTTAATACCCATTGTTTGCCGTCACCAAGACTTTTAGTATAGTTGGCAATCCGTTCACCTTTGGCGGTTGGGTCGCGTAACAAGCGAGCTACAGTGGTATCAGAAAAGGCACTGCCATTACGGGTGCGGTATCCCAGCTTGTTTAAGGCATCAGCCGTGGATTTCTTGCGCTGATGTTTCAGAAAGAACTCATAAACGAGCTTTCGTACTGGGGCTTCTGCTTCATCAACCACGAGTTCTTTGCCGTCCCAGCGGTATCCAAATGAACCTTGTCCGCCTAATGGCTTACCCATTCGGGCACGTATCGGCACGGAAGCGGCAACGCGAGATGCGATTTCCTCCCGTTCCCATTCCGCCATTGCTGAAATAATGGTGAAGAACAATCTTCCGGCTGGAGAACTGGTATCAATGTTTTCAGACAATGATATGAGGTCGGAGTTCTCATGACGAAAGATTTCGGCAAATTCTAGGAGTTCTTTGGTACTGCGGGCCAGTCGAGCCAGTTTGGAGAATACCAAGCCAGTGATATGCCCGCTCCTGATGTCTGCGAGCATCCGTTTTGCTTCGGGATGTCCCATGACCGACTTTCCGCTTACTGCTTCAAGCCGGTATACTTCCATCACTTGCCAGCCTTTGGCTTCGATGTAGTAGCGGGCGCGTTGTTCGTGATGTTCAGGACTTTCTTCTTTAACTTGGAGTTCGGTACTTACACGTATCCAAATACCAACATGCTTTGGTTGTGTCATTGGAATTGCTTTTAAATTGTGAAAGGAATAGTTTTATATTAAAGATACCAAAAAACATTGCCTCCATATAGGGAGGCAATAATCTTGTTGAAGCCGATTATGGCGAGAAACTATCCTTTTGTTGTATCAAGTGTGCCACCAAGACCGCTTCGAACATTTTGTCATGATAGCTATTTTTATTTACCAATTCTCTGTGTAGCGTCGGGACTAATTGGGGATACAATTCGGCAGTATGATTAATCAAGTCTCTTCCGTTGCGTATCTCTGGAATTGCTGTTTTTATGTCTGCCTGGGTAGTGTATTCCACCATGCAGCCATGGTAGGCAATTATGGATTGTAGCTTTTTGAGCAAACTGAGGATCGCTTCGGTGCGGTGGCTCACGCGAGGGATTTTTAACACCACCACCCGTACCTTATGTGTCTTTAGATAGGCTTCATATTTCCCAATAATTTGTTCACTTTTCCTTTCTGACCAAATGGATTTAAATGATATCGTATTCCATGATACCAATCTTTTATCTTCAAGAATAGCGATGCCTGAGGAACGGGTGCCGATGCTAATTCCGAGAACGACCATGTCCGTATGTTTTGTATTGATTAACAAGGTGGGTGAACAATGCACCACGGCTACGTCTGATATTGCGGTCAGGAATGGAAGTGACCCGGTTTAAAAACTCGCGCAGGATGTCGTGTGGGAATTGCTGGGTATAGGAAAGATATAAAGAGAGTGCCTCATGATCGTTGAGCCGTTCGGCTATTTCATGAGCAAGTTGAATTTCAATAGGGTTATAATTGTTATTAGAATGATGGTTCATTTATTTAAAATGATTACTATTAATTGTATCGGTCGTTCGCTCGTTTTTTTATTTTTTTCGATTCGTTCGATATACCACTAACTCATACAGAGTAAATCAGCATGTCCTTTTCTATCGGACAAAAAAAGACAGAAACTATGTTGCTGTTAGCCGAGCTTAAATTGTTCTAATTCTTTTATGTGAATCTCTTCGCGAAAGAGGCTGAATACTTCACAGTATAGTTCATTGGGATAGGTACGGTAGATCAGGCTGAGTTTGATGAGATTTACTGTGCTGGGGAGTTTTACACCTTTTTCCCATTGTGACAGCGGGACGGTATCATGTAAGCCAAGTACTTTGGCAACATGTCGTTGTGTATACCCCAATGTCTTGCGGTGTAATCGTAACGTATTTGGAATAGGCCGATTTCCTTGTTCCATGACAATAGAGTACCAACAGACTTATTTTGGCATAAGGGAGGTAAAATAGTTCTAAAGACGGCGATTGGGGATAACTCAAAAAAATAAATAAAAGGTTGTAAATAAGGATTCTAATTGTTAGATTCATGAAACCAAATCCTTGTCGCAATGAAAGCAAAAATTCTACTTTGTTTAGTATTACTGTGTGGTACTATGCATCTATTCGGGCAAACAATAGATAAATCAGTTTATTACAACACTTATGTATTTCTAACATCTGAGACGTTGCCTCAGTGCAATGCGGACGGGAGCGATATTACCGTTGATGGGACTAAAAATCCGACCCAAAATATCCCCATTAATTCTAAATTTAAAATCACCAAAATAGTGGATCAAGGAAATTTAGTCATCCAGGTTTTACCTTGGGTGCCTAAACCAACTAGCACTGACTCGAGCCCTAAGAATGCCGCTCGCAATTCAAAATATAAAGAACTTAACAAAAAGCTTGTAAGTACAAAAACAGATAATACCACAGGAGTCGCAGCAGATCAGGATGTTTATTTAAAATTACCTGCTGGTACTTTTGCTAGTGATTGTAATTTATTAGTGCCTCCGGTTAGCTTTACAGTTGGTATATTAACATTGCCAATTAAAATGCGATTTGGTGACACAAGAAGCGATGGTACTGTAATTAGAGACTTTACCTTCACCAATGATGTTAATATAGGGTTATCATTTGGAATCAAGTTTTCTTCTGGAAGTAGCGGTAGGTACTCAAATAATATTTTAACCGGTATTTCTTTAACTTCAGTAGGGGTTACCCCCGAAGATACCAAGATGAGTGTATCTACTGCAACTAATTTAGCTGCTATTACTTGGCATTTTGGATATTTATATCAAATTGATAATTTTCAATTAGGAGCATTTACTGGAGTAGATTATTTGTCTGGCGCGACGGGTAGAATGTGGAATTATAGAAATGAAATGTGGTTGGGTATCGGCGTTGGGTACTCTTTATTTGCTTCTAAGAAAACGACAGATACACAATGAAACCTAACTCAGTAGGAAGTATTATAAAACCATTACGGTGATCGTAAACGAAACTTAAAATAGCAGTCCTATAAATGGGAATAAAACTGATTACAGATGAAACGTAAATCAAGAATACTTCCCATTTATAAAATCAGTTAAAATTTTTATTTTCAAATAAATCCTAATAATAACCTAATTACACATGAAAAAATTTACTGAAGTAAAGAAACTATTGGCCTCTTTAGAAGCTGATGCAGACAAGTTTTATAATAAGGGCAATAGCGCTGCCGGCACCCGTGTCAGAAAAGGAATGCAAGACCTTAAAAATTTAGCACAAGCTATACGTCTTGAGGTTCAAAGTGGAAAAACTACAGGTGAGTCAAACAATACCGGACCAAAATCAATCTCATGAAACTAACATACGTCAGAGGCTCATTTGATGCTTTTTCAGGCAAAGTGAGTGACTTATCAAGACAATTAGCTTTAGCTGGAATTGCTATAATCTGGATATTTAAAATTGATAACAAGGTCAGATTTAACTTGCCGAATGACCTTTATTGGCCACTTTATTTCTTGTGCTTAAGCCTTTTGACGGATTTGTTTCAGTATATTTATGGAACTATTGCTTGGGGAATAGTTTTAAGGAATTGCGGAAAAGATGAAGACGATGATAACCTAAAAGTAAGTCCGCGCATTAACACGCCAACTTGGATTTTGTTTATGCTTAAGGTCTTACTGTTGCTGATAAGCTACTATTATCTATTGAAGTTTTTGGTAAATAAAGTCTAATTTTTGAAGATATTACAATTAACTAGCCAACACATTTAAACGTGGAATCATATACTCAAGGGGATAACATTGCGGAGATTGTTATCCCATTAATGATAGCAGAATTCGATGAGATTACTAAAAAATTATCCCCTCCTAAAGAATTAATTGGAACAGGTTTCCTTATTGGTGTAAATGGTTTTGCTCTTACGGCGGCGCACGTGGTTGACCAATTGGTCGAGGCAAAAAAAGAGCGGGATGTAATGTTAACACACCTTCTTAACGCAAACGGTTTTCATCCATTTTTAATAACCGATTTCGAAAAGCATCCTCATGAAGATGTTGGCATCATTAAACTAAATAATTCCGAACTTAAATCGTGGTTACATGTAAGTAACCAGCGTTTTTTGCATTCCACGCCTTATACAGCGTGGGGCTTTCCAAAAGAAAATGCTAAAGAATTACTACTTATAAGGGAAAACTCCCACTTGTTTCCTGATTTAATATACACTGAGGGGTACATTAGGCGCGTTATTCATCATGAGTTGCTTTCAAGTATTTTTATCGGGAAGAGATTTTATGAAGTAAGTGACCTGGGCGGAGCTGGTTACTCTGGGAGTCCTATTTTATCAAAACGTTCCATCTCTGGTTCACATTGGCAAGTCATGGGAGTCTATATTGGCGAAAAAGAAGGGCAAGGTGCCCCTGTTGGATATGTTGTACCAAGTACGTCATTCTTTGAGTGGGTGCCCGAAATTTTAGGGTGTTCAATATATGATGAGTCGCAAAAAGGGGGAAGTTCTTTGTTCTCTCAAAAAAATAAATATTAGAATAGAATATGGTTTGAAGGGATAGGAACACGAACTGTTAAAAATACACTGAGATATTTTGAATATAAACGGTTGATTTTTTTAGAGACGCGCTATCCATTACTTTCGCAAATGGCCTGGAGTTCCTTCAACTCCTCAGCAATCTCCACCCAGAAGTCCTCTGTTTCAAACACATATTCATCAGAGGGAGGCAATTTAGTTCTGGAGATAGTGTTTTTAGTTATTTCTCTATCGCGCACTATAGTCTAGAGAACTAATTTACCCCTCTTGTATGGGGATAACCTTAGTTTATAAGAATATTAATGACATTCAGAACTTCCCACTTGTGGGAAGTTCTGTTGTTTCTGGGCTATATAAGCTTCCACGATCATTTGAGCCAATAGATCAATCTGTTCTTCAACAGTCATTTCGTCAGAGGAAACTGCTGGTGAATCATATTCCCGTTTAATAGCCGGTTTTCTCGCAACATGCTTTCGCTTCATTGGGTACAGTTTTTCTATTGGTACATCATATAAACCGGCTAAGACAAACAAATGGGGAACTGATGGCGTGGCATTGCCTTGTTCCCAGGCAGACAGTCTGCTGGCACTTTTATGCCCCAGGGCGTCTAATACTGCTTGTTGGGTCAGTTTGCGTTTGAGGCGGTAGTGGCGGAGCCTATTCGAATATCGTTTATTTTTCAACACCCCAAAATCGTAACAGATTGATAATAAGAATGGAAACGTGGTTTTTGATTCAAATCTTTATTATCTTTATATGGATTTCGTTACTATTTAGAACTCTAAATGGTATGATTAGCTTAATCAAACTATGCAAAAAGTGATAACTTATGTAAAAACTTCTGATTTGACCCTAGACATCGATAATCCCAGATTCGGTGAGCTTTATACGGGCAGCAGCAACGAAGATGATTTGATAGAATATTTGTTATTCAACGAATCAGCGGCTTCTTTAGTTGAGCGATTGGGCTCGACCAAGGAGTTTTATATAGACAAACCATTGCTTGCCTTTAATGATGGTAAGAAAATTATAGTCAAGGATGGTAATAGAAGATGTGCCGCAGTAAAGGCACTAAAGAATCCTGGAAAATATGGCATAACTACAACAGCCTATACTTTTGAAAAACTTCCGGCTGTTATCTATAAAGATAAAGCAGAAATAGAAGCAAGAATCATCGAAGAGCATACAAATAGTATGTTCAGAGAGTGGGACAGAATAGCTAAGGCAATCGAAGTTTTTAGACAATTTAAATCTGGCTCCTCTATTGAGTCAATGGAAGAAATTGATAGTAAACCCACAGATTTAATTAAGCTAGCTAGTTTTTACTATGAGGCTGTTAAAATTGGTGGTGATGATTTGAAAAAGTTGTTAAGAAAAGGACGAGGTGGTACAGGGGGTAAAACAACGATCTTCGAAAGATTGTTTAAGTATTCTAGCTTGTGTGGGTACCGGTTTAAAAATAAGCCAGATTATATCATCGAAATAACGGATAGTAAGAAATTTAAAAACTATATTAAAAAAGTCGTTGGATATTTAATAAAACACCCGTCGACAACTTATAGAGATGTCGATGAAAAAACTGAAGATTTTTTCCAGGAAATTGGACTATCGGGACAATCAACACCAATTCAAACAACATCGCCAACAGTAGCCGGAAATACTTCTCAACTTGGGACAGCTACAACTACGGCTGTAACCGCAACACCTGTTGTTGTTCCCAAACACCAAAATAAAACTCAGGCAAAACCCCAATACAATCGAACAATTCCTGGACCATTGAAAAAAATCATTGATGAATGCTATGACTTAAATAATTTAACGTTCACTAATTCTAAGATCGCAATGAGTAGAATAGTGTTTGAATGCTGTCTCAAGTATGTGGTTGAGGAAACAAAATATAATAACGTTTTGCTCAAAGATTATAGTTACTTTAACGGTGTTTTTCCTAATGGAGCCGCACAATCAGCTCCATGGACTAATTTTAAAAAGTTAAAAGAATTATTTCAAGAGTTAGTAAAAAATAAAGGCAAGAAACAAGCATTTAAGAAATTTGACTTGGAGACTCCTCATCAGATCATACACAATTACAATATTGGCGGTCTAGTAAAAGACTCCAAAACACTATGCGATAATTTAATTCCATTGGTAGAATTCATGTTAGAGACAGAAGCAAATTTTCTTGCCAGTATAGATACCCAGAAACTATAATATTTCTATGAAGTTTTACTCACCATTACGATATCCAGGAGGGAAAAATAAGCTAGCAAAATTTGTGGCTCTTATATGCGAGCGTAATGGTATAAATGGTCATTATGTTGAACCTTATGCAGGAGGGGCATCTGTGGCCCTTTATCTTTTACTCGAAGGACATGTTGGTGAAGTAACTATCAATGATTATGACAGGGCTGTATATGCTTTTTGGTACACTGTTCTTCATCACTCAGAAAAGTTTTGTAGCAAAATTATGTCCACAGAAATAACGGTAGAGAATTGGAAAAAATTCAAAACGATTCATAATAACAAAAAAACAGCACCTTTATTTGATTTAGGTTTTGCAACATTCTTTCTTAACAGAACAAATCGATCAGGAATTATTGACGGTGGAATTATTGGTGGGGTCAATCAGAATGGCGAATATAAAATAGACTGTCGTTTTAATAAAGAAGACTTAATCAAAAGAATCCGTCTGATTGCTGAGCACCGTAAAAATATCCATTTATATCATCTAGACGCTCTAGAGTTGATTGAAGAAATTCAAAAAGCTAAAGGAAATGAGAATACTATATTTTATTTTGATCCACCTTACTATCTAAAGGGCCCCTCATTGTATATGAGTCACTATAAGCACAATGATCATAAGCAGGTTAGTGATAGGATAAGAGAAATGAAAAATATTCGATGGATCGTTTCATATGATAACACACCAGAAATTAAGAAGCTTTATCCGGGTTCAAAGAAAAAAGAATATTCTTTTTTCCACACAGCGTATGAAATAAGAGAGGGCAAAGAAATCTTATTTTTCAGTAAAGGGTTGGTTGTCCCAAGAGTAGATAGACCTACGGTAATCCTGTAAACGGAAACTTTTTATTATTTAGGAATTCAAAATATTCTTCAATTCCTGCAACTCCTCCGCAATCTCCACCCAGAAATCCTCTGTTTCAAACACATATTGATCTAAGGGAGGTAATTTAGTTCTGGAGATAGTGTTTTTAGTTATTTCTCTATCGCGCACTATAAGGGAAATTGCATTAGCAATTTCTTCTTTCAACTTAAAAAGTCTACACAATTTAGTGGTTCGCAATATATTATTATCATATACTAGGCCTTGCGGAAACACGAACCATTGAAATCTGGTTTTAATCTCAAAAGCCTTTGTAGCCCATATTGAACCAATGTTTTTAAGAAAGTCCTTCGCAAATAGAAATAATTCATCAATATTGAACTCCGTCTGATTATCTATGAGCTCTTTTTGTTGTTCCAAGGTTCGTAATTGAGAAGATAGTTCGTCTATGTGGATTTTGAGTAAGTCTGAGTTAATTATGCCTTTGAACTCATTTTTACTGTAATGGTGCATTTGTGCATATAATTCTTTGATTTTTGTTTCGATTGAAGCTTTAACTTGTATATTATCTTTATCCCTCCCGCTGAGATGGAATTTAAGATTTTGTCTTAGCGCTTCTAAATATGTATTGTCAAATTCAAACGCACCCAGAAAGATTTTAAATTTTTGCTCTAGTGCTTCTTTTCGAATTGTGGTCTGTCTTTTTTCAAATGAATAAAAAGGGTATTTTTTCTTTCGCCCCTGAGCCCAATAACCCCGCAATTTATCCCCATTCCCATTGACTATAAATCGCCGCAGTGGGAAATCTGGATGTTCTTTGGTATAAACCTTAATATTAATTGTTCTACCACTTAGGCGCATTTGTACAACGTTAAACAATGCTTCTGAAATTATAGGGGTAAATGAACCCTTGTGTTGTTCACCAAATTTGTCAATTATCCCTGCATATACTTTATTACGTACCAACCTATAAAAATGGGATCGTCCTATAGCCCCGCCTCTATTACCCACCAACCCTTTATTCGCCATCCGTAGACGTATTTCATCTGTTGCATATAGCCCGGTTTCTATTTCTTTAAATGTTTCTAATATTAATGGAGCAAGTTCGGTTTGAACGATATTGGCTTTGCCTTCTACTTTTGTATTGATATAGCCAATAGGAGCACGCCACACATATCTTCCCTGGCGCATGGCTTCACGCATTCCTCCCATCGCACGTTCTGTTCGTACATCATTATCAAAATGTGCCATGTTGGCAAACATGTCCTCCATAAAGCGTCCTGCTGGACTATCATCAAATTGCTCAGACACATATCGAAATCTTAAGCCATATTTTAGACGTTTGGTGTCTAATTCTCTATAATCATGTCGATTTCTAGCAATACGATCTACTTTATAAGCAACAATAAATTGAATATCATTTTTCTTTTGCTTACAAAAATCCCACATCTTGGTAAGTTCGGTACGGTCAAGTGTTTTTGCACTTTCACCTTTTTCAATAAATACTTCAACTAGTTCAAATCCGTGTGCACTTACAAACTCACGGCACAATTTCTCTTGGATCGTTAAGCTGTATCCTTTAACCTGTTCTTCTGAAGATACCCGACAATAGATAACGGCACGTTTACTATTTTTTTGTTCGTTTTGAAAATACATACGCATCAATAATCATTTCTGATAAAGCATCAATAAGCCGTTCAACAGACAGCTCCTTATCCGTAAAACCCAAAACGGAGCCACGATTAACGTCATTGTTGCTAGACAATAAACCACGTGGCTCCGCTTTGGGTACGTTAATATTTGATTTATTGCCTAGCTTTTTCATCATATCAAAGTTTTATTATTTGTATAGTCTAAGTATGACAAGAATGAAATACCCATAAAAGAGAGGGAAATTAGTCTTTCAGCCTTATTTATCCTCTCTTTTATGTGAATTGAATAATCTGTAGGATTAATCAGTACATGATTGATTCTTATGACTATTCAAAACCATTCACCCCCATTGGCTATACGAACTTTAGAAATAGCAACAAGCTATTTGGCATTAAGCTGCAAGACCGTTTTTCTCATATATACAACATAGGCAAAACTGGCAGTGGGAAGACCTCCTTGCTCTTAAACATGGCGCTAGACGACATTTTTAAAGGACATGGGGTTGCACTCATTGAGCCTCACGGAGACGCTTGTACGAGGCTTTTAGCGCAAATCCCGGAGCATCGTAAGCCAGATGTCATATATTTTGATACCACTAACCCGGCCCATCGCACGGGCTTTAACCCACTTCTAAATGTGCCACCATCGGAACGGCACCTGGTTGCTTCTGAAATCGTCTTATCGTTCAAAAAGATCTGGGGTGACAGTTGGGGGCCTCGGTTGGAGTACGTCTTACGGTACGCCATTTTAACACTTTTAGAGTACCCTATAGCTACACTGTTAGACATCAAGCCATTGTTATTAGATCAAGCATTTAGAAACATGGTATTGCTCTATTCTGATAACACTGTCATTCATGCCTTTTGGCATAATGAGTTTGATAAATACACACCGAGTTTGAAAAATGAGGTCATTATGCCGATACTGAACAAAGCGGGAGTATTTGAGGCTAATGCCATTTTAAAAGAAATTGTTGGTCAGCAAGAAAGCATTTCTATTGAAGACATTATGAATACTGGCAAGATATTGATTTGCAACCTTTCAAAAGGAATTATCGGCGAAGATGCCTCACAGATATTGGGCAGCTTATTAACATCGAGCATTCAAACGGCTGCTATGCGAAGAGCCAATCTATCAGAGTATGAGAGAAGACCGTTTATGGTTTTTATTGATGAATGTCACTCCTTTATCACTACTTCGTTTGCAACGATGCTATCAGAAGTCCGAAAATACAAGATCGGCTTATTCTTAACGCATCAATATTTGGAGCAACTACCGGAGGAAGTACGAAGTGGAGTATTAGGCAATGTTGGCACTATTATTTGTTTTCGCCTTGGAACTCAAGA
>Ga0206833_1211_pt1 | contig 14614 bp, 7 predicted proteins | sample Alteio_BWOrgCont_32_FD_152891 | JGI IMG/M metagenome (GOLD analysis project Ga0206833, IMG submission 152891) | Enriched cells from forest soil in Barre Woods Harvard Forest LTER site, Petersham, Massachusetts, United States -... | ecosystem: Environmental > Terrestrial > Soil > Temperate forest > O... | reverse complement strand
CTGCACGCTGAGTTCAACCATGGGACCGGGGATTCTGCTGGATGTGGCTCCGATTGAGCTGGCGGCGAAGGCGTAGTCCTGGAGCCTTTGATCCCAAATGTAGGGACAGCCGCCTCGGCTGTCCGAGCCGGGCGCAACCCGGCAGCGAGTCAAGATTTGGAAGTATCGAATTCAGAAGGATAGACAATGCCAGTTACCAAAGCGAAAAAGACGCTACAGGTCGAGAAGCTGAGCAAAGACCTGAAGAATGTTTCAAACCTGGTGGTCGCCACCTACAGCAAGCTCACCGTTCATCAGGACTTTGAGCTGCGCAAGGCTCTGCGCGGCGCGGGCGCGAAATATCAGGTCGTCAAGAACACGCTCGCCGAGCGCGCCGCCAAGGGCACGAAGGTCGAAGCCGGACTGAAGAACCTGACCGGCGTCACCTCGATCGCCTACACCACGGGCGATCCCGTGGCGATGGCGAAGGCGCTCACCAAATACGCCAAAGACACTCCGGAATTCACCTTCAAAGTGGGCGTGGTCGAAGGCCGCGTGATTTCGATCAAAGAGATCGAAGCCCTGGCCAGCATGCCCTCGAAGGAAGAGTTGATGTCGAAGCTGCTGTTCCTGATCAACGCCCCGGCGCAGCGTCTGGTCACCGCCATGGGCGCGGTCGGCCGCAATCTGGCCGTCGTAGTCGACCAGGGTGTGCAGCAGAAAAAGTTCAAAGAGGCATAGCTCGGGTGGAGCGGGCACTGTTGCCCGCTTGCCTAGAGCGCCTAAAACCTCGCGGGCAACAGTGCCGCGCTGAAAAGTTCGGGATGGCGCAAGCCGTCCGAAAAAGATTTGGTTGTCGGTGGTCAGGGGTTGCGCGGTTCAGATCCAGGCGTTGTCTGGCGCCGGGAAATGAGCCTGCCGCACTGGAAACCCGGCTTACCGGCGGCAAAATCAAAAATTCATAACTCGAACAGTGGAGAAACAATATGGCAGACCTGCAACAGCTGGAAGATTCAATCGTAGCCTTGTCGCTGCTGGACGCGGCAGAGCTGGTCAAGAAACTGGAATCGCGTCTTGGCGTGTCGGCGGCAGCGGCAGCCCCCGTGATGGTGGCGGGCGGCGGCGCGGCGGCAGCGGCGGCTCCGGTGGAAGAGAAAACCGAGTTTGCCGTCGTCCTCAAAGAGGTTGGCGCGAACAAAATCAACGTGATCAAGGCCGTCCGCGAAGTGACCAGCCTGGGCCTGAAAGAAGCCAAGGAACTGGTGGATGGAGCGCCCAAGACCGTGAAAGAAGGCGTTTCCAAGGACGAAGCCGAGACCATCAAGAAGAAGTTCACCGATGCCGGCGCCGTGGTCGAAGTGAAATAGCGCGGCCGGCGGCATCCCGGATCGCTGTTCCGGCTGTGTCCGTAGAGACGTAGCTTCTCCACGTCCCAGGGCGCGTCGGAATGACGTCGGGAGCGGACTCGTCGCTAGCGAGACGTAACAAGTTGTGTATCCACGGTATTTTTCCCGTTTTGCACCCTCCACAGGGCAGAATCGCCCTAAGTTGGTGCAAAAACTGGAAATAAGAGACTTTCTTAGTTGTGAAGCGTGGGCGGCGGTGTTAGCATCTATATAACACCGCTTTCCCGGCCTCACTCATGCGCGAGCGAGGCTCGCGGGAAGTTTGGGCAAACTGCTTCGCAAGGCAGGCGAAGCGGAAACAGGCCGAATAACTGGCGCGAAAGAATTCAAATCAAGAAGGGCGAAACGCCTCGGTTGGCGTCTGCGGGAACCACTGTCCCGGCAGATGCCCATTCGTGTTTTCCGGGTTTCGCGAATCTTTGCTGCAACGATCTAGGCTTTCACGATCTGGGCTTTCGCGATCTAGTCTTTCACGATCTATGGTTCAACGCTAAATGCTTCAACGATCCATGCTTCAACGATCCATGCTTCAACGATCCGTGCTTCAGCGATCTACGGTGCAACGATCTACCGCTTAAACGATCTACCAGGTTAGTACCGCGGCGCGGCTTTCGATAAGAAATGACGCGCCCCACATTCCGCGGTTTGGCGCCGCTCTCGGCAGCGCCCAAGATTGGGAGTTTCTCGACGATGAAGACGAATGCCTTCCGTAAACGTTTCGATTTTTCCAAAATTCCAGCCACCATTCAGATCCCGAATCTGATCGAGGTGCAGAAGCGTTCCTACGACCGCTTTCTGCAAATGGACAAACTGCCCAGCGAGCGCGAAGACGGCGGTCTGCAGGCGGTGTTTCAGTCCGTGTTCCCGATCACCGACTTCCGCAACGTATCACAACTTGAGTTTGTGGATTACGCCATTGGTAACTGGGAGTGCAAGTGCGGTCACCTCAAGGGCCTGCATCACCTGCGCACCACTTGCAAAAATTGCGGCAACACCGTCATCACCGACCCGTTCCATCCTGGCGAAGTGCTCTGCGGCAAGTGCGGCACCTACAACGCCAACACGCCCGATTTCTGCAACAAGTGCGGCGACCCGGTCGGGTTGCAGCTGAAATACGACGTGGCCGAGTGCGAAGAGCGCGGCATGACTTATTCCGCGCCGCTTAAGGTCACCATGCGTCTGACCATCTTCGACAAGGACGCCGAGACCGGAAACCGTTCCATTCGCGACATCAAGGAGCAGGAAGTCTTCTTCGGCGACGTTCCCCTGATGACGCAGAACGGCACGTTCATTATCAACGGAACCGAGCGTGTGATCGTCAGCCAGTTGCACCGCTCGCCCGGCGTGTTTTTCGAAACCGCCAACAACCGCACCTACTTCCTGGGCAAGATCATTCCCTACCGCGGCTCGTGGGTGGAATTCGAGTACGACCAGAAAAATGTGCTCTACGTCCGCATCGACCGCAAGCGCAAGTTCCTGGGCACGATTTTCCTGCGCGCGCTCGGCCTGCGTTCCGGCGAAGATATTCTGAAGACGTTCTACACCACGGACCGCATTGCGATCCGCGACAAGAAACTTTACTGGACGCTTGACCCGGCCAGCGAGAAGCCCACGAACCTGCTGGGCATGAAGCTCGCGCACAGCATCAAGAACAAGTCGGGCGACGAAATCGCGCACTCCGGCCGCAAGATCAACGCCCAGATTCTGAAAGACATTCAAAAAGCGAAGATCACCGAGATCGAAGTCGACATCACCGACCTCGAAGGCGCGTGGACGGCCGGCGACATCGTCGACACCACCACCGGCGAAGTCATGCTCGAAGCCAACTCCGAGCTGACGGCCGACAAGCTCTCGAAGATTCTCGACTCCGGCGTCATCGAGATGAGCCTGTTCTTCCCCGAACGCGACGACGTGGGCACGGTGATCAGCCAGACCCTGAAGCGCGATTCGGTGAAAACGCCGCAGGAAGCCCTGATCGAAATTTACCGCAAGCTGCGGCCCGGCGATCCGCCGACGCTCGACACGGCGACGGCGCTGTTTCACGGCATGTTTTTCGATCCGCGGAAATATGACTTCTCGCGCGTGGGCCGCTTGAAGTTCAACATCAAGCTGCACGAGAACCAGGAATTTACCAGTCTCGACAAGCGCACGCTTGATCCCGACGATTTCTACGACACCATCAATTACCTGCTGAAGCTGCGCAAGAGCATTGGCGCGGTCGACGACATCGATCACCTGGGCAACCGCCGGGTGCGCGCGGTCGGCGAACTGATGGAAAACCAGTTCCGCATCGGCCTGGTCCGCATGGAACGCGCGATCAAGGAAAAAATGTCGGTGTACCAGGAAATGTCCACGGCCATGCCGCACGACCTGGTCAACGCCAAGCCGGTGATGGCCGCGATCCGCGAATTCTTCGGATCGTCGCAGCTCTCGCAGTTCATGGATCAGACCAACCCGCTCTCGGAGATCACGCACAAGCGGCGTCTCTCCGCCCTGGGGCCGGGTGGACTTTCCCGGGAACGCGCCGGATTCGAAGTGCGCGACGTGCATCCCACGCACTACGGCCGGATCTGCCCGATTGAAACGCCGGAAGGTCCGAACATCGGCCTGATTTCGTCGTTGAGCTGCTATGCGCGCATCAACGACTACGGCTTCATCGAGTCGCCGTATCGCAAGATCAAGAACGGCCGCGTCATCGACTACGTCACGGTGGTCAACACCGGAGACAGCGATCACAAGGTCGGCGATCACGTGGAAAAGCACGAGATCGAAAAACTGAACGCCGAGTTGAAAGAGAAGCGCAAAAAGCCGATCGAGCTGGAGCCCTTTTCTTTCTATCTTTCGGCATGGGAAGAAGACCGGCACACCATCGCCCAGGCGAACGTGGAACTGGACGACAAGGGCCGCATCGTGGCCGAACTGGTCAACGCCCGGAAAGCCGGAAACTTCGTATTCGTCAGCCGCGAGGAAGTCGACTACGTTGACGTCAGCCCCAAGCAGCTGGTTTCGGTGGCCGCGTCGCTGGTTCCGTTCCTCGAACACGACGACGCGAACCGCGCACTGATGGGCGCGAACATGCAACGCCAGTCTGTGCCCCTGCTCCGCGCCCAGGCGCCGATCGTCGGGACTGGAATGGAAGGCGTCACGGCTCGCGATTCCGGCGCGGTGGTGCTGGCTCGCCGCAACGGCATCGTTGATTCGGTCGATTCCGAACGCATCATCGTGCGTGTCGAAGGCGAACATCATCCCACGCAGTTGTCGCGCGAGGTGGGCAGCGACATTTATCAGCTCACCAAGTTCAAGCGTTCCAACCAGAACACCTGCATCAACCAGAAGCCGGTGGTCAAGAAGGGACAGCGCGTTCTCAAGGGCGAGGTCATTGCCGACGGACCTTGCACCGACCACGGCGAGCTGGCTCTCGGCCGCAACGTGCTCGTAGCCTTCATGCCATGGCGCGGTTACAACTTCGAAGACGCGATTCTGGTCTCCGAAAAAATGGTGAAGGACGATTACTACACGTCGCTCCACATCGAGGAATTCGAACTCGAGGCGCGCGACACCAAGCTGGGTCCGGAAGAAGTCACGCGCGACATTCCAAACGTCAGCGAGACCATGCTGCGCAATCTGGACGAGGCCGGCGTCATCCGCATCGGCGCCAGCATCAAGCAGGGCGACATCCTGGTGGGTAAGGTTACGCCCAAGGGCGAAACCCAGCTCACCCCGGAAGAAAAGCTGCTGCGCGCCATCTTCGGCGAAAAAGCCGGCGACGTGCGCGACGCTTCCCTCTACTGCCCGCCGGGCATTGAGGGTGTCATCGTCGACGTCAAGATTTTCTCGCGCAAGGGCCAGGAAAAAGACGAGCGCGCCAAGTTCATTGAAGGCACGCAGATCGCGAAGCTCGAGAAGAACTTGTCGGACGAAATCCGCATCTTGACCGACGAGCGCCTGAAGCGCCTGGAAAATATTCTGGGCAACAAGGAAGTGCAGGCCGACCTGCACGACGAGCGCACCAACAAGCGCCTATTGACCAAGGGCACCATGCTCAATCGCGACGAGATTGAGCGCATCTCCACCCGCAACCTGAAACGCATCAAGTATGCGGACAAAGATCCGCGGGTGAACGAGCAGATCGACGAGATCGAGGAAATGACCTCGCGCCAGATCGATGTGCTCAAGAAAATCGTCAACGAGAAGAAAGACAAACTCACCAAGGGCGACGAGCTGCCGCCGGGCGTGATCAAGCTGGTCAAAGTCTACGTCGCGATGAAGCGCAAGCTGAGCGTGGGCGACAAGATGGCCGGCCGTCACGGCAACAAGGGCGTCATCGCCCGCATCCTGCCGGAAGAGGATATGCCGTACCTCGAAGACGGGCAGCCGGTGGAGATCGTGCTCAACCCGCTGGGCGTGCCTTCGCGTATGAACGTGGGCCAGATTCTCGAAACCCATCTGGGATGGGCGGGATTCGTGCTGGGCGAGAAGATCACGCAATTGCTCAAGGAGAACACGCGCACCGAAGCGATCCGGCGCGAGTTGAAGGCGCTGTTCAAAGACTCGCAGCTGGCCGACATCATCTCCGACATGAGTGACGAAGAACTGGAAGCCGTGGCCCCGACCCTGACCAGGGGCGTGTTCATGGGCTCGCCGGTGTTCGACGGCTCGCGCGAAGGCGAAATCAAAGCGCTGCTCGAGCACGCCGGTCTTCCGACCTCGGGCAAAACCACTCTGCATGACGGCATGACCGGAGACAAGTTCGAACAGCCGGTCACCGTGGGTTACATCTACATGCTGAAGCTGTCGCACTTGGTGGACGACAAGATCCACGCGCGCTCCATCGGACCTTACTCGCTGATCACGCAACAGCCGCTGGGTGGAAAAGCCCAGTTCGGCGGACAGCGTTTCGGCGAAATGGAAGTGTGGGCGCTCGAAGCCTACGGCGCAGCGTTCATCCTGCAGGAGCTTTTGACGGCGAAGTCCGACGACGTATACGGCCGCACCAAGATTTACGAGGCCATCGTCAAGGGCGAAGCCGCCATGGAGCCCGGCGTACCGGAATCGTTTAACGTGCTGATCCGCGAGCTGCAATCGCTCTGCCTGGATGTGGAATTGATCAAGGCAGCTGAGAAAAAGCCCACGGCCAGCGCGGCAGCAGATTAGGAGTAGAGACGTAGCTAGCTACGTCTCTACCGTGGCAGCGAGTATTTTCAAGAAACAGTTTCGCGAGGGCGTTGCTCTCTGCACCGCGGAACACAAACTGGCAACTGGCTACTGCCCCCTGGCCACTGCCCCTGAAGCGGAGGAACACCTTGTTTCGTTCGAGCCCATTCGAAATGGCAAATGTGATCGCGGACTTCGATGCTATCCGCATCAGTCTGGCGTCCCCGGAAAAAATCCGCAGCTGGTCGCACGGCGAAGTCACCAAGCCCGAGACCATCAACTACCGCACCTTCAAGCCGGAGCGCGACGGCCTGTTCTGCGCCCGCATCTTCGGCCCCGTGACGGACTGGGAATGCTTGTGCGGCAAGTACAAGCGCATGAAGCACCGCGGCGTGATCTGCGACAAGTGCGGCGTGGAAGTCACGCTCTCGAAAGTGCGCCGCGAACGGCTTGGCCACATCGAGCTGGCGTCGCCCTGCTCGCACGTGTGGTTCTTCAAGGGCCTGCCCAGCCGCATCGGGCACCTGCTCGACATTTCTCTGCGCGACCTCGAATCCGTTCTCTATTTCGAGGCCTACGTTGTGGTCGAGCCCGGCGACGCTCCGGTGAAAGAGCGCGAGGTCATCAAGGACGAAGCCAAGTTCCGCGAACTCGACCAGCAATACCGTCCCGCCGGATTCAAGGCCATGATGGGCGCCGAAGCAATTAAAGAATTGCTCAAGCGCGTCGATACGGACGGGCTTTCGGTGGAACTGCGCGAGAAGATGAAGAACGAGAGCTCGCTGCAGAAGCGGCTCAAGTACGCGAAACGTCTGAAGGTCGTCGAAGCGTTCCGGCGCAGCGGCAACAAGCCGCACTGGATGATTCTCGATGTGATTCCGGTGATTCCGCCGGAGCTGCGTCCCCTGGTTCCACTCGATGGCGGCCGCTTTGCCACCTCTGACTTGAACGACCTTTATCGCCGCGTCATCAACCGCAACAACCGCTTGAAGAAGCTGATGGACCTGCACGCTCCGGAAGTCATCGTGCGCAACGAAAAGCGCATGCTGCAGGAAGCGGTCGACGCGCTGTTCGATAACGGCCGCCGCGGCCGCGTGCTGCGGGGCGCCAACAACCGTCCGCTGAAGTCTTTGTCCGACACACTCAAAGGCAAGCAGGGACGCTTCCGCCAGAACCTGCTGGGCAAGCGCGTCGACTACTCCGGCCGTTCCGTGATCGTGGTCGGCCCCGAACTCAAGCTGCACCAGTGCGGCCTGCCGAAGAAGATGGCGCTCGAACTTTTCAAGCCGTTCATTTATCACCGGCTCGAACAGACGGGCAACGTCACCACCATCAAGCAAGCCAAGGAAATGGTCGAGCAGCAGGAGCCCATCGTTTGGGACATCCTGGAAGAAGTCATCAAGGACCATCCTGTACTGCTGAACCGCGCTCCCACGCTGCATCGCCTGGGCATTCAGGCGTTCGAGCCGGTGCTCGTGGAAGGCAAAGCCATTAAGATTCACCCGCTGGTCTGCACCGCGTTCAACGCCGATTTTGACGGCGACCAGATGGCGGTGCACATTCCGCTGTCTCCGGAAGCGCAGGTGGAAGCCAGCGTGTTGATGCTGGCCTCGCACAACATTCTGTCGCCGGCCTCGGGACATCCCATCACCGTGCCCACGCAGGATATGGTGCTGGGACTTTATTACCTCACCAAATCGAAGCCCGGAGCCAAGGGCGAGGGCCGCGCTTTCGCCAACATTGAAGAAGTGTTGATGGCGCTGGATGCGGGCGCGGTGGAAACGCTCACGCCGATCCGCCTGCGCTACAGTGGCTCGCTGATCGATCTGACCACCGCGTACGACGATCAGGACATCATCCACACCGAGCCGGTTCCGGTGGAGCGTTCCTTCGTGAACACCACGGTGGGCCGCGCCATTTTGAACGATCACCTGCCTGAGGGCATGCCTTACATCAACGGCCTGCTCAAGAAAAAAGGCATTGGCGCGCTGGTCAATTACTGCTACCTGACGTTCGGGCTCGAGACCACGGTCAAGATGCTCGACGAAGTCAAGACGCTGGGCTTTTCCTTCGCGACGCGCGCTGGATTGTCCATCGGCATCGACGACATGGTCATCCCGGACAACAAGAAGATTCTTGTCCGCGACGCCGAAAAACAGGTGGTCAGCGTCCAGCAGCAATATCTGGACGGCGCCATCACCGACGGCGAGCGCAAGAACAAAGTGATCGAAATCTGGTCGGGGATCACGGAAAAAGTCTCGGACGAAATGTTCGCCGAGATGCAACGGCGCGATAAAGAAGGCGAACTCAATCCGATTTACGTCATGGCCGATTCCGGCGCTCGCGGATCGAAACAACAGATCCGCCAGCTCTCCGGCATGCGGGGATTGATGGCCAAGCCTTCCGGCGAAATCATCGAGTCGCCGATCACGGCCAACTTCCGGGAAGGTCTCACGGTGCTGGAATATTTCGTCTCCACTCACGGCGCCCGCAAGGGCCTGGCCGATACCGCGCTGAAGACGGCCGATTCCGGCTATCTCACGCGGCGCCTGGTCGACGTGGCGCAGGACGTAATCATCAGCGAGTACGACTGCGGCACCGTCGACGGCATCTACGTGCAGGGCATCGTCGAAGCCGGAGAAATTATCGAGCCGCTGCGTGACCGCATCGTCGGCCGCGTTTCGCTCGAGAAAATCAAAGACTACGACGGCAACGTGGTGGTGGATGTCAATCAGGAAATCACCGAAGACCTGGCGGGCACGATTCAGGCGGCCGGCATTGAGCGAGTAAAAATCCGCTCGGTGCTGACGTGCGAATCGAAGCGCGGTGTCTGCGTGATGTGCTACGGCCGCAACCTGGCCTCCGGACGGCTCGTCGAACTCGGCGAAGCTACCGGCGTCATCGCGGCGCAGTCCATCGGCGAACCCGGAACCCAGCTGACGATGCGTACTTTCCACATCGGCGGCACGGCTTCGCGAATCTCCGAGCAATCGCGTCTCGATGCCAAGAACAACGGCACGGTGCGCTTCATCGGCCTCCAGACCGTGAAATCGAAGTCCGGCGATCTGGTGGTCATGAATCGCCAAGGCTCGATCGCGGTGGTGGATGAGAAGAACCGCGAGCGCGAGCGCTACTCGGTGGTGTACGGCGCCAAGGTGAAAGTCAACGAAGGCGATCACGTCCAGCTGGGCCAGGTCATGGTCGAGTGGGATCCTTACACCTTCGCGATCGTCACCGAAATCGGCGGCGCGGTGCAGTTCAAGGACTTGCAGGACGGCGTGACTTTACACGAAGAAGTCGACGAAGTCACCGGCTTGTCCCGTCACGTGGTGGCCGACTCGCCCGATGAAAAACGCCAGCCCGCGATCGTGATCAAGGGCAAGGCCAGCAAGCGCTACCTGATGCCGTCGCGTTCCCACCTTATGGTGCAGGAAGGCGACACGGTTTTCCCGGGAGACATCCTGGCGAAGATCCCGCGAGAAACTACGCGCACCAAGGACATCACGGGCGGTCTGCCGCGCGTGGTGGAATTGTTCGAAGCCCGCAAGCCGCACGAGACGGCCGTCATCAGCGAAATCGATGGCACCATCAAGTTCGGCGAAGTGGCCAAAGGCCAGCGCAAAATCTACGTGGTGGCTGACAACGGCACCGAGAAGGAATACCAGGTGCCGCGCGGCGTCCACGTCAACGTGCAGGAAGGCGAACGGGTGAAGGCTGGCGAACCGTTGATGGACGGCCCGCTCAACCCGCACGACATTCTCGCCGTGCTGGGCGAAAAAGAACTGCAGGCTTATCTGGTCAACGAAATCCAGGAGGTTTACCGCCTGCAGGGCGTCAACATCAACGACAAGCACATCGAAGTGATCGTCCGCCAGATGATGCGTTGGGTGAAGGTGGAAGACGTGGGCGATACCACGTTCCTGCTGGAGCAGCAGCTCGACAAGTTCCACTTCCGCGAGGAAAACGATCGCGTCATCAAGGAAGGTGGCAAACCCGCCACCGGACGCCCGCTGCTGCTGGGCATCACGAAAGCGTCGCTGTCGACCGACTCGTTTATTTCGGCAGCGTCGTTCCAGGAGACCACGCGCGTGCTCACCGAAGCCTCCATCCAGGGAGCGGTCGACCATCTGCGCGGCCTCAAAGAGAACGTCATCGTGGGACGGCTCATTCCCGCCGGCACCGGCATGGAGTATTACCGCAACGTGCGCCTCTCGCCAGAAATGGAAGAGGCCGCGGCCAAGGTGCAGGCGGAAGTCTCGGCAGCTTATGAAGAAGCCGAGCGCGCCTTGGAGATGATGCGCCACGAAGGCGAAACCGAAGAACTGGCCGCCGAGTAAGGCCGCTGAAACCTGGATTCCGGGGGCGATTTTTTCGCCCCTGGAGTTATTTCTGGTTTCTGACGATTCATGCACGCCAACCCCCAGCGTTTGCAAAGCGAAGAACCCGGCGAACTTCCTTCTTTGCGTCCGGTGCCTCCAGGCCCTACTCTAGGGTCAGTGACTCTGCGCTTCCTGCGGCTGTTGCGGCTGGCTTTCTGGCGTGCCTTTCAGCACGACGCCTTTTCTATCGCCAAAGCCTGCGCCTATTCCTCGATTCTCACCTTCTTTCCTCTCTTGCTGGTGGTCGGTTCCGTGCTGGCGTCATTCCGCGAAGGCCAGGTTTATATGCACGAACTCACCATCGCGCTGGGAAGCATCCTGCCGACCGGCAGCGCCACGGCCACCGCCTTCCTCAAAGGATCCACGCAACACTCCACCAGCCTTCTGGTGACCACTTCGCTGCTCGCGCTGTGGACCGGCTCCGGCGTCATGGTTTCCTGGATGGACGGTTTCCGCCGCTCCTACGAACTTCCCAAAATCTGGGGCCTCTTCAAAGAGCGCATGATCTCTTTCGCGCTGGTGATTCTGGCCGGCATCCCGCTGATGTTCGCCACCATCCTGGTGGCCTCCGGCAGCAACATCGAGCGCACCATCCTGTTTCATATGAATCACGAATTCGGCTTTTACGTTCTGCTGATGTGGTCTGCCCTCCGCTGGCTCATTGCAACGCTCACCAGCATTGCGGTGATCGCGCTCATTTATCACAACGCCGTTCCGCGCACCCAGCCCTGGCACAGCGTGCTGCCGGGTTCGGTGCTGGCCACGGCCATGTGGTTCAGCGTTACCCTGGCCTTCGGCTGGTATTTGCAGCATTACGCCAACTACAGCATCATGTATGGATCGCTGGGAGCGGCCATCGCCCTGCTGGTCTGGATGTACCTGATCTCCCTGGTCGTGCTCGTGGGCGCGGAATTCAACGCCATGCTGTTCCCACGTGCCATGCTGGGAAAAGAGCTGACCGCAGTCAACGGGCCCAAGGCGGCGGTCTAGGTGCCGGCGATTTGTGCATCCGTATTCGAACATTCTGCGTGAGACACTTAGGGATTGGTTGATGGTGAACTGTTGAAAGCGCTCAAGCTCAGCCCTGATTCCAATATTGCTCTGCCGCCGTCGGCGATGGCAGCGCGAGTGGGGCGCCGCGCCAAAATCATCGCCACCATCGGCCCCGCCTGCCATTCCGAAGCCGCCATGCGCGACCTGTTCCGTCTGGGCATGGACGTTGCACGCCTGAATTTTTCCCACGGCTCGCATGAAGATCACGCCCGCAACATCGAGCGCCTGCGCCGCGCCGCCGACCGCGAAGGCCAAAGCGTCTGCATCCTGCAAGATCTGCAAGGCCCCAAAATCCGCACTGGACGCCTGGAGCGCAACGAACGGGTTGAAATCAAGTCCGGCTCGACCATCCTCATCACTCCCCGAGACATCGCCGGCACGGCCACCCGCATCTCCACCACGTTTCCTGATCTGGCCCGCGAAGTGGAGCCCGGCGCGCGGATCCTGCTCACCGACGGTCTCATCGAACTGCGGGTTCGCGGCACGCGCGGCAAAGATGTCATCTGCGATGTCCTGAATGGTGGAACTCTGGGCGAGCATCAAGGAATCAATCTGCCCGGGGTCGGCCTTTCCATCCCGGCGCTCACTCCGAAAGACCGCAAGGATCTCGAATTCGGGCTCACCCACGGCGTGGACGCGGTCGCGCTTTCCTTCGTGCGGAGCGCCGCCGACGTCCGCACCGTCAAGCAGATCATCGCCGCTCACCACAGCGACATTCCCGTAATCGCCAAACTCGAAAAGCCCCAAGCTATAGACCATCTGGAAGAAATCCTGGAAGTGGCCGACGGCGTGATGGTGGCCCGCGGCGACCTGGGAGTGGAAGTTGCGCCGGAAAAAGTTCCCGTCATCCAGAAGCAGGTCATCCGCCGCGCTGCCGCCTGGCGCAAGCCGGTGATCACCGCCACGCAAATGCTCGAATCGATGATCGAGAACCCGCGCCCCACTCGCGCCGAGGCCAGCGACGTAGCCAACGCCATTTTCGATGGCAGCGATGCGGTCATGCTCTCCGCGGAAACCGCCACCGGCCGCTATCCTCGCGAGGCGGTCGCCATGATGGCGCGCATCATCGTCGAAGCCGAATGCAACATGGGAGACTTCACGCAGCCCCGCCGCCGCCGCGACCACCGCGGCCTTTCCGTCGCAGAAACGATTTGCGAATCCATCGCTCACTCCGCCGAAGACCTGCCCATGGGCGCGATCGTTGTGTTTACCGAAACCGGCAACACTGCCCGCATGATCTCGAAGCACCGCCCGCAAGTTCCCATCTACGCTTTCACGCATTCGCTGCCGGTGGTGCAGCGCGTGAACTTGTATTGGGGTGTTCATCCCGTGCGCTGCCGTCAGGCCAAGTCCGCCGAGCAGATGGTGACCATGGCCGAGCGGGAACTCTTGCGCCGCGGCCAGCTCCAGCCGGGCGACGTTCTGGGAGTAGTGGCCGGCACGCGCCAGGCTTCCGGTTCCACCAACTTCATGCGCCTGCACCAGGTGAGCACGGAAGAGGCCAGCGCGGCAGTTAGCTCTAAGCAAAGCTCAAGCGAACCCAGAGGACGCGGTCGCCGGAGGAAATGATTCGCATGCCTCAGGAAGTATTATCGGTCGCAGTATGGGAGCCGGTGCCCGGCATGGAAGCCGCCTCGCTCGAGACCGTCCGCGAACTGATTTCGATTCTCGCGGCCCGAGGCTACAGCCGCGATCTCCTCTATCGCGATCCGGAATCGCATTATGTTTTGCTGCGCTATTGGAAGTCCGAAGAAGCCCGCCGCGCCGCCCAGGAAGATCCCGACGCGCAACGCTGCTGGGCGAAACTCGGCAACGAAATTCAAATCTTGAAAGTGTACGAAAAACTGGAAGTCGTCCCCCTGGCAGTGGGCAACGCGCCGTAAGCTTCCTGGTCCAGGTGGCATCGCCGCCCTGGGCTGCCCTGCCGAGCGAAGCTCGGCGGTTGCGCCCATCGTCTAGAATGGTAGCGAGCATCCCGTGCCCGCTTCCATCCGCGCCTTCGTCGACGACTCCACCGACCCCGGTGTGCGCGGATTTCTCCACACCCCAGAAACTCCCAACAGCAACGCCCTTGTCCTCACCCACGGCGCCGGATCCAACTCGCAAGCCCCGCTGCTCATGGCCGTGGCCGATGCGTTCTGCGCCGCCGGATTCACCGTCCTGCGCTGCGACTTGCCCTACCGCCACGCCCGCTCCTACGGCCCGCCCGGCCCCGGCGATGCCGCCCGCGATCGCGCCGGCCTGAACAATGCCGTCGCCGCGATGAAGAAAATGCTCTTGGGTGGACCCTCCTCGGGCCCTTCGCAAAGTCAAGGTTCCACCTACCTCGGTGGCCACTCCTACGGCGGACGACAGGCCAGCATGCTCTGCGCCGAACAAGCGGAAGATGCACCAGAATTGGTCGCCGGCCTACTCTTGCTCAGCTATCCCCTGCACCCGCCGCGCAAGCCCGAGCAGCAACGCACCCAGCATCTCCCTGACCTGCACACTCCCACCCTTTTCGTCCAAGGCACAGGCGATCCTTTCGGCACAATCGCCGAGCTCGAGCAAGCGCTGAAGATGATTCCGGGTAAAACAAAGTTGCTGGTGGTCGAAGGCGGAGGTCACGATCTGGGATTCAAAGGCAAAGCGCGGCGGGTAGAG
>Ga0206833_1210_pt1 | contig 14620 bp, 17 predicted proteins | sample Alteio_BWOrgCont_32_FD_152891 | JGI IMG/M metagenome (GOLD analysis project Ga0206833, IMG submission 152891) | Enriched cells from forest soil in Barre Woods Harvard Forest LTER site, Petersham, Massachusetts, United States -... | ecosystem: Environmental > Terrestrial > Soil > Temperate forest >... | reverse complement strand
AAGCTTTGTCGCGACCTGGTGCAGCGTAACCTTTATAAGGTTGATATAACTAATGAGCCTCCTGATGAAAATTTTATTGCAGATTTAACGGCGAAAGCAATGGATAAATACGGTATAACCGAACATGAAGCATCGTACTTTGTATTTGATGATACCATCAGGAATAAAGCCTATAAATCGGGCGATGGCAATATTGGTATTTTGATGAAAAATGGCTCCATAAAGGACATAACCGAGGCCAGCGACAATTCAAATCTGGGAGCGTTGGCTAAAACCGTAAAGAAATATATACTGTGCTTTGATAAGAGATTGATGATTAATGAAAGAGATTAGAGGTTTGAGACTGGAGATTAGGGGAATAGTTATATTAAATTTACAATCTAATCTCTGATCTCTAACCTCTAATTAACTAATCTCCTTAACTAATCTCCAAACCCAATTAATAATTTTGCTGCTTTAATATTAACATTTAAATTTGCCCGATGCAATTTACTGCGCACGAATTAGGTTTGATGCTTAACGGAACCATAGAAGGTGACCCTGAAGTGTCAGTAAATCAACTGGCTAAAATAGAAGAAGCCAGGCCTGGAAGCTTATCTTTTTTGGCTAATCCCAAATACGAACAATATTTATACACTACAGAAGCCTCGGTTATTATTATTAATAAAGACCAGGTACTGGCCGAGCCGGTAAAAAGCACACTGCTACGGGTTGACAATGCTTATAGCGCTATTACTATTCTGCTGGAAAAGTACAACACCATTAAGTTAAATAAAACAGGTATTGAACAGCCTAGTTTTATTCACGCATCGGCTAAGATGGGCAATAATGCTTACGTTGGTGCATTTGCTTACATAGGTGCCAATGTGGTTTTGGGTAATAATTGTAAAATTTACCCGCAAACCTATATTGCCGACGATGTAACCATTGGCGATAATGTTACGTTGTACCCCGGTGTTAAGGTTTATTTTGACTGCAAGATAGGCAGCAATGTAATTATCCACTCCGGAACGGTAATAGGGGGCGATGGTTTTGGCTTTGCACCTTTGCCCGATGGTACTTACAGCAAAATAAGCCAGATTGGTAATGTGATTATTGAAGATGATGTAGAGATAGGCGCCAACACAACAGTTGACAGGGCAACTATGGGATCGACCATTATACGCAAAGGGGTAAAGCTGGATAACCTGATACAGATAGCACACAACGTTGAAATTAGTTCAAATACAGTGGTTGCTGCTCAAACAGGTATATCAGGCAGCACTAAAGTGGGCGAAAATTGTATCATCGGCGGCCAGGTGGGTATAGTAGGGCATATTACTATAGCAAAAGGTACGCAGGTGCAGGCGCAGTCGGGCATAAGCCGTTCGCTACTGGCGGAGGGGAAAAAGTGGGCAGGATCGCCGGCGGTGTCTTATACTGATAATTTGCGATCGCAGGTGGTAGTTAACCGGCTGCCGGAACTGGAAAAGAAAATAAACGAACTTGAAAAAATAATAGCCGAATTACGAAAGTAGGCCATTAGTGCATTGGATCATCAGTTTTATTGGTGTATGCCAATGATAAGCTAATGTAAAATGTACTGGTGAAAAAATGGATTACGCTACAATGAATGTAAAACAAAAAACAATAAAGGGACCGGTTTCTGTGTCGGGTACAGGTTTGCACACAGGCGAACGTGTAACCATGACTTTTAACCCGGCTCCTGAAAATCACGGATATAAATTCAGAAGGGTTGATATTGACGGCGCCCCGGTAATTGATGCAGACGTTGATAATGTTACCGATACATCGCGCGGTACAACTATTACGCAAAATGGCGCCAGTGTAAGCACTATTGAACATGTGTTGGCTGCGTTGGTAGGGTTGGAGCTGGATAATATTATGATTGACCTTGATGGCCCCGAAACCCCGATAATGGATGGCAGCTCCATCCTGTTTGTTGAGGCTATTAAGGAGATGGGATTTGTTGAGCAGGAAGCTGATCGTGAATATTACCATATACCCTATAACATTCATTATTCTGAACCCGACCGCAAGGTTGAAATGGTGGCCATGCCGCTGGATGATTACCGTTTTACCTGCATGGTTGATTATAACTCGCAGGTGTTGGGCAGTCAGCATGCCAGTATCTCTACCATATCTGAGTTTATAAAAGAAATAGCTTCCTGCCGCACTTTTTGCTTTTTGCACGAGCTGGAAATGTTGTTAAAACACGACCTGATAAAAGGAGGTGATTTAAATAACGCCATTGTGGTAGTTGATAAGGATGTTGATGAAGAAGAGTTGCAGCATCTGGCTAAAATATTTAACCGCAAAGACATAAAAGTAGCTCCACAGGGTATTTTAAATAATATTGAACTCCGCCATCAAAATGAGCCAGCCAGGCATAAACTGCTGGATATGATTGGCGATTTAGCGCTGGTTGGTGTTCCGTTACGCGGCCATATTATGGCAGCAAGACCCGGTCACGCTGCAAATGTCGCCTTCGCTAAAAAAATAAAAGCTTTAATAAAAAAAGAAAGAAGCCGTAAGCACATAAAAATTTACGATCCTAATGCTAAACCGGTATATGATACCGTTCAGATCATGAACATTTTGCCGCACCGCCAGCCGTTTTTATTGGTTGATAAGGTTTTGGAATTAACCAAAAACCATGTGGTGGGCCTTAAAAATGTGACCATGAATGAGGAGTTATTTAAAGGTCACTTTCCGGGGATGCCATTGTTTCCGGGCGTATTGCAAATTGAGGCGATGGCGCAAACCGGTGGTATCCTGGTGCTAAATACAGTTCCCGATCCTGAAAATTATATTACCTTGTTCCTTAAAATAGAAAACGCGCGGTTTAAGGCCCCGGTTGTGCCCGGCGATACATTGATTTTTCATTGCAGCCTGATTGCCCCTATAAGAAGAGGTATAGCGCAAATGAAGGGGATAGGCATGGTTGGCGATAAAATTGTAGTAGAAGCCGAACTGATGGCACAAATTGTAAAAAAACAAAATACTGAAGAAGCATGATCCAGCCATTAGCATATATACATCCGCAGGCTAAAATAGCCGATAACGTGGTAATTGAACCATTTGTTACCATACACAAAGACGTGGAAGTTGGCGAAGGAACCTGGATAGGTTCAAACAGCACTATAATGGACGGAGCAAGGATAGGCAAAAACTGCCGTATTTTTCCCGGCGCGGTAATTTCAGCACCTCCGCAGGATTTGAAATACCGTGGCGAGCAAAGTACTGTATCTGTTGGCGATAACACCATCATCCGCGAATGCGTTACCTTAAATCGTGGCACCGCTTTAGATAAAAATACAACTACCATTGGCAGCAACTGCCTGTTAATGGCTTACGTACACGTTGCGCACGATTGCGTAATCGGTGATAATGTAATTATTGCCAATTCGGTACAGCTTGCCGGCCATATCAATGTTTATGATTACGCTTTTATAGGAGGTACATCCGCCGTTCACCAGTTTGTTGAAATTGGTGCGCATAGCATGATATCGGGCGGTTCTTTGGTGCGTAAAGACGTTCCTCCGTTTACAAAAGCGGGACGTGAGCCTTTGTCGTACATCGGCATTAATTCGGTAGGTTTACGCAGAAGGGGTTTTACAGCAGCGACAATTAACGAGATACAGGAAATTTACCGTATCATATTCCTGAAAAAATATAACATTACCAAAGCGCTTGATATTATTGAAGCCGAGTTTAACCCAACTATTGAGCGTGATGAGATCATCAACTTTGTTCAAAACTCGCAACGCGGTATCATGAAGGGGTTTGGGAATTCGTAATTAGTTCATGGGGGATGGTTCATAGTTCATAGCAAGCCTGCGCCCCTGTTGGTGTTGTCACCAACAGGCAACGTGAAGCTTGTATGGAGTATAAGCCCCGCCGGGTTTGCCGGTGACAACACCGGCAAAGGCAAAAAATACAAATATAGCGATGGGTTTAAAACCCATCGCTATGGGAAAAGCCGATGACAAAGCCTGTTTTTTGATCATCAGCAATAAAAATCTATGGACTATGGTCCATGGTCTATAGACTAACAAATGACCATCACCCTCGAAAATATTGGAAGGCGTTTTAACCGCGAATGGATATTCAGGGGAGTAGAGCATACTTTTGTGAGCGGGAAAATTTATGCCATCCTTGGTCCAAACGGGTCGGGAAAATCAACACTGTTACAGGTTTTAAATGGCAGTCTTACGCCATCTGTAGGGAAAATCTCTTATTTTTTTGATGATAATGCTGTTGAGGCCGAAGATATTTATCAGTATCTGAGCCTTGCTGCGCCTTACCTGGAGCTGATTGAAGAATTTACATTGGCCGAAATGATTGACTTTCATTTCAAATTCAAAGCCTATAAAGCTGGGATAAACAAAGAAATCATTATTGATTTACTGGCTATGCCCGGTAGTAAAAACAAAATGATCAGGTATTTTTCGTCGGGCATGAAACAGCGGCTAAAACTGGCGCTGGCTTTTTGTGCCGATACACCTATGCTGATGCTGGATGAACCTACCTCTAATTTAGATGCTCAAGGTGTTGACTGGTATTTAAGCCTGGTGCAAAAATTCGCCCAAAACCGCTTAACCATCATCTGTTCCAACCAGGAACATGAATACAATTTTTGCGATGAGCAATTAAGTATTGTGGATTATAAGGAGAGCTTAAAGCCCAAAGCTTAAAGCGAAAAGCTTTCCGCCTTCTACTCGTAAAACAAAAGACTTCCGAAGTTTTTAAAACTTCGGAAGTCTTGCAGCTAAAAAGCTTTGGTCTTTCCGCTTTAAGCTTTCTGCTCTTTATAAATACGCTTCGCGCAATTTTATCAGCCTTATAAAATGCATGAATTTCATGATTGGGTAAACCGGATCAAATTCAAACCATTTGGCGGCAAAATTGGCGTTGTTAGGGCGTTTATGGTGATTATTCTGGAACAACTCGCCCAGCATAAAAAAGTCAAACGGGGTTGAATTTTTTGATTTGTCGCCGTTGTCAAAATTGGCATAACCATATTTATGCCCGCACCAGTTTACAATTGCGCCATGTATTGGTCCCATCATAAAATGGATGGGCAACAACAGGAACATCCACCAATGGGTAGCAAAAAAGACGTAAAACGCTACATAAAGCAAACCAAACGTAATGCGCGAAACAAATGTGGAGCCCCAGTAATCTAACAGGCGCCATTCAGGGTAATTGCCTTTAAACTGAGCTTCGGGCTCTTTTAAGCGTTTTTCGTAAAGCTTATAACTTAAAGCGGTGCGCCACATCATTTGAAACACATCCCTGAAAAAATAAGGAGAATGCGGATCTTTTTCGGTATCGCTGTAAGCATGATGTTCGCGGTGCATAATAGCATAGGCACGCGGATTTAAAAATGATGATCCCTGACAAATAAAGGTGAGCAGGTGAAAAATTCGTTCGTTAAACTTATTGGTACTGAACATTTTATGAGAAGCGTAACGATGCAGATAAAATGTTTGGAAGAATAAGGAAAGAAACCAGTGGGCTAAAAAGAATATTAAAATAATCACTAGGGTACTATATAAAAGGAAAATAAACTGCTTATAATCTGCGTCAAAGATACAATTAAAATAATTGGAGCAATGTAAAACTAAAAGAGACTATCATATTTAAACGATAGCCCCTCTTAGATATTATATCTCATTGATAATTAGTACATATGTAAATTGCAGTTAACAGTCGTTTTAAATAGTATCAGTTAAAAACTGTCCGGCCAAAAGTTTATAGGAAGTTAGCCTGTCTTCAAAGCTTTCGGTAATGGTAACGCAAATAATTTCATCAACCTGGTAATCATTAGCCAGGTTAGTTAGCTTTTGTTTCATTTGCGCGGGCGTTCCGGTGATCACCCTTTTGCGGTTGTGCAATATCCGTCCCTGTTCGGCTTCTGAGTAAACAACATCTTTAATATCTTCATAGCCAACGGGTGTAAGTCCACCGCCTTTTTCAAACTGGTTAAACCGGTAATCCATCAAAGCCTGGTGCTGAAAAATCTTTTCTTCATCTTCCGAGCAAAAAACAAAAATAGCCACATTGGCTTTTTCTTCCGGCAGCTCTTCTGATGGCTGAAAACGTGCCCGGTATGCCGCCACCGCTTCGGGGCCGCCATTAGGATTTATAAAATGAGCAAATGATAGGCCCATGCCGAAATGCGCAGCAAAAATGCCGCTTTCGCCGCTGGAACTTAGCAACCACATGGCTGGTACGGTTTGTATTTGCGGGATGGCTCTTATTTTTGCCATGGGTGTACCCGGTTCGCCGCGATCATGGAAGAAATTATTCAGATCGTATAGTTGTTCAATAAAATCCTGCTCGCGAAACTGGTTTGATGGGTTAAGCATTGATGCGGTGAGCCTGTCGGTGCCCGGCGCGCGACCCATCCCCAAATCAATGCGGCCGGGAAATAATGCTTCCAACATCCTGAAATTTTCAGCAACCTTTAAAGCACTATGATTGGGCATCATTACCCCGCCTGATCCTATACGGATATTTTTGGTTTGCCCGGCCAGGTGAGCCATCAGTACTTCGGGAGTTGAACCGGCCAAACTGCCGGTGTTATGATGTTCAGATACCCAAAAACGGGTATAGCCTAACGCATCGGTATATTTAGCCAGCTCAATAGTTTCCTTAACTGCCTGCTCGGCTGTAACACCTTTGCGTATTGGCGATTGATCCAACACACTAAGGCGAATATTTTTTGTGTTCATAGTATCGTAAAACACAAAGGTATAGTATGGCTTGTGGATGAATTGTAAAGTTTTAAAAGCTGCATTATAAGATGGGTTCCTGCCGATTATCCCAAAAGAATAGAACCGCTATATGCGTGCTATGTACCTCATAAAACATAGAAGTCTGTTTTGTAATAAAAGCCTGACGTACATTTGAAGTATACGAAGCCTTGAATAAATAGGGCTGTAGGGCTATGGTATTTAGAGTTTTGTTTGTTTGGAAAACAAATTTTGCAGCAGACGAGGTGCCCCATTTATGTTCAATTTGAATTACCGTGTCGTCAAAAGTTTCCTGAGCTTCGTCAGTCCACAAAATCGGTAAACTCATAAATACTTATCGTACTTTTTCATAACCTCGTCATGCGGCGTAAACAGCCCTTCGTTCGCTTGTTTTTTTGCACGGGCAATACCGTTCTTTACATGATCTGGCAATTCATCCCAAAAATCTTTATCCTGATTTTCAAAAACGTCCTTAATTTGTTGAAGAATAGCTTCATCATTTGTGTCAAGCAGACGTTTTACAAGTTCTATTTTTTCGGACTGAATATTCATCTAAACAAATTTACTCTTATATCATCAGGAAAACAAATGAATACCCAATTCCAATTACTCATTAAAATGATACAGGAACACTACCTCCCCGGTATACGCTGGTTTTTTTTGATCTTCAATTTCCATAGTAACGCCAATAGTAGCTTTGGTAATACCGCGAAGGTTAACTATGGCATCCAGTTTTGCATGCAGGCGTACTTTGCTGTTTACCAGCACCGCTTGTGCAAACCGGATGTTTTCGATGCTGTAATTAATCTGCATTTTGAGGTTTTGTACATCGGCTATCTGGTGCCAGAAATAAGGCAGCAGCGATACCGTTAAATAACCATGCGCAATAGTTGCTTTAAACGGACTTTCGGTTTTTGCTCTTTCCTCGTCGGTATGTATCCATTGGTGGTCGATAGTAGCTTCGGCAAACTGATTTATTTGCTGTTGGGTAATGGTATGCCAGCCGGAAATACCTATTTCCTTACCTAACAAAGCTTCAAATTCGGGATAGTTTCTGATAATAACCATGGATAATAGCGTGTTTATAATTGCGTATGTAAATTCTGTGTAAAAATAGCAATGTTAAACAATAGTGGATTTATAACTTTAAAATTGTTTTAAAGATTCTATTTCTGCCTATAGTGGCCCATGGCAGATATGATAAAAACAGTTACAATATCTTCTTCGACCTTATAAATCAGTCTGTCTTTTTGATTTATTTTTCTCGACCAAAATCCGGTAAGTTCATATTTCAAAGGTTCGGGGTTCCCGATTCCTGTATAAGGGGTTTCGGATAGTTCAAGTAGTATTTTTTTCGATTTTTTTTAATACTTCCTTTATCGCCCGATTTAAAATGCTTTCTTAAATGTAGCTCGGCTAAGGCTTCTATTTTAAGTTTAAACTGCCCCATACATCATTCGGATCAATATTTTTATAATTACCCGTTTTTTCAGCCTTTTTTATCATCGCTACAAAATCCGGACCGTATGGGCTTATTTCAACACTTATTTTCCATGCCTTCGCAATAGCCTTTAGTGCTAAAAGCTGCTCTTTACTTTTGGGGTGCATGATTAATGTTTCCATATACAAATTTATGGAATTTTATTGATTAATAATGCTTTGAGGACACTTCCCAAAAGCTTGCGAAGTTTCGAAAACTTCGCAAGCTTAAATGGACTGTTTTGCTATTTAGCTGTCCAGCTATTGTTGCTCACATCGGCATCCATAAAAATACCACCATCAATCACTATTGATTTAATGGTTTTGTTATTTTTTAGGTTGATGATGGCTTGTTTTTGGTTCATCTCCCAAACGGCAGGGGTTTGATGGATAATGCCGGTCGTTCCATCGCTATAAGTTAGTTTTATATTAAACGGAACGGCAAAGCCACCTATATTGTCGACAGTGATTTTATAACCTTCGCCAATTTTGATTACGTTTTTAACAGCCAGGTCGATGTAATTATTAGTGAAAAACCAATTATAAAAAAACCAGTTAAGGTTTTTGCCTGCTCCGCTGCTCATGGAGTTAAAATAATCCCATGGAATAGGGTGTTTTCCGTTCCAGTTGTTCATATAGTTGTGCAGGGCTTTTTTAAACAGGTCATCGCCCAGCATATCTTTTAAAGCCAGGTAACTTAATGATGCTTTGCCATAGGCATTGTGTGCATAGCCACCCTTTAACTCGCTGGTTGGCGTAATAATGGGCAAGTCTTCGCTTTCCGAAGGATCATTGATCCATCCGGCAACTCTGAATCTTTTATAATTTTCTTCGGCCTGTAGCTTGCCCACTTCCTGCTGATTTATAAAATATTCAAAAGTGGTGGCCCAGCCTTCGTCCATATAGCCGTAGCGGGTTTCGTTAATGCCCATGTAAAATGGGAAATAGGTATGCGCCATTTCATGATCCTGCAGCAATTCGGCATCGGCAATATCCGGATCGTGGGAATCATTTACCATCATCGGGAACTCCATATCGGCAAAACCCTGGAAGGCAGTCATTTTAGGGAACGGATAAGGTACACCGGGCCAGCTGTGCGAAAACCAGTTTAGTGCGAAGGTGCCAAACTTAACCGCCTGGTGAAAATCAGCAGCATTGTCATTATAGGCAGCTTGCATACTGGCGCGGCGATGGGCCACATCATCAACCACAACACTCGAAGCATCCCAATTGTAATGGTTGCTAATGCCGAAACACACATCGCTGATATTGGTTGCTTTCCATACCCAGGTATTGGTTGGGTTTTGAGCGATAATGTTATTTTTTGCCCAATCGGCAGGGGTAACTATATGGATAACCGAGTCGCTGGTCATTGATTTGTTGAGGCGGTCAATGTATTCGGGCTGTAAAACAGACTGCGGATTTTGCAGGGTGCCGGTTGCCCAAACAATATAGTTTTTGGGTACGGTAACGCTAAGTGTATAATCATTAAAATCGTTATAAAATTCCTGGCGGTCATTAAACTCCAGTTTGTCCCAGCCATTATAATCGTCATAAACAGCAACGCGGGGATAAAAATAACCGATGTAAAAAGTGGACGAATCAATCACTCCTTCGCGGCCTGCGCCGGTGGCCAGTTCATAATGCCAGGCAATATTCAGTTTTACAGAGTCGTGAGGCAATACGGGTGTTGATAAAGGCAGATCCTGGTTAGTTGAACTCGCCGCGGCATTATCCCACTGTTTTGTCGATCCGTTTGCAGCGATGTAGTCAATCTGCATGCCGGGCGTAATGTAATCGGGCGTGGTGCCTCTGAACCGGGTTGCCCCTGCCCGGTGAATGTTCATAATCAGCTTTATATTGAGTGTTTTAAGCGTATCGGGGCTGTTATTAAAATAAGTAATTTGTTCAGTCCCATTAACTGTGTGGCTGGGTGGCGCAACAGTTATGGCAATATTATAGCGGCTATGATTTTGCCAGTAATTTTTACCGGGCTTGCCATCCGTTGAGCGGGTTTGATTTTTATAGGCTTTTTTAACATCACGCGGGATGTATAGACTTTGTGCACTAACCTGCGCCAAAAAGAGGCACAGCAAGGCAGAAATATAAAGGGATTTTAACATTTTATTTTTTTTGAGACGGTTACTGCGCTAAAGATAGAAAGAAGAATTAAAATGATAAGACTTGTTGCCGGGATGCTTTTAGTTAACGATGAGGAATTGCTATCTTACAAAGCATATTAAATAGATAGGAAATGGAAAAGGATGCTTTCAAATTTTCGGGCGAGCTGGCTTTAAATTACGATAGATACCTGGGGCCAATGATGTTTGAACCATACGCTGTGGACCTGGTATCACGAATAAATACCGAAGGCGTAAAAGCTGTGTTGGAGATTGCCTGCGGAACCGGCCGGGTAACCCGGCATCTGCGGAATCATTTTGCGCCGGACGTTGAACTGATAGCAACCGATTTTAATGCCGATATGATGAGCGTTGCGGAAGGTAAGTTAAATGATGGTTCGGTTGTGTTTGGAATTGAGGACGCGCAAAATTTATCTTTTGCTGATAACACATTCGATTTGGTGGTATGTCAGTTTGGTTTGATGTTTTTACAGGATAAGAAAAAGGGATTAAGTGAAGCACTGAGAGTATTAAAGCCCGGAGGACGATTTATTTTTAACACCTGGGACAAAACCGAAAATACCCCGTTGCTCAAGCTGGTTTTTAACGATATTATTCTGCCTTATTTTAAAGATGAAGATACATCCCGATTCCTGATACCGTTTTCATTATTTGATGCTTCGGTATTGAAAGACTGGATGGAAGAAACCGGCTTTGTTGGTGTTGAAACTAACCGGGTTTCCTTAAAAACCGGGGCGCCTTCGGCAGAAGAAATTGTAAACGGCTACTTCCTGAAGCATGCGCTTGGCAGTGCTGTGGCGGCTAAAAACCCGGCGGATGTTGATATTGTTGCCCGGGAGATGGAAAAACAAGTGATCATGCAATTTGGTGAAACCAATCTTGAACTCCAATTCTCCGCTATTTTAATTTCGGGAAAGAAATCCTGATTTAAGCGAATACCGCCAGATAAATGAAATAAAGCCTTATTTTAGCCTATAATTTATTACTGAATCCTAACCTTATTATGGACAGAACCCTGAAAGTTTATACCAAAACCGATCATTTATTTGCAGAATTTACCTTTCTGTACGAGCATGTTAATCAGGCTAAAGTGCGCTATATTCAATATCGCAGGCTTTATAACGATGATGAGGAAGATGAAGGTAAGGCCGTGTTTCCGTTGATGGAAATGGAGTCTTATTTAGACTACAGGCAATTTGATTCTATCGACCAGATTAAGGTTTACGATAAAGAAGTGGTGAAAAATCACCTGGGGCGCGATATGACCGACCCGAGCGGATATAATTATGTGTATAACGCTGCGCCGGTGCTGCTGCGCTATATTGCCGCCAATCATATTGGTTTTATTGGTATGGTGAATATTGTATTTAGCTTTATTGATAACAACAAAGAAGTAAAGTTTTTATCCGGAACCAACCCGCGTTATGATACAGAACTAACATCCAATAGTCTGGAAACCAATATCAGTTGTATATTAAGGATTCCGGTGTATACCCAAAGAGATATTACTTCAATAAGTATCCACGATTTGAAACGGCTGGAGCCATGGTATTAGGGTGGTGGAGTTAGGTTTTTGATGATGGATGTTAGCTTGCAAGCAACCGTTAAATAAATAACCTCGGCTTAAAATCTTTATATTTATTTTTTATGAAGCATTTCTTTTTCCTGTGCTTATTATTTATAAATATAGTATCTGTGGCTTAACAAACTTCAGGAATGCAGTTTTATGCTGTTAAAGGCCGAATTACTATTAATAAACAGCCTTGCAATACATGTACTGTATCCACTTATCCTTTGACATATTTAACTTATGCTGACAAAGACGGAAGGTTTGTTTGGACCGTACCAAAAGATACATTGGTAATGTTAGTTGTTTTATTAAACCCCCATACTAAGGTGGGGTATTTAATTAAGGTTAATCCCAGGAAAAGATTTCTAAATATTAAACTTGATTCCGTTGCCAATATACAGTTAAGCCAAAACCAGAAAGAATGGGATAAAAATGAGCCATACAATTCTAAGCATATGGAAGCTTTATATAGCAGTGATGAATATTTTAGATTTATGAAGATGTGGAATTGTGCTGAACCGATTTTAAATTAATTCATAGCCAGGAGGCAAAACTATACAGTTTTTATCCCTTCACTGGCCAGCTTCTTCATTTCATCGTTATTCCAATAGTTTTCTTCTCATAATTTACCCTAAATGCTTTGCGTTAGGGATAGCAGTGGATACCGGCCCGTGCCTAATGCCTGCAGGCGTATGAACGGATAGCACGGCCCGCCGTTCTATCACGGCTGGAACGCCCTGTTAACAATTCTTAAAAACTTAACGAGTTTTAACCGCTGTATTGTTCAATAATTATATTTTTATAGGTACTACCTAACCCTTTGATATAAAACAAAATGCCATAACGCACAATTCCTCAAAAACCATTTGACAGTTAAATAAATAACTGTATCTTTGCAGTCCCGAAAATGCGGGGTATAATAAACGTTTAATAAATTTAATTTAAAGCAAGTGAATACGTTAAGTTACAAAACTGTCTCAGCCAACAAAAAAACCGTCAACAAACAATGGGTTGTTATTGACGCACAGGGCGAGATTTTGGGGCGCTTGTCTACAAAGATCGCAATGATCATCCGTGGAAAAACCAAGCCTGATTTTACCCCAAACGTAGACTGCGGTGATAACGTGATTGTTATTAATGCAGACAAGGTAAAACTGACCGGAAACAAATTCAGCGACAAACGCTATGTTTCTTACACTGGTTACCCAGGTGGTCAGCGTTTCATTTCTCCTAAGGAGTTAATGGCAAAGCATCCAACCCGCGTAATTGAAAAAGCGGTACGTGGTATGTTACCTAAAAGTCGTTTGGGCAAAGCATTGTTTGGCAATTTGCATGTTTATGCAGGCGCTGAGCATCCTCATGCAGCACAAAACCCTACAACCATTTAACTTTTAAATTTTAAGGAGAAAAGAAATGCCAACAACTAACACTTCGGGCAGAAGAAAAACAGCAGTTGCACGCATCTATTTAACAGATGGCAACGGCGCAATTACCGTAAACGGTAAAGATTACAAAGAATACTTCCCTACCTTGCCATTACAGTACATCGTTACTCAGAGCACTGAGGTTTCTGGTTCAACCGGAAAATTTGATGTTAAAGTAAATGTTGCAGGTGGTGGTGTAAAAGGACAGGCTGAGGCCGTTCGTTTAGCTATCGCGAAAGCAATTGTTGAACTCGACGCTGATAAGAAACCAGCTCTGCGCGCTAAAGGTATCATGACACGTGACGACCGTATGGTTGAGCGTAAAAAACCAGGACGCAAGAAAGCACGTAAGAGATTCCAATTCAGTAAACGTTAATCAAAGGAGGACAACAAAATGGCAAGAACAACATATCAGGACTTACTGGATGCAGGTGTACACTTTGGTCACCTTACCCGCAAATGGGATCCGAAAATGTCACAGTACATTTTCATGGAGCGTAACGGTATTCACATTATCGATTTAAATAAAACCTTAACTAAGGTTGAAGAAGCTGCTGCAGCTATAAAACAAATTGTAAAATCAGGTCGTAAAGTATTATTCGTAGCTACAAAGAAACAAGCGAAAGATATCGTAGCTGATTATGCAAAAACGGTAAACATGCCTTTCATCACCGAAAGATGGTTAGGTGGTATGTTAACCAACTTCGCTACCGTGCGTAAGTCGATCAAAAAGATGTCAAACATCGATAAATTGACTAAAGACGGTACTTACAGCAACCTTTCTAAAAAAGAAAGACTGATGATTCAGCGTGAGCGTATCAAATTAGAAACTTTGTTGGGCGGTATTGCCGACCTTAACCGTTTACCGGCTGCATTGTTTTTGATTGACGTTAAGAAAGAACACATCGCTGTATCAGAAGCATTAAAGTTGAACATCCCTACATTTGCTATGGTTGATACCAACTCTGATCCTTCAAACATCGATTTCCCTATCCCTGCAAATGATGATGCTACCAAATCAATTTCATTGATTACCGGTATCATTATCTAGGCTATAGTTGAAGGTTTGGACGAGCGCAAACGTGAGAAAGAAGACGAAGCTGAAAAAGAAGCAGCAGTTGCTAAAGCGAAAGCTGATGCTCCTGAAGTAACTGACCGTTCGGCAAACGAAGGCGGAAAAAGAAACCGTAAGGTAGCTGTTGAAGCTGAAGCTGCAACTGAAGAGCCTACTGCTGAGAAATCAGA
>Ga0206833_1209_pt1 | contig 14631 bp, 9 predicted proteins | sample Alteio_BWOrgCont_32_FD_152891 | JGI IMG/M metagenome (GOLD analysis project Ga0206833, IMG submission 152891) | Enriched cells from forest soil in Barre Woods Harvard Forest LTER site, Petersham, Massachusetts, United States -... | ecosystem: Environmental > Terrestrial > Soil > Temperate forest > O... | reverse complement strand
GCGACGCCTGGGGCTGGCTCACGCTCTGGGTGCATCCGCTCACGGCCGATTATTTCCCCCTCATGTCCACCACCCTGTGGCTGGAATACCACCTGGGAAGCTTCTTCAAAATTTGGAACGTCGCGTACCTCCAGTATTACGCCCACCTGGACCCGCTCAACGGCTACCACGTCATGAACGTGCTCTACCACGCCACCGCCGTGGTCTTGACCTGGCAGATGCTCAAGCGCCTCCGCGTTCCCGGCGCGTGGGTCGCCGCCGCCATCTTTGCCGTCCATCCGGTCTGCGTGGAATCGGTCGCCTGGATCTCCGAGCGAAAAAACAGCATCTCCCAGATTTTCTTCCTGCTCGCGATCATCAAGTACGTCCGGTTCGAGGAAAACGGGCGCCTGCGCACCTACATCTGGGCGGTGATCTGTTTCACCCTCTCGCTGCTGGCAAAAACCTCCGTGGTCATGCTCCCCTTCGTCCTGCTCTTGCTGGCATGGTGGCGCCGTCCGCAACTCGAACCGCTGCGCAAAAGCTACGGCCTCGAAGATAACCGGATCGAATACGGTATCCTGCTCTGGAGCTTCGCCCTTGCGGGTGCGTTGGCCGGCGGGGCGCCGGTGGTGCTCGTCCCGTGGCTCAATGCAAAGCTGGCGAACGCGCTTTGGCCCGCGCTTCTTGTGGGAGCGGCGGTGGGCGGTTGGGTGGGGTACGTCCTCGGCGCGCGGATCAGGAAGCTCAAGCAATGGAACAGCTTCGCCGGTTTCGAGGTCATCCGCTCGCTTCCCTTCCTCCTCGCGGCGGTGCTCCTGGGCATGGTGACCTTCTATTTCCAGAACTATCGCGCCATCGCCGGCGAAGAGATTCCCATCGGCAATCTCTGGCAGCGAGCGGCGAGCGCCTGTTTCGCCGCCGGCTTCTATTTATATAGCGCGTTCTGGCCGTTCAATATCATCGAGATTTACCCCCAATGGCACCGGGCCTTTTCGGAATTCGTGCCGCTGCCCACGCCCCATATTCAACCGCCTGCGCCCGAAAGCATTCCCTACTGGGTGCAGGCGCTGCCGGGGCTGGCCCTTCTCGGGCTCCTCGGCGCCTGCTGGAAATACCGGAGCCGGACTTGGGCGCGGGCGCTCCTCACGGGGCTCGGCTGTTACCTCCTTGCGATTCTCCCCGCCCTGGGCCTCATGAAGATGTCCTACATGCGGCTCACGCTCGTCGCGGACCATTTCCAGTACATCTCGATTGTCGCAATGATCGCCCTGGTCGTGGCTGCGGGCACTACGCGGTCGCTCAAGGCGCCCTGGCTCTGCCTCGGCGCGCTCTTCTTCGCAACCATGTCCTGGTTCAATTGGAAGCAAACTCAGGATACGCACTTCGCCGAGGTGATCTGGATGGCCGGCACCGCCGCCCTCGTGGCCGCCGCCCTGATGCCGCAAACCTGGAAATATGTCTGGGGCGGCTTCCTGGCCGTCGTACTGGCCACCTTCAGCGTCGTCAGTTGGAGCCAGGCGGAGATTTACCATGGCGAGAAGAGTCTCTGGAGTGCCACGCTCGCGAAAAACCCGACCACGTGGCAGGGCCACAATCACCTCGGCGCAGCCCTTTACACCGAGGGGAACTGGCAGGCCGCCTACCCCCATTTCCTGGCGGCGACCCAATTGAAGCCGGAAAATCCCGAGAGCCACAACAACCTCGCCCTGACCCTCACGAACTATGGCCGCCTGGACGAGGCGCTCAAGCAATTCCAGATCGCCGTGCAGATCAAGGACGACCCCTCCATGGAGATGAACCTGGGTAACGCCTATATGAAGGTCGGCCGCGTCGACGAAGGCCTCGCCTCATTCAAGCGCGCCATCTCCATGGCTCCGGACAGCCCCTCAGTGATCGGCGCCTATTGCTTTCTCGCGGTCACGCTCCTCAGGGAGGGCAAGCTGGATGACGCGATTCCCCTATACTTAAGAGCGCTCCAGGTCGATCCCGGCCTCGATCCGGCCCGGAAAGGCTTGCACCTGATCCTCCAGATCAAGGGGATCCATCTCGACACTCCCATCCAGCCAGGGCGGTACAGCCCCGACGTGCAGAAAGCCATCCAGGTGCTCCAAAACCCGCCTCCCCCCGCCCCGGAATAGGGGCTGCGGCGGTGCGATGGACAACAACCCCCGTTTCATCGAGATTCTCGCCGGCGCAGCCCGCTTTCTCCCATGGTCCCGATGAAGTCTTGATGGCCGCGCAAATTACCAATAGAAATCCGGGCTCCTTTCCGTAGATTACCACCTCCCCTCCCTTCACTTAACCCGATGGCACGAAAACTCAGCACCCGGCCCGCAGGCCGCGGCCGAACGGCTGCTCGATCCGCCTCCCCGCAGCGGTCCGCCACCTCCTCCGCCGCCGCGCGCCGCCTCCGCGAGCAGGAGATGGTCAATAACTTCTTCCTCGGACTCGCCCTCTTTGCCCTGGCAGTCATCGTCTTCCTCCCGGCCTTCAGCGCCAATTTCATTTGGGACGATGACCAGTTGCTGACCGCCAACCCGCAGGTCCATGCCGCCAATGGCTGGTGGACACTTTGGTTCCAGCCGGCCACCGCCGATTACTTCCCGCTCATGTCCACGACCCTGTGGCTGGAATACCACCTCGGGCAGTTCTTCAATCTTTGGAACATCCAGTTCCTCCAGTCCCACGCTACGCCGGACATCTGGACCAGCCCATGGAGCGGCTACCACATCATGAACATCCTGTTCCACGCGACCGCCGTCGTGTTGACGTGGCAGATGCTCAAGCGCCTCCGCGTCCCCGGCGCGTGGATTGCCGCGGCCATCTTTGCCGTCCACCCCGTATGCGTGGAATCGGTCGCCTGGATCTCCGAGCGGAAAAACAGCATCTCCCAGATTTTCTTCCTGCTCGCGATCATGCAGTATGTGAAATACGAGGAAAACGGACGTCTGCGCACCTACGTCTGGGCGGTAATCTGTTTCCTCCTCTCGCTCCTGGCAAAGACCTCCGTGGTCATGTTGCCCTTCGTCCTGCTATTGCTCGCATGGTGGCGCCGACCGCAACTCGAGCCCCTGCGCAAGAGTTACGGCCTCGAGGACAATCGGAACGAGTTCAATATCCTGATCTGGAGTTGTGTCGTCGCCGGCGCGATGGCCGGAGGTGCGCCCACTGTCCTGGTTCCGTGGCTCAGCGCTAAAGTGGGCGGCGCGGCCCTGCCCGCGCTTTTGGTCGGTGCGGCGCTCGGCGGGACCGCGGGATACTTCATCAGTCTCTGGATCAGGCAGCTCAAGATCGAGATTGGGAACTTCAAGCTTTGGAATAGCTTCGCCGGCTTCGAAATCATCCGCACCCTTCCCTTCTTCCTCGCTTCCGCGCTGCTGGGCATGGTGACCTTCTATTTCCAGAACTATCGCGCCATCGGCGGCGAAGAGATTCCCATCGGCAATCTCGTGCAGCGCATCGCGAGCGCCTGTTTCGCCACCGGCTTCTACTTATACAGCGCGTTTTGGCCGTTCAACATCGTCGAGATTTACCCCCAATGGCACCGGGCTTTCGCGGAGACGGTCTTCCAGCCCAAGCTCCATATTCAGCCTCCCGCGCCGGAGAGCATACCCTATGCGATCCAGGTGCTGCCCGGGCTCGTCCTTGGCGTGCTCCTGGTCACCTGCTGGGTGTACCGCAACCGGCTCTGGGCGCGGTCGCTGCTCGTCGGCTTGGGATGTTACATCCTCGCAATGCTGCCCGCCCTGGGTCTGATGAAAATGTCCTATATGCGGCTCACTTTGGTGGCCGACCATTTCCAGTATATCTCGATTGTCGCAATGATCGCGCTCGTCGTGGCCGCGGGTATGACAAGGTCGCTCAAGCCGGTCTGGCTTTGCGTCGCCGCGCTCTTTTTCGCCACCGTCTCGTATTTCAATTGGAAGGCGACCCAGGACAACCAGGCCGCTGAAATCATCTGGATCGCCGGCACGCTCGCGCTCGCGGGGGCCGCGGTGATGCCTCAAATCTGGAACTATGTCTGGGGCGGTTTCCTGACGGCGGTGCTCATCTGTTTCAGCGTGATCAGTTGGGGGCAATCGGGCATTTACCACAGCGAGAAGACCCTCTGGACCGCGACGCTCGATAAGAACCCCTACACATGGCAGGGGCACAATCACCTGGGAGCCGCCCTTTACATGGAAGGCAACTGGCGCGCCGCCTATCCTCATTTCCTTAAGGCGACGCAATTGAAGCCGGAGAATCCCGAGAGCCACAATAACCTCGGCCTGACCCTCTCGCTCTACGGACGCATGGACGAGGCGATCAAGCAATTCCAGACCGCCGTGCAGATCAAGGATGACTCCGCGATGGAGACAAACCTGGGCAACGCCTACGAGCAGGTGAAGCGCTACCCCGATGCGATCCAGACTTACCAGCACGCAATCGGCATGAATCCCGATAATTCATCCGCCTACTGCAACCTGGGATACGCCTACATGCAATTGGGCAGGGTGGATGACGCGATCCCGCAATTCATGAAGGCGCTCGAAGTGGACCCGGGCATGCAGCAGGCCCGCGGGGACCTCTTCCAATCGCTTCGGATCAAAGGCATCGACGTCAACTCCCCGGTCCAGACCGGGACCTATAGCTTCGACCTGGAAAAGGCGATCGAGCTCCTGCGCGAAGGTCAGCCGAATCAGCCCGGCCCGCCGCCGCCGTAACGGGGCGATTCTACAGCTCGGCCCACTGCCGCAGCAGATTGTGATATACGCCGGTAAACTGGACCGCCGCCGGATGATTCGGCGTTTCGCGGTTCAGCCGCTGGATTCCCAAATCCAGGTCGAGCAAAATCGAACGCCGCCCGTCGTCGCGCACCATGCTTTGGATCCAAAAGAACGAAGATATGCGCGCTCCCCGCGTTACAGGCCGCACCTGGTGCAGGCTCGTCGCCGGATAGAGCACCATGTGCCCCGCGGGCAGTTTCACCTTCTTCAGGCCATAAGTATCCTCGACGCATAGTTCCCCACCGTCGTACTCCTCCGGCGCGGCAAAGAACAACGTGGCCGATATATCCGTCCGAATCCGATGCGGCGTTCCGGAAACCTGCCGGATCGAATTATCCACGTGCGTCCCGAACGATTGGCCGCCCGAGTATCGGTTGAAAAGAGGCGGAAATATCTGGAGCGGCAGCGCCGCGGAAACAAAGAGCGGATTATTTCCCAGCGCCGTCACGATCATCTTCCCAAGCTGCGCCGCCGCAGGATGTCCCTCGGGGATTTGCATGTTGTCCTTCGTCTTCGCCGATTGATAACCCGCGGTGACTTTGCCATCCACCCACTCGGCTTCGTCGAGAATCTTCCGCGCATGCGATAGCTCGGCCGCGCTCAATACATCCGGGATTGTCAGTAACATAAGTTAGAATTTGAAGTTTGTGCTGAAATAAAAGGTCCGCCCTTCGCCCGGCACCACATGTCCCGGGTGCACCCCGTCATAATAAGCCTGGTCGGTCAGGTTCGTCACGTTCGCCTGGATATCGACGTGCGAATTGATCTGGTACTTCAACATCGCGCTCAGCAGCACATAACCCGGCGCTTCCATGATCTCGCCGTTGACGGGGTCCGGCGTCTCCGAGCCCGCCCGCTCCCCGACTCCATCCACGCCGAATCCGGCCTGGAATTTCCACGGCAGGTCATAAGTGGTCCAGAGCGAGAAGGTGCACTTCGGATCGTTTAATATCGGATTGCCGACCAAATTTGACGGTGTTGCGGAAGTAACTACGCCGCGGTTGTAAGTAATGCTCCCGAGCACTTGCCATTGATCGGTAATATGCCCAGCCACATCAAACTCGATGCCGATAACCCGCTCCTTGCCATCCACGACATAGAGCAGGTCATCGTCCGCATCCTCCGTGGCCGGATTGGTCTGCTCATCCCAAAACAACGCACCCCCAACCGAAAGTCTGTCTCCGAACAAGTCCCACTTGGTTCCCACTTCAAGATCGAGATTTTCTCCCACGGGCAGATCCTTGAAATTCGCCGGCAACGTCGATTCGTTGCTAAGCGATACCTGCTGCACATTCGGATGAAACGAAGTCCCGGCGGCGAAATAAATGCTCCCGTTCTGCGCAGGCTGGTAAACCAACGCGCCGCGCCAGCTTGGCCGCGCGTTATTGGCGGTAAAATTCGTCGCTGGCGGCAGGCTTTCGTCATACAGCGACGCCACGCTGTCGTAGCGCAGTCCGGCGATGGCCGTCCATTGCTTGCCCAGCTTCAATGTATCGATCAAGTATCCCGAGTAAGTATCGACGTCGCCGTGAACCAGGATCGAAGTCGTGCCAAATCCGGTAAACGAGTTCCCGGTATCCGGATGCAACAGGCTGGTGGACGGCACGCCTGTCCAGCTCGGCTCAATCCGCCTCGGGTCGCCGCTTTGGTGCACGTACTCGAAGCCCGCGACCACTTTGTTATCGAATAACCCGGCGCTCGCCTTCCATTGCAGGTTGATATCCTCGTCGATGTCCCTCTCCGTGCTGACGCCATCGATCTCCACCCGCTGGACCTGGATATCGTCCAGCGACTCGCCCGGCGGCGTGTCTTCGCCAACCGCCAACTGCCCCTGCGTTACCCGCAGGTCGCGATGATAACTCCCCAGACGAAGCTGCTCGTGCAGCGTCAGGTTGTCGTTGAAGTCGTGTTCGAAAACAATCGTCCCCACATTCACGTTCGCCTTGAAGTAATCGTCCGTGAATCCGTAGAACGTATTGCGCGCCACCGGCGCCGGCCGGTCATTGATCCACGGGATGCCGTAATCAGGACTGTCGTTCTCCTCCTGGTGAAAGTAGGAAAGCGTGAGCCGCGTCGGCGTACCGAGCCCGAACGCAAGCGACGGCGCCACACCCCAGCGATTGTAATCCACGTCGTTCCGATCGGTCACATCCGATTGGTTTCCCATCAGGTTCAGCCGGAACGCCGAGCCCGCCAGCCCCGGGATCGGTTGATTGAAATCCAGCGTGCCCCGGTGCGTATTATCCGTTCCATAGACTGCCGAGCCGGCGGTGAAGCCCTCAAGCTCCGGTGTCTTGGTCACCATATTGATCGCGCCGCCGGTCGATCCGCGCCCAAATTCCGTCGAGGAGGGTCCCAGCAGCACCTCGATATTTTCCGTGTTGAATGGATCGCGGTAATAACTGCCGAAGTCGCGCATCCCATCGACAAAGATATCCGAGCGCGCATTGAATCCCCGGATCGACAGGTTATCCCCCTGGTAACTTCCCTCGCCCGCGCCGAGGCTGATCCCCGACACATTCCGCAGCGAGTCGCGCAGCGACGTGTCATCCTCATCCTCGCGCGCCTGCGGCGTGATGACCACGGCCGTTTGCGGCGTCGTGAGCAGAGAGCCCGTGTACTTGGGCGACGAAAGTGAATCGGCCTGATAACTTCCCTCGCCGGTCACCTCGACCTCGGGCAGCGTCGGAATGTTCGACGCCGTTTGCCCCCGCGCCGCGCCCGGCATCATGGAATTGACCAGCGTGACCAGCGCCGCCGCTCCTCCCAATAAACCCGGCCCCGACCGCAGTCTCGCGGATAGGGGGCGGGGTCTGATGATTTGAACGCGGGGAGGATCGTTGGGAGCGGGTCGGGGCACGGCGTCCGCCCGCTTAGCAGAAGGAATGCCATCGTGGTCCCAAGTGGCAGAAAGCCTGATTCCATCAGGCATTCACGCTCACCCGATCTCTGTCGCCCGCCCAGTCAATGGATAAAATCTATCCCGATTGCTTAGCTGACAGGATAACTTTTAACCGCCCCCACCATCGTCTCCCTCTTCTCCTGCTCGCCTCGCCGCTGGAGAAATCGCACCAACCCCAGCACCACACATCCCGCCGCCAGAATCTGGTAGCCTGTCAGCCCCATGAAAATCCGGGGTGTATCCCTCAGAAACTCATGCCCAAATCGAAAGACTCCATACGCCATCAGGTAAATGTGAAAGTGCTGCCCCGGCAGCACATGCTTGCGGCGCATCATCCAGAAAACTCCGGCGCACAATAAATTAAACCCCATCTCCACCGGCACCGCCGGCCAGCGCGCCTGGCCGAACGGATCGCGAATCGTGTACCACGCCGGCTCGCACGCGATGCCAAGGCAACAGCCGTGCAGCAGGCAACCCACCCGCCCCAGCGCCACCGCCAGCGGCACGATCTCCGCGAACCAATCCCCCGTCGCCTGCCGGTACCCGCATTGCTTCTTGGCCAGCTCCACCGCCAGGTATCCCGCGGGCAACGCGCCGATAATGCTCTTGCCCGTAGCCCATTGCAGCCACATCCCGGCCTGGCCGTAATGCAGCCATCCCTCCGCGCCCAGATACGCCAGCTTCGCCCCGGCAAATGCGCCGCCCAGCGCCGCCGCATAAATAAACACCAGCCGCTCATCCTTCCGCGCCAGCCGCGACCAAAAGATCCCGCCCAGGACAATCCCAGCCAGCATCAGCAGCGAATAAGGCGACCATTTCATGCCGTCGCAAATCCCGAGTAGTACCGGCAAAACGAATCGAGCTGCCCATCCGTGCGAATCACGTGCGTGCAGCAGCGGTCGATCCGATCCTGGTCCCACGTCCACGCATCCATGAACGGCTTGATGAAAAGCCGGAACGTATCCGATTCCTTCATCTCGAACGCGTGCAGCAATTCCGCCAGCGGCTCATTCTCGCACCCGCATTGCGAGAGGTCGGCCATTGAGTAGCTGATCTTGTCGTGCAGGAAACCCTGCATCGCCGTGAAATCGATGAAATCGCTCACCGAACGCAGTCCCGACGGCGTCTTCAGCAGGTAGCCGATTGTCGCGCAATTCGGATCCCCGCAAGGCAGCGGCGTAAAATCCTCGAACCGCAATTTCCCTTCCGCCTGTCCCACCGCCGCCAGGATGATATCCGCCGTATTCAGCCGGCTCTCCGGCGCCTTCATTATTCCGTTATTTCGGATTCCTGCCCGCGGCGCTTCGCGCAGCGATGCGGGCGGGTCCTCCACTCGCCCGCTCAGAAACTTCGGTTGAAACGCCACGCCGCGCACATTGGTGAACTGCAATCCAAACTCGATCGCCTCCCACACGTGCGGCAAATTCGCGGGCGTCACCGTCATCGCCAGCGTCACCGGCAGGCCCATCGCTTCGCACCGCCGGATCGCGCGCTCGCGTGTCGCGCGCAGGTCCGCCCCACGCAATTCCCGCTGGCCCGCCTCCTGCGGCCCGTCGAATTGCAGGTAAACCTGGAAGCGCTTCTCGACGAATGTCTCCTCGAGCCGCTTCGCAAACTCCGCATCGTTCGCGATCAGCACGCCGTTTGTATTCAGCAACACGTAGCCGATATCCCGATGCGCCTGCGTCCACGCCAGCAGTTCAAAAAACCGCGGATGCAACGTCGGCTCGCCTCCGGAGAGTTGCAGAATCTCGATCGGCCCCTTGCGCGCGATCACTCCGTCGATGCGTCGCTGCAAGTCCGGCACCGGGATCGCATCCAGCTTCGGCCCGCTCGCGCCGACGGGCGAATCGGCAAAGCACGTCGGGCAGGCCAGGTTGCACGAATTGACGATCTCGATCAGCGCCAGACAAGTCGATAATGTCTCGAATGACCCGCCGGCCGCATTGCGCCCCAGCGTGCCCGGCCGCCCCTCGTCCGACGCGCAGCACGCCGTCCCGCCGCAGCACGCATTCTGCGGATCGCCGGCTGCCATCCAATAAAAGCGCGCATCCGACGCGATGCACGCCGCCGCCTCGCCATGCTCCGGACAAGTCCTCTTCAGGAAAACCTTCGCCGTGTTCCCCTGCGTCACGCGAATCACCTCCGCCGGCGCCGCCGCGCGGCAAACCGGGCACCGGCTGGTGGTGCGCTTGAGGAGCGTTTCGCTGGCAAGTTGAAGGAGCATGGTTAAACGACTCCGAATCCAAGGATCCAATGTCCAAGTTTTGACGAATAGACCGCACATCCGGCGAATGAAACCGCGCTATTCACCATCATCAGGATGAAGAAACATGCCAGTGCGCAACGGAACTTTAGCCAAGGGGTGGTATTCACCCGGGCCAGCCAGATACTTTGCCCAAAGGAAATAATCGTCGCAATCACAAGGCCGGCGAGCGCCCAAGGAATCCAATCACCATCCTTCGGTCGAAACAACGCCCCGAGTGCGGTCGAGAATACGCATATCCCGGCCGGCAGCAAAAGCCACAGCCAGCCCGAAAGCCTCTTCGGCTTGTCCCAGGTTATCGGGAACGTTCCAGGCATATCATAGGAATTTGTGGAGAGGGCGACGGCGTCAAATTCTCCCCATGGAAGCAACGCACCCCGCGAATACCACTCCGGCTATCACGAAGAGAATTCCAAAGCCCAAGAGGATGCCGACCCAAAGTTTCGTATCCGGATTTTTGCAAAAGGTGCCGGCGATACCGACTCCGATGCAGCAGGAAATCACTCCGACAACAATAATGGCCAGGAGAAAATTCAATGCATCGGCCCCATCTGGCTGAGCACGAGACAGCATCCCGCAAACGCCACCCCGGCGATCACAAAGAGAATCCCGAACCCAAGCACAATCCCGAGGAAGAAACGCCCGAGACCCGTTTTGGTATACTTCCCCGCCCACGCGATCCCGCCGGCAAATACCAGCAGCAACAGCATCGGAATGACGCCAGAGATAAAGCTCATGACGTCTTCACCGCCTCGGCTGGATAAAGGATCACATAACCCACCGCGATCGCCGCCGCGACGATGGTCCCAAACGCCGCCTGGTGCCACGTCACCATGTGCTGCCGCACCACGACGAATCCGAACATGCACTCCAGCAACCCACGCACGATCCCGGCACGCACCCATGCGATATTCCGCACCGGATCGCCCGCCGCGTAAATGTATCCCACGCCCAGGCTGATCAGCGCGCACCCCCACAGCCCGATCATGTAACAAACCGCCGGCGGCAATCCGACGTACCCGAACGCCGTCCCGATATTCACCGGCGCCGCCATGAACAACCCCCCGAGCGCGAGCAGCACCGCCGCGTCCAGCGCCAGCAGGACACGCAGCAATCGCAAGCGAACCGGGAGGGCCATATCCAACACCGTAGCGGATTCCCCCCCGCGCGGCGACAACCGTTTTTACTCCTTTTCCGCCCCGTGTACCCGCGCCGCCACCTTCAGCCGGAGCGCGTTCAGGTTGATGAACCCGGTCGCATCGCCCTGGTCGTAGGCCTGAGTCGGGTCGGCTTCCATGGTCGCGATGTGCGGATTGTACAGGCTCACCGGCGATTTCCGGCCCGCAGCGATAATGTTCCCCTTGTAAAGCTTCAGCCGCACCGTGCCGGTCACGTTCTTCTGCGATTCCGCCACGAGCGCCTGCAGCGCCTCACGCTCCGGCGAAAACCAGAACCCGTAATAAACCAGCTCCGCGTATTTCGGGATCAGCGAATCCCGCAGGTGCATGACCTCACGATCCATCGTGATCGATTCCACCTGCCGGTGCGCAAAATGCAAAATCGCCCCGCCCGGCGTCTCGTACACGCCGCGCGATTTCATCCCCACGAACCGGTTCTCGACCATGTCCACGCGCCCGATCCCGTGCCGTCCGCCCAGCTTGTTGAGCACGCGCATCACGCCGAGCGGCGTCAGCCGCGCATGGTTGTCCGCGTCGTAACTCACGCCGCCGATCCCCAGCTCGCCGAGCAGCGCATCCAGCTCGTGGGTGCCGATGCCCGTGCAAATGCCGCGCTCGAAATCGAGTTCGACAACCTCCGCCTTGTCCGGCGCCTCCTCGGGCGAGACGCTCAGGATGTACATCTCCCGCGCCTTCTCCGCGCTCGCGTCGAACCACGGATCCTCCAGCATTCCGCTCTCGAACGAAATGTGCAGAAGGTTCCGGTCCATCGAGTACGGCTTCTTCGCCGTCGCCGTCACCGGAATCCCGTTTTTCTCGGCGTAGGCGATCATCTCCGAGCGCCCGGGAAATTGCGCGCGGAACCGCTCCTGCCGCCACGGCGCGATGACCTGCAGCTCCGGCGCCAGCGCCGCCGCCGTCAGCTCGAAGCGCACCTGGTCGTTGCCCTTGCCGGTCGCGCCGTGCGCCACGGCATCCGCCTTTTCCGCGCGCGCGATTTCCACCATCCGCTTCGCGATCAACGGCCGCGCGATGCTGGTGCCGAGATAATACTGTCCCTCGTAGATCGCCCCCGCCTGCACCATTGGGAAAATGAAATCGCGCGCAAATTCCTCGCGCAAATCCTCGATGTAACACTTCGTCGCGCCGGTCCGCAGCGCCTTCGCGTCCAGTCCCTCCAGCTCTTCCTCCTGTCCCACGTCGGCGCAAAAGGCGACGATCTCCGCCTGGTAGGTTTCCTTCAGCCAGGAGAGCAGCACCGAGGTATCCAGACCCCCGGAGTATGCGACCACGATTTTCATCAGGGCGCGATTTTTATGGAACACGGACCCGAATGGGAAGGGCTTTCAGAGGGTGTTCCGAAAATCGGGGCAACTATTTGGATTGGAATTAATTGCCAAAAAAACAGCGGGGTTGCGTTTTGATCTTCGATGGCGCGGTTTTTCGAGAGTCGCCCGCTCCGATTTCCTTTGCGCCTTCGCGCCTTTGCGTGAGGCTGATCCCCTTTGGAAGAGGGACTCACGCAAAGGCGCGAAGACGCAAAGTTTTCCGGAGTGGAGCGCAACGACCCTGCCCGCCCTTTCGCCGCGAAGCCGGCTTTTCAGGCCTTATACTCCTTAGCGTAAGATGATTCTGGGAACACCCTCTTTCAGGGGCCATCCGCAGAATAACGCACGGCTTCTCCACAGTCACCTCCCCTCGCGCTGGCATAGGACTCGCTATTTCAAATCGGGTGTTGAAAGCCCTCCGTTATCTCCCAGTTTTCCTGCTTCCCGCGCTCGCCTTCGCGGATGCCTCTCCCTCGGTGGGACTTGCGCCCACCGTGCCCGCCATTTCCTCCACCACCCCCACGGTTTCCATCCAGTTTACCAACGCCGGCCTGACTTCCCTGCAATGGAACGGCACGGAGATGCTCTCTCCCGGCACGCCCGGCGTCAGCTACATCGGCCTTATCCAGCCGGATGGCAGTTGGACCAACGGCAACTGCAATCCCACGGCCACCGCCGCCGACGTTCCCGACCGCATCCTCACCCAGACCTACACTTGGGGCTCCATTCGCTACGCCTATACCACCACCGAGACCCAGGTCTTCGTTGACGTCACCATCAAGAACACCACCACGACACCGATCGGCATGTTCCTAATGGAATTGCTCAATATCAAATTCCCCCAGACCCCCTCCGAGTACGACGGCTCCGACCCCATGGTCGGCTGGGGCATGGGCAATCCCACCGTCATCCACACCAGCTTCGGCACTGGTACGATGGTTTTGACCGATGAAGACGTCGCCAATCCCCTCATGGTCGGCTGGCCGTGGGCGCTCGATTCCGCAAAGACCACTTTCCCCCTGCTGGTCTTCACCGGCGCGGATTCGATGTATCCGACCAGCTTTCCCTTCATCAATCGCCAGGTCCCGCCCGGCGGCTCGGTCGAGTTCAAGCTCGGCTTCCGCTTCGGCCCGCCCGGCGCGACCAACAATCAACTGGCCGGCGACGTTTACCAAAACTTTGCCGCGACGTTTCCGCAGACCCTCCAGTGGACCGACCGCCGCCCCGTCGCCCAGCTTTTCCTCACCAGTTACAATGGCACCTACGCCACCAATCCCCGGCGCTGGTTCGGCGATGGCAGTGTCGATGTCACCACGCCGGCCGGCATCGCAGCCTTCCAGCAGCGCGTGCTCCAGTACGCGGCTCAATCGGTTGCGAACTGCAAGGCCGAGAACGCCCAGGCCGCCATCACATGGGACATCGAGGGCCAGCAATTTCCCCAGGCCACCAGCTATATCGGCGATCCCCGGCTGGTCGATACCATGGCTCCTGAGATTTCCGGCGTGATCGACGCTTACTTCAAGACGTTCACCGATGCCGGCATCAAGGTCGGCATGACCATCCGCCCCCAGCAGCTCGTCCTCAGCGACAGCAACACGCAGGCCTACCAGGAGGAGGTCGCCGATCCCGGTCAATTGATGCTTCAAAAGATCACCTACGCCAACAAACGCTGGGGCGCCACGGTCTTCTATGTCGATTCCAACGGCGCCCCGGATAACCCGATCGATCCGAAGTTCTTCAAGGAAGTCACCGACGCCCTCCCGAATGTCCTGCTCATCCCCGAGCACTCGAACATGGAGTATTACTCGATCACCGCCCCCTACGGGCAGCTTAATGCGGGCACCACGGGCACCCCGCCCCAGGTCTCCTGGGTTTATCCCCAAGCCTTCAGCGTCTTCACCATCAGTGATGCCAATGTAACCGGCAACTGGGCCACCCTCGTCAACTCGGTCGCCCACGGCGATGCCCTCTTCTTCCGGGGCTGGTTCAACGCGAACGAGACTACGGGAATCATTTGTGGGCATGACGCCCTAACCAAAAGCATTATTCGGTCCCAGCGGTCCCAGTAGTGGCGGCTTGCTGATAGATTTGTTGGACCTGAGAATTCTCGTTCGCGTTGAACCAGCCCCGGATGAGGGCAGCGTTTCAAAGAAAGTCACTGCCAGCCAGCTACTTGCGATTGCAGACCGCCATCGCGGAGCCCTCCTGG
>Ga0206833_1208_pt1 | contig 14634 bp, 1 predicted proteins | sample Alteio_BWOrgCont_32_FD_152891 | JGI IMG/M metagenome (GOLD analysis project Ga0206833, IMG submission 152891) | Enriched cells from forest soil in Barre Woods Harvard Forest LTER site, Petersham, Massachusetts, United States -... | ecosystem: Environmental > Terrestrial > Soil > Temperate forest > O... | reverse complement strand
CCAGGCATATGTATAGGGAGCCGTCCCCAGTATTGGCACGGGAGCAGTAACACTACCGTTAGTTCCACCATGGCAACTCACATTTTGATTTACAGTAGCGAGAGAGGTAATAGCATATGAAATAATTGCAGAACCATTACCTGAGTTTATAGCAATGGGAGTACCTAATACTGTTCCATTGCAATAGGAGCCACCACCGCCGCCCCCTGCAGATGGTATACTGCCACCACCGCCGCCGCCGCCGTTATAACCGCCGCCGCCGCCGCCGCCAACATCACCGCCGCCGCCGCCGCCATATCCTCCAGTAGAGGTATAAATGCCGCAGCAGCCTCCTGCCGCACCATTGGCAGGGTCTTGACCTCCTGTTTCCGTTCCTCCACTAAGTGAAGATGCATCGAAGCCATTCGAGCTCCATCCGGCACCGGCACTGGCATCATAACTAGCACTGCCTGGAAGTACATTTCCTCCATTACCGCCAGAACCGCCAGTAGCGCATGGATAGATACTGCTTGCATCAGTAGTCGGGGTATTTAAACTGGATGTGGCTGTTTGGCCGTTTCCACCTTGGGCACCATAATAGCCACCACCACCACCACCGCCACTTACAAGCAACAAAGTATTGGTGGTAGAGTCCCAAGTGAAAGTTCCTCCTCCTCCTCCTCCTCCATAAGTGGAAGCTCCAACACCGCCTGCAATAATATCAATTACATCACCGCCTGCAACACTCACTACACCTGTCACTTGGGCACCATACCCTCCGGCTATATTATTTCCATATAGTGCAGTACCACCACCAGCGCCAATGGCAGTAATAGTGACCTGGGTTATTCCTGCAGGTACCTGCCATCTTTGAAGAGTTCCTGTATAAGAAAAAGTTGCTCCATTTGTGAGCTCAACCGTTGGCGGCTGGTTTATAGTTGCTGAAGCTGTTGCGGACAACCCGCAAAAATCCTGAACAGTAACAGTATAAGTTCCTGAGCTTAAGTTTGAGGCGGTAGAATTACTTCCACCGCTTGGTGTCCACGTATATGTATAAGGAGATGCCCCGCCACTTACCGGAGGTGCAGTAATGCTGCCATTGGTCCCGTTCGCACAAGTTAAATTCTGTGTTACTATTGCTGCCATAGTAGTGCCCGCATAGATAATCACGTAACCATTACCTGTATCTGAGGCTACAGGCGTGCCAATTACTGTTCCATTAAGGTATGAGCCGCCGCCGCCGCCGCCGTCAAAGTTACCATTGCCGCCGCCGCCGCCATTATACCCGCCGCCGCCGCCGCCGCCTTGCACAGCGCCACCACCACCACCGAATCCGCCAAATCCGTTGTTGCTCGGAAACGGATCAGTACCGCCGGCGAAACCATTTGCCCTGTCATTACCTCCAGTACCAGAAAGAGAACAGCAACCATTAATTCCGTTGCTTAGCCATCCGGTGCCGCCGCCGCCGCTATATTCAGAGCCACCGCCACCGGTGCCGCCATTGCCTGATATTCCTCCGGTTCCATTGCCACCTACTCCATTGGTGGTTGTGTTGCCAGTAATATCCACACCACCCGCTCCGCCATTAGCTCCATTGTTTTGCCCACTGCCGCCGCCACCTGCCGCCGCCATAAGCAAACTTACTGTATTGGAATTGTAAACAAAAGAGCCGCCGCCGCCGCCGCCTGAATAATATTCTGTTAACCCTTTACCGCCAACAATAATAGAAAGATTATCGCCCGGAGTTACTGTACATACACCACTTAACAATGCTCCGTTGCCGCCTTGGTTTGTGAAAGTGTTGCTATGGCCTCCTGCTGCTCCTGCTCCTGTAATAGTAATCGATGTTACCCCGGCAGGAACAGTCCATGACTGAATCGAACCGGTGGATGAAAAAGTTGTCACACTTGAAAATTGAGGCGGGCTATTAACGGCTGGCTGAGTAATAGTTGCCTCTGCTGTTGCAGCTACTCCGCAATTATCCATAACAGTAACAGTATATGTTCCTGCGCTTAAATTTGAGGCGGTAGAATTACTTCCACCGCTTGGTGTCCAAGCATAAGTATAAGGAGGTGTCCCATCTGCTACTGCAGGTGCAGTAATGCTGCCGTTAGCTCCATTTTGGCAATTCACATTTTGATTTACAGATGCTGTTGAAGTATTAACATTCAGGATAAGATATACATAGCCATTACCGGTATCTGTTGCCGCTGGGATGCCAACTACTGTTCCATTAAGGTATGAACCGCCGCCGCCGCCGCCATCGTAGTCGCCATTGCCGCCGCCGCCGCCGTTATACCCGCCGCCGCCGCCGCCGCCTTGCACAGCGCCGCCGCCGCCGCCATATCCGCCAAATCCGTTGCCACTTGGAAACGGATCGGTGCCGCCGGCAAAACCATTTGCCCCGTCATTACCTCCATTACCAAAAGCACTACAGCAACCATTAGTGCCGTTGCTTAGCCATCCGGTGCCCCCGCCGCCGCTATATTCATAACCACCGCCGCCGGTGCCGCCATTGCCTGATATTCCTCCGGTTCCATTACCACCTACTCCATTGGTGGTTGTATTGCCGGTAATATCAATACCGGCTGCTCCGCCATTAGCACCCGTATTTTGCCCGCTGCCGCCGCCGCCGGCAGCTGCTACCAGTAATTTTAAAGTATTGGAATCATACACAAAAGTTCCTCCTCCTCCTCCTCCTGAATAAAATTCCGTTAAGCCTTTACCTCCGACAACAATAGAAAGATTATCGCCCGGGGTTACGGTACAAACACCGCTGAGCAATGCTCCGTTGCCGCCATGGTTTGTATAAATGTTGCTATGGCCTCCGATTGCTCCGGCTGCTGCAATAACAAGCGATGTTACGCCTGCCGGAACCGTCCAATTCTGAACCGCCCCCGTATATGAAAAAGCTATTGTATCTCCAGGAACTACAAATTGAACCGCCGGTGGTTGTGTAATGGTTGCCGCTGCTGTTACAGATGATCCGCAAAGATCCTTAACAGTAATTGTATATGTTCCGGCACTTAAATTGGAGGCGGTGGAATTACTTCCACCATTTGGTGTCCATGTATATGTATAAGGTGGTACTCCACCGATTACAAGTGGGGCAGCAATACTGCCAGTAGTTCCGTTAGTGCATGTCTCATTCTGATTTACAATTGCAGTAATAATGCCATCTGCATTAATAATTACATAGCCATTGCCTGTATCTGAAGCTGCAGGTGCGCCAATTACTGTTCCATTAAGATATGAACCACCGCCGCCGCCGCCGTTATAAATATCGCCGCCGCCGCCGCCATTATAGCCGCCGCCGCCGCCGCCGCCTTGAATGCCGCCGCCGCCGCCGCCATATGCACCGGCCCCGAAATAGATAGAGTAACCTGCTCCTCCTGTGAAACCATTGGCTCTGTCCTGTCCTCCATACCCAAATTGGGTGCAACAGCCATTAGTGCCGTTGCTGAGCCATCCGGTGCCGCCGCCGCCGTTATAATCATAACCATTACCGCCGCTGCCGCCATTACCTGATGTTCCTCCGGCTCCATTGTTACCTATTCCATTGGTTGTTGTGTTGCCAATTATATCAACACCGCCATCCCCGCCATTAGCACCTCCGGTTTCTCCGGTGCCACCGCCACCGGCAGCTGCCGCCAGCAAACTTACTGTATTAGAATCGTACATAAAAGTGCCACCACCGCCACCGCCTGAGTACATTTCCGTTGCACCTTTACCGCCAACGGCAATGGAAAGTATATCGCCCGGGGTAACTGCACAAACACCACTGAACAATGCACCATTACCGCTCAGATTTGTACTATAAGAAGCATAGGTACATCGTCCTCCTGCTCCTCCTGCTGCTGTAACAGTAACTGATGTTACTCCCGGAGGTACCGTCCAATTTTGAACTGCCCCGGTATATAAAAAAGTTGCCGTGGTTGAAAATTGGGGTGGAGTATTAATGGCCGGTTGAGTAATGGTTGCCGCTGCTGTTGAGGAATTTCCGCAATTATCATGAATAGTAATAGTATATGTTCCTGCACTTAAATTTGAAATAGTAGTATTGGTACTCCCGCCAGGTGTCCATGCATACGTGTAAGGAGACACTCCGCCTATAACAGGGGGAGCAGTAATGCTGCCATTTGCTCCATTCACGCAGCTCACATTTTGATTTATTATAAGTGCATCAGTATGCCAGTAAATAGTTGCAGTACCATTGCCTGTAGCAGTGGCCACTGGTGTTCCAACGGCTGTTCCGTTAATGTATGAGCCGCCACCGCCGCCGCCAGCGTAGTTGCCATTGCCGCCACCACCGCCGTTATAACCGCCGCCGCCGCCGCCGCCTTGCACTGCCGCACCGCCACCACCAAATCCGCCAAATCCGTTGTTACCCGGAAACGGATCGGTACCGCCTGCGAAACCATTTGCCCTGTCATTACCTCCATGGCCAAAAAGACTACAACAGCCATTAATGCCGTTGCTGAGCCACCCGGTGCCGCCGCCGCCGCTATACTCATAACTAGCGCCGCCGCCACCACCGCTACCTGATGTTCCTCCGGCTGCATTGCCGCCTATTCCATTGGTAGTTGTGTTGCCAATTATATCAACACCTGCATTACCACCATTTGCTCCTGTATTTTGACCGGTGCCACCACCGCCGGCAGCTGCTACAAGTAAGTTTATAGTATTGGAATCGTATACAAAAGTGCCGCCGCCGCCGCCGCCTGAATAAAATTCAGTTAAACCAACCCCACCAACTACAAAAGAAAGATTATCGCCCGGTATTACTGTGCAAACCCCACCGATTAATGCTCCTTTGCCACCCGAGTTTGTGAAATCGTTACTATGGCCGCCTGCGCCTCCTGTTGCTGTAATAGTAACCGATGTTACACCGGCTGGTACAGTCCAATTTTGAACTGCGCCTGTGTATGAAAAAGTTGCTGAATCCAAAGGGCCTCCTACGAATACAATCGGAGGAGGTTGGGGAATTGTTACGGAACCCGTTGCAGTGCAACCGGTATTATCTGTTACTATAAGGGTGAATGTAGCAGCAGATTTACTGCTGATAGTTGTAGTGGATTCACCTGATGACCATAAATAAGTATATGGGGAAAGGCCTCCTGAAGGCACTGTCTGCGCGCTTCCGTTATTTCCGCCAATGCAAGTTACCGTTGCCGTTACAGATGTTGCTACTGTGAATAGGGAGGTATAACTCACAATAACAGAGCCATTCCCAGCGTTTGTAGCTACCGGAGTACCAAAAATTGTACCGCTACAGTAGGAACCACCGCCGCCGCCGCCGGCACAAGGTAAATTGCCACCACCGCCGCCGCCGCCATTGTAACCGCCACCGCCACCGCCGCCAACATTTCCGCCGCCGCCGCCGCCATATCCTCCGTTAGCGCTTAATCCGCCGCAACAGCCTCCTGCTGCAACATTGGCAGGGTCTTGTCCCCCTATTTCCGTTCCTACGCCAGCGGAAGGCGCATCGGCGCCATTTGAACTCCAACCGGCACCGGCACTGCCGTTATAAGCATTACTGGCTGATAGTGCACTGCCTCCGTTACCACCTGAACCACCTGGTGCAGAAGGATATGTATTGTTCGAATCAGTTGAAGGGGCATTTAAGTTTAAAATATCTGTTTGGCCATTTCCACCTGTGGGACCATCATAACCGCCACCGCCGCCACCGCCACCCACAACCAGTAAAGTACCGGTAGTAGAATCCCAAACATAGCTTCCGCCGCCGCCGCCGCCGCCATATCCTCCACTGCCAGCACCGCCTGCAATAATGTCAATTACATCTCCGGGTGCAACAGTTACTACTCCGGCCACTTGAGCACCATATCCTCCTGATCCACCTCCCCCTAGTGTTACAGCACTGCCACCGGCACCAATGGCAGTAACGGTAAGCTGCGTTACATAGCAGGGTACAGTCCATCTTTGAAGCACACCTGTATAAGCAAAGGATGCTGAATTTTGTGCGTTGGAAAACAAAGAGTTAAGAAAAAAGCATGAAAAGACAAAAAGGTTTTTAATGCTTAAGTTGGTTTTTAAAGTAAATGTTCTCACAGAGCTTTGGGGTTTAAATATTGATTTCAAATTAATCCGGTATAATGGTCTATATACCGACATGACGAATGTATGGCTATTAAGTGGAAAAAGAGTAGAAAGTAGTATGGACAAAAAGGTAGACAAAAAATAACCGCCTGAAAACCAAATGGATTTTACTGTATATGCTAGGCATCTTATTCAGGTAAGCTTAGTTTTTTGCATAAATAATAACGCATTTTTTTATGGTACTAAATGAAATATCAAGAATGATTGCCATTTATTTACTCTCCAAACTTAGTTTTGTTAAGCAAATCAACCTTATTTTTGCAAATACCCCAAGTGCCCCAGCGAGAATCGAATGATCAATAAAGTCATTTGATTATAAATAGATTATCTCCATTAGTAATAGTAGTGTGCTAAGAAGATAAAACAATTTGCTTTGAGAACATACAAAAGCTGCAAATAATATAAGGAGGTAAATCCTGATGTTCTTTAACCCAAATCGACTAATGAAAAAAGAACAATCTATTTAGAATTGATCTATTCAATATTTTAATACTTTTACTTTTTCATTCATGACTTGTGAATAAATTATTTACTAAATATATTTTCCTCTTTTCGTTTGTTGTGGTTTTGCAAGGCATTTCTGTAGCGCAAACTTCTGGTGGTCATCGCATTGATTCCTTAAAAAATATTTTAAAAACAGCAAAAGAAGATAGCAATAAAGTAGATGGGCTTAATGAGCTAACTTTTACCTTGTCACAAGTTGGAAGTTATGATACTGCATTGGTATATTCTAAAACGGCTCAAACATTATCAGAAAAAATTGGATACAAAAGTGGTCTCGCAATTTGTTATATGGAAAGAGGGAATGTTTATAGCAGTATGGGAAGCTTTACTTCTGCACTGGAAAGTTATTTTAAAGCACTCTCCATAGCAAAGGAAACAGAGAATAAAAAAATCCTTCCCCGTATTCTCATCGATTTGGGAAATGTTTATTTTAATCAAGGTCCTCGTTCCAAAGCATTAGAGTATTATCTGGAGGCATTAACTATGTTTAAGGAAGCAGGTGAGAAAAAAGGTATAGCTGCAGACATGGGTAACATTGCGAATGTCTATTCCGAAGAGGGAAATTATCCTAACGCCTTAGAGTATTATTTTAAAGCACTAGCGATAACAGAAGAAATTGGAGATAAAAACGAAAGTGCAATTAACCTTGGTAACCTTGGTAATACTTATCATTTACAGGATAATTGCCCGAAAGCCTTGGAGTACCATTTCAAAGCCCTGGCAATTACTCAGGAAATTGGTGATAAAGATGGTACTGCTGTAGAACTTGGCAACATTGGCGACATATACAATGACGAAGGAGATTTCCCGCAGGCATTGCAATATTCCCTTAAGTCATTGGCTCTGTCTCAGGAAATAGGAGACCAGGATAATGTTGCCGATGTTTTATACACTATCGGGAATATTTATTGCAATCTGGCAGATTATTCCAAAGCGCTGGACTATCATTTTAAAGGATTATTTATGGCCAGGAGCATTGGAGATAAAACGGAGGTTAACAAGCTATATATTGGGTTAGGCAGAATATATCTAAAACAAAATAAGTATCAGCAGGCTGGAAAATTTCTTGATTCTGCCATCAATGTATCAGAAAATACTGGTGATAAAAAACTTACAGAAAACGCTTATGGGTTACTCGTAAAGTTAGATAGCGCCACCGGGAATTACAAAACGGCATACGAAGATCATAAAAAGTACATGCAATATTACGATAGTATAGTGAACACGGAAAGTGTAAAGAAGATAGCACAAATGGAAGTGGGTTATGAATTTCAAAAAAGAGAAGACTCCATTAAAGCTGTTCAGGAAAAGACCGAAATTATTAAAACAGCAGAAATAAAAAAGAAAAGCATCATCACTTATAGCATTGTCGCTATACTCTTGTTGATTCTTATTTTGGCTACCTTATTTATAAACCGGCAGCAAATAAAGTACCGCAAGGATAAGATAATACTGGAAAAAGAAAAACAACGTGTGGAAGGCGAATTAAGTACTGCCCAGATACTCTTGAATGAATATGTGAATAGTATCGTTGAGAAAAATAACTTACTGGAACATGTCAATACCGAAATGGAGGAATTGAGAAGCCTGAAGTCAAAAGAAGTGGATGAAATACGAACTGACCAGCTGGAGAAACTCCAAAAGCTTACTATTCTTACTGAAGCCGATTGGGACAAATTCAAGGAACTCTTTGAAAAAGTACATAAAGGCTTTTTTATCCGTCTGAAAGAAAAGATGCCCGATATTACCCAGGCCGAAATGCGGTTAGTCTGCTTGGCTAAATTGAAATTAGATTCTAAGCAAATGTCCAAAATATTGGGGGTCTCTTTAAATACGCTTCGCACTGCGCGTTACCGGTTACGGAAAAAGTTTGATTTATCGGAAGATGATTCCATTGACATTATAGCTGAATCTATCTGATTTACTGAACTAAACAATTCATTGTATACGTTTCTGTATACGCTTTTGCCAAAATTGGCTTACATTAATTATTCTAAATGGCTATCAGGTAGATACATGCCTGTTCACACTTTTGCTTACGCTGCCTATTAACGGATACGTCTAGTGTGGAAATACATTTGCTTCACTAAAAAAACTAAAAGCAAAAACCTGTCTCAGTTTCCATTCTCATTTTAATTAATTAAAGCTTACCTACCTATGAAAAAGTATAACCTGATAACTTCTTTGGTATTGTGTTTTAGCCTGGCATTTTCAGCTTTGTCAAATGCACAGCTTACGGTAACAGCTGTACAAACTTCTTCTTCCTGTTCAAATGGAAACACAGCGGTTGCCACAGCTACCGGAGGAACAGCCCCTTATACTTATTTATGGAATGATGCCAATAGCCAAACCACAGCTACGGCCACCGGATTATTTGCAGGAACATATACCATAACTGTAAAAGATCATAATGCTGTAACTGCTACCGCCTCGATCACCCTGGTTCAGTTGCAGGTTAGTATAAATTCCCAAACTAATCCTCCATGTAATGGGGGCGCTACAGGTAGCCTAGGTACTTCGCTTAATTTAGGCAGTGTTTTACTCACCAATAATTTTGTATATACAGGTGCCATTCAAAACTGGACTGTACCCCCCGGAGTAACGAATATTACAGTAACCTTATCCGGCGGACAAGGAGGAAATACTTATGAAGGGCTGGGTGGACCGGGGGCAGCTTTTTCAGGGGCATGTACTGTGGCGCCCGGTGATGTAATTTCTGTTGTTGTAGGACAACAAGGGCTGGCAGATCCTGTTCAAGCGGGTGGTGGTGGTGGTGCTTCATGGGTTTACGATTCTACTGTTGCAGGGCCCCGCGGCGGTACTCCCCCGCTTTCGGCATTGCTTGCCGTAGCAGGTGGTGGTGGTGGGGCTGTTAATTATAATAGTGTTTATGTTCTTTTGGGTGCCCCCGGAGGAGGTGACCTTATAGGAACTCCTGTAGCCAGTTACAGCAGCCTGTCTGGTGGCAGCAGCGGTTACGGTGGAAATTCAGGTGTTTATCCAGGCGGTGGCGGTGCAGGATGGTTTGGTAATGGTGGCGGTGGCGGTTTCTGTTCTACCGGTGGTTTAGACTGGGCCAATGGCTTTTATGGCGGTTGGTCTGATGCCGGGGGAAGCGGTGGATATGGCGGCGGCGGCGGTGCCAGTTGCGGTGGATTTGGTACGGGCGGTGGTGGTGGCGGATTTAATGGAGGTGGCGGTGGCTATGATGGTGGCGGTGGTTTTCCGGGCGGTGGCGGCGGTTCTTATTTAAATGGTACATATATTTGGGGTGTAAGCCAGGACCATTCAGGTGATGGGGTTGTAACCATTCAATATGCAGTGCCAATAGGTACACCACCGTTTACGTATTCTTGGTCTCCGGGAGGTCAAACAAATTCAACGGCAACAAATCTTACAGCCGGAACATATACCGTAAGAGTAACAGATAATGGTGGATGCACTGCTACGGCGTCCGCTACTTTAACACAGCCTGCAACAGCACTAACAATAACTAGTTTGGAAGAAAACAACGTTCCTAATTGCAATGGAGTTGATAATGCAACAGTTTCAGTTGCAGGAGGAGTAACCCCATATACATACTCCTGGAATGATCCACTTAATCAGAATACAGCAACAGCTACCGGATTACCCGGTGGACGAAGCTATACAGTAACCGTAAAAGATAATCATGGATGTAGTGCAATCGCGGGAATAAGTATTACTGCCCCTACACTTTTAACGGCAAGCGCTGCACAGGTAGGTGGGTATTGCGGTGGTTCATATTCTGGAGTAGCTATTGCTACAGGTGCAACACTACCCTATACTTATTTATGGAATGATGCCGGTAGCCAAACAACTGCAACGGCTATAGGTTTATCAAATGGAATATATACGGTAACCATACACGATAATAAGGGATGTAGTGCAACGGCTTCCGTTAATATTGCTTCTTTTGGAGTTGGTATATCATCTGTAATTAATCCATTATGTAATGGGGGCACAGGTACCCTGGTTGCAAAACTTGACTCCAGCGGAATTGTCGTCACATCCAATTTTGGGTTTAAAGCTGCCATACAAAATTGGACGGTGCCCATAGGCGTGTCTCAAATAACAGTTAGCTTAGCAGGCGGACAAGGCGGGGGAGATGGTGGAAAAGGGGCCGTGTTTGCAGGATCATGCAATGTACAGCCCGGAGATGTAATTTCCATTGTTACAGGGGGGCAGGGTAATGTAGCTTCTTTTGTAGATGGAGGAGCAGGAGCATGCAGTGGTGGTGGTGCTTCCTGGGTGTACGACTCTACCATTGCAGGTGCCCGTATAGGTACAGCTCCCCTCTCAGCCTTATTTGCTGTTGCGGGTGGTGGCGGTGGCAGTGGACAATTTTCTGTAGGCGCTAATGCAGGTATTGATCTCATAAACAACCAGACAACCAGCAGCGGTACCTCAGGAAGTGGCGGAAACGGAGGCAATGGTGGTAATACAGCTTACGATCCATTTTTAGTGCAAGGCGGCGGCGGTGCAGGATGGCTCAGTAACGGCCAAAATGCACCCGGTGCGGGTGGAGGACAGGATTGGGCAAATAATTTTTCCGGGGGGAGTGCCACTGTTCCCGGTGGATATGGCGGCGGCGGCGGCGCTTTTGGAACTATCCTTGCTTATGCTCCCGGCGATGGCGGCGGCGGCGGCGGTTATAACGGCGGCGGCGGCAGCGGATATAACCCGCTATATAATTTCTCTGGTTTTGCCGGTGGTGGTGGCGGTTCTTATCTCAACGGAGCTGTAATAGGTACTCCTGAAGCAACCCAAACAGGTAACGGGCATGTAACCATTCAATATTATCTGCCCGCAGGTGCACAGCCCTATACATATTCTTGGTCTCCAAACGGAGGCACCAATGCTATTGCAGCCGTTACATCCGGAACCTATACTATAACAGTTCAGGACCATAACGGATGTTCAGCAACTGCATCAGGAAGCCTTACACAACCTACGGCCCTTAACGTAAGCGCTGTGGAAGCTAATATTTTAAATTGCAACGGAGTAGATAATGCTACTGCAACAGCATCGGGAGGAGTGGGTCCCTATAACTATTCATGGAGCCCGGGTGGGCAAATTGGAGCCACTGCTGTAAACTTACCGGACGGTACATATACAGTAACAACAACCGATCAGCATGGTTGCACTGCAACAGCCGGCATAACTATTACAGCTCCTGCAGTGTTAACGGCAAGTGCTATACAAAGTACATTTGGTTGTTCAGGTCCGTTTAATGCTCAGGCAATAGGCAGCGGAGGAACATTGCCATACACCTATTTATGGAATGATGCCAGCAGTCAAACTACAGCCACTGCAACAGGTTTATCGAATGGAACATACAGTGTAAGAATAACTGATATTCATGGCTGTACGGCAACGGTAAGCACTATTATTGGCAGTTTGGGTATTAGTTCCATATCCATAACCCCACCATTATGTAATGGAGAAACAGGAACCCTTACTCCCTTGTTAAATCCCGGTAATACCCCTCCCATTACGGAAACTTTTGCCTATACAGGTGTCGTACAAAACTGGACGGTGCCTAATGGCATATCTCAAATAACGGTAACCCTGGCAGGTGGCAGCAGCGAATTTTATTATGGAGGAGCAGGAGCATCATTTAGTGGAATATGTGTAGTAAAGCCCGGAGATATTCTTTCTGTTGTAGCGGGTGGTCAGGGAATTGATTATTATGGAGCGAGTGGTGGTGGTGGCGCCAGTTGGGTATATGATTCTACCGTTACAGGCGCTCATTCAGGAACACCTCCTCTTTCAGCATTACTGGCCGTTGCAGGTGGTGGTGGTGGTGGAAGCGACGTTGGTGGCTTTGGCGCTCCCGGTGGCACTGATCTTATAGGCAATACTCCCACTACTACAGGAGATAATGGCAATGGTGGAACAGGCGGTAATGGCGGAAGTCGTGGTACGGATTATAATTACTATGGAGTTCTTGGAGCCGGAGGCGCCGGATGGCTCAGCAATGGCCAAAATGGATATTCCAATGGAGGTAACGACTGGACAAATAATTTCAGCGCTGCTCATAGTGTTTTAGACGAGTATGATATTGGCGGTTTTGGTGGCGGTGCTAATGGATATGCTTCCGCAGGCGGGGCGGGCGGCGGCGGCGGGGGATACAATGGCGGCGGCGGCGGAAATACTTATAATAGCGGCGGCGGCGGTGGTGGCTCTTATCTTAACGGAACGGTAATAGGTACTCCTACTGCAACCTGGATAGGCAATGGCTATGTAAAAATTCAATATGCACAACCCGCAGGTACTCCGCCATTCACTTATAGCTGGGCCCCGGGCGGAGGAACTAACTTAGTTGCATCGGGTGTTTCAGCGGGAACATACACAGTAACCATTCAGGATAATAACGGGTGTTCTGCTAGCGCGACGGCTGTTGTTACCCAACCAGCTTCGTTGGCAATAAGTGGGATAACAGAAGCGAATATTTCGAACTGTAATGGTGTTGATAATGCTACGGCCTCAGTTACCGGCGGAACGTTGCCGTATACTTATTTGTGGAATGATGGCAATAGCCAAACTACAGCTACAGCCAGCAGTTTATCAGGTGGAGGTACATATACCTTAGTAGTAACAGATTATAATGGCTGCAATGCGAGTGCATCTGTAACTATTACCATGCCTGCTTTGTTACGGAACGGTGTCACTGAAACTGTTAATGTTTCCTCTTGTGCCAGCATAGGTGGACAAGCGGCAGCATTTCCCACAGGCGGGCTTAACCCATATAGTTATCTTTGGAATAATGGAGAAACTACTGCAATTGTTACCGGATTATCGGCCGGAACATATTCGGTAACAGTAAGCGATATGAATGGATGCAGCAGCAGCAGTTCTATAACCATATTGCAAGACTCTTCAATTGGAATAGGCATAGCATCTCACGTAAACCCGCTTTGCAATGGCGGAACAGGCAGCGCTATTGCAGCCGTGAAAACCCCAGGCACAATCACAGTAAATTTTCCCTATACCGGAGCTGTGCAAAACTGGCAAATACCTGCCGGTGTTACTCAAATAACAGTATTTGCAATAGGAGGCCAGGGAGGTAATGGAACGGGGGCTGCATCCTTTACAGGACTTTGCAATGTAAATCCGGGACATATACTTTCTGTTGTTGCAGGTGGAGCAGGAGATTGGGATAATAATGGTCTCGGAGGAGGAGGAGGAGGAGGCTCCTGGGTTTACGATTCCAGCATTACTGGCGCTCATATAGGAATCCCACCTCTATCGGCTTTGCTCGCTGTTGCAGGTGGTAGCGGCGGTAGCAGCTATTATGACTATGGTGGCCAGGGAGGAATCGATATAGTAAATAATACTCCTACAACGGGTTGGGCGCAGTGTGCTGCCGGAGGAACGGATGGCAATGGTGGCAATGCAGGCGATGATCTTGAGTATGATGGTGGTGGCGGCGGCGGCGGATGGCTAAGCAATGGCCAAAATAGTCCTGGTTGTAATGGAGGTAATGCCTGGCTAAATGATTTTGCAGGTGGTGCCGGTGATCCAAATCTTCTTATGGTAGATGGAGGCTTTGGTGGGGGGGGCGGCGCTACCTTCGAAGGCGGCGGCGGCGGCGGCTTTAATGGCGGCGGCGGCGGAACCATGTTTTTAGATATGTATAACAACCCTGCCTATGGTGGCGGCGGCGGCGGCGGATCCTACCTAAATGGCACGTTGATAGGTTGGTTTGATGAAGTTCTGAATTTTGGCAATGGTTATGTAACCATTCAATATACTCCACCAACGGCAGCTCCTTATACGTATAGTTGGGCACCCAGTGGAGGAACTAACCTTACTGCCTCTGATCTTAGTGCAGGAAGCTATACCATTACTGCTACCGATGCAAAAGGATGCTCCAGAACTGCATCGGTGACTATTACGCAGTCGGAAATTATTTTACCTAATCTTACCGGAACCAATGTAAGCTGCAATGGAAATAATAATGGAAGCGCCCAATCTACTCCAAGCGGAGGGATAGCTCCGTATACCTATTCC
>Ga0206833_1028_pt1 | contig 14659 bp, 9 predicted proteins | sample Alteio_BWOrgCont_32_FD_152891 | JGI IMG/M metagenome (GOLD analysis project Ga0206833, IMG submission 152891) | Enriched cells from forest soil in Barre Woods Harvard Forest LTER site, Petersham, Massachusetts, United States -... | ecosystem: Environmental > Terrestrial > Soil > Temperate forest > O... | reverse complement strand
CTCCATACCAGCGCCAGACTAGGCAGGGCGACAAGGGAACCCAAATGGCCCCCGGTACCCCCGGCCGCCACATGTAATACATACTCGCAGAGAAATGAGCGTCGAATTCAGTATACGGAGGGTTTGTATAAGTAGGCGGGACGATGGGGGTGTCATCGGCCCATCCTCCATCAGCATTGGCAGAACCACCCGGATAAGGAAATGCATTATCCAATGCCGGAGTGGAGACGCTCGAATCTGGTTGGTTATAGGTGCCGTCTACGTACGTTGCGTCGACAAAATATCCATTTAACACCTGCAGCCATGCCGTGGAACCTGTCGTAAAGCCGGTAGGCGCATTTACTGCTTCGCATGCCGCCGTGAGGCCGTACTCGTTCGCGTTCGTATCGCCGTCCAATAAGCCCCAGCCCGTTCCAGATACTTCGTTAGAAAAAATGATTTGGACCGCGCCCTGGGTGCCAGTAATTAATGGCACCGGAGCAACTACATTCAGCGTTCCGCTAACCGTCGTCGTCCCGCCTTTAATAAGCGTCAGATCACAGGATATGGCTACGGTCCCGGACGCGGCAATCGCGGAAGAGGTGCCACTTTGTGGAACGACAGGATAGTATAATGTTGGAGAATTGGAAGTTGAATCGGTTACCGTTAGATTCTGCGCTGGTGTGCCGCTTAGGGTTGGGTCGAAATTCTTGATCGCATTCGGCAGATGCCAATTGTAATGCGTTATATAGCTCGGGCTTGTCACGCTCAGAGTCACCGGCTCCCCGACGCAGACGGGGGCGGCGGAGGAGATATGCCGTCCGGGGGAGGGGTTTAGATAGGAGGTTACTGTGATTTCCGTCGGGGGTGCTATCGCGGCAGCCTGGCCGGTGCTTCCGTACGAGCCGCTCACGGTCCCAACGCCGGCAATAAATTCGTTCGCATTGAGGATGGGTGTCTGCCCGAGTTCCAGGCTCTGCCCGGGCCCGGATGTGAGATACGATGTGTTCAGGCTCACATTTGGCGGCAGCGAGGCCTGTTCCAGCAGGCTGCTGGTGGCACTCATCGTCAGTACGAAGGTACCGGGGGAACTCGGGACGCCCGGACCCGGGCTGTACTGGCCGTTGAAGAGGACACCCACATTTCCCTGGCTGTTCGTCCCGCTGATTGAGTATGGCGTCACATTGGTAATGCCCCCATTGAAGATCGGCGGGCCAATGCTGTTCACATCGCCAGTGCTGCCGGTCCCGCCGCTCCAGATGTAACCGCCGCTATTTGAATCGGTGCCCAATACCTGGCCCTCGTTGTTCATTGCGATTGCCTGCTGCATTGGCGAGAGATCGCTGTAAGTGGAACTGGTTTCGCTCGAATACACAAGCTCCACAGGATTCCCATCGCCGTCAACCATTTGGCCGACTACTGCCCCGCTGTTGTTGACGGCTTCCGGATTGCCGATGGGTACCGGCGCGTTGACCATGCCAGGTGGCAGCGGCGGGGCGTCGTAGTTGCTACCGCTATAACAAAGGATCGTCAACAGGCCGCCGCCCTGCAGATAGCTAAAATTATACGAGTACGAGATCACCGAACACTGCCCAATGACGTACGCGCCGTCACTGGACGCGCCCAGGAAGTTGTCGCCGCCGGGCCAACTCGTAATTGGCGTGTAAGGGCTTGGAGGTGCACCGCCAATCGACGCACCAGTGCCTGACCCAGCCGTTGTGAAAGTATAGGTGAACCCGGCGTAGCCATTATCCCCGGCGTTAATGGCGTCACCCATGAGGACCCCTGCCGTGTTAAGGTACTCGGGCCCGGTCATGTAGTATGTTCCCGAGGTACCGGCGGCCACCGGGTTGGCAGTAACGATTTCATTCCCCAAGGTTCCGCTTTGCCATAAGTAGGTGTCGTAGTTCTGAAAGTAGGGGCCGACGTCCCAATCAACGTCGTCGGAGGAGGGAGCGGCGCCAAACTCGAATGCGGCGTTGTTGTTGTCGTCGAGCGCCACAAGGTTGACCGTGCCGGTGGTGCACGCCGTGCCGCTGATATCGATGACGCTATAAGTCAGCGTGGGCACTGAAATGTAAATTGACGGACCGGGATTTGGCGTCGGCGGGGCGGGAGGCGGGTTGATCGTGTAGGGAACAATCCGGTACGGTCCCCAGGCGGGCGAGGGCACCAAATAGGACGTGGTCGTGGCGGCGAGTGACCCGGACACGGCGGCCCAGCTCCCGTCGCTCTGCTGGTGCTCGATCACGATATAATCAACATTACCCACGTCGGTGGTCCAGTTCAGGAATACGCCGCCTTGGGCGATGGCCCGGCCGGAGCAGCCAGTCACCGCGAAGGGACTGCCATACGTGCCGGTTCCGCTATCGGTCATTTCGGAAAAGTTCACTTCGCTAAAGGTAGCACCTGTTCCCGTGGTTGCAGCAATATGGCTCGTGTCATTCTCGACGTTGGGAAGGACGAAATAGACCTGCGCCAATCCGTGGCTGTCCGTAAAGATCGTGAGGGAACTGCTCGGCGTCCCGGTGCTCGAGGTCTGCACCGTGCCGGAATCGGCGCTAAAGACGACAGGCGCGCCGACGATGGCGCTCCCGTCCGAGTGACTTACCCCGACCACTAATGGCTCGGAAACGAAACCGCCCGGCGATCCGGTCTGGCCGCTGCCGCTGACGATCGCGAGGGTCGGAGGCGAACCGTTGTAGAAGTCGACGGGGTTGATCCTCTCCTCGTACGCCTCGAGGATGGTAATCGTGCTGTCGCTCCAGGCGACATAGGCATCAGGGTCCACATCGAGCGTACTGAAGTATTGGTATTTCCACCAATTGGGGATGCCGGAGGAGTCGGGGCCGGTGTAAGTGGTACTCAGGTTGTATATGGAGCCGGCGTCCGAGGGGGCAAGAACGGCCTTATAGAATGCCAGGTTCTCCATGGCGCCAGGGTAAGGTAAAATCGAGGATAACCCATTGCCAAGGCTGATAGCGTTTGTGCTGGAGATCAGCGTTCCCGTGCCGGTTGCTTCCTCCTGGCCGTTGATGTACATGGTAGCCGTGGTACCATCGTAGGTAATGGAAGCTTGGGTCCAGATTCCGGGCTGAATTGTCGCCTCCATCTGGATCCCGCCGCCACCGCCGGTGGTTGAAAATACCAGGCCCGCGGGGTACGCCCAGTAATCGATTCCCACCTCGAATCCGGAAGTGCCGCTCACCTCATCTGTAATCATTGTGGAGACGGCCCCATAGGGCTCGTACAATTCGGCATCTGCGTTGAACCAGAACGAGAGGCTGAAGGGAGCTCCTGCGATTGGCAGAACCTGATTGCCGGTATTCGAAATCTGGACCTCGCCGCTGGTGCCGTCAAAAGTAATTGCCCCCAGCCCGTCATAGCCGCCAGTGGGTTGCCAGCCCGCGCCGCCGGAAAGCGTCCCGTTATTATGCAGGCTGGAAATATCGTGTGCGGTCGTGCCGCTGGTCTCGTGAAAAAGGTATTCGCCGACACTCGGGCCCACACTTACGACTTGATTCGCAATCGGATTATTCCCGTTCTCATAGTCCTGCAAATTCGTAAATCCTTCTCCGTTTGGGTCCATGGCCGGATCGACCCCGAGATAGCCAAAGTAGAATAGCTCCCAATCCTCGGGCAGCCCATTGGTATCCAGAGTGCCATTGAGCGCCGTGCCCGAAAGCTCGCTTGCCGGAACTGTGATGTATTCGAGCTTCATAAACAAGCTGCTCGCACTCGAGGTGAATCCCCACTCAATAATGGAATTAGAGCCGGACTCGACCACGGGAAGGTAAGACCAATTGATCAGATCATCCGACGTTTCCATCAAATACGTGTTCCCCGTCACTCCCCACCAGGAGAAGGCGAAAGAGCCGGTCGAGCCGCTTTCAGTCAATTGCGAGCCCGCGTTCAGATCACCCGGCCCTTGCGCCAATGCTCCAGCGGCAACGCAGAACAGAATTGCCAGAGTGAAGGCGCAAAAGCGTTTCATCGGCTGGAACCCGTCACATAAACGCTGCTCTTGATCGGCCAATAATTAATCACAGTGTTTGGCCGCACCGGCGGATGTAACTTCAATTGGAGGAGCTTCGCCGCATATTGTGCCTGTCTCTGCTGATATTGCTGCTCAAGACTGCTCGCATTCGCCCCAAAGTAAGCGTGCAATGCATCAAGCGCCTGGAGGTCGTCCGTGCTGGCCGTCCCGCTCACGATCATATATCCGGGCACACTCCCCGAGAGCGCACTGCGGGCCTGCGCCAGCCAGCCGGCGGTTGTGGGATCGGCGCCGGACGATGACTCATTATCCAGAGCCATGATCAACTCATAAAAAGTGTCGCCCCCGCCAAATCCCTCGATGCTAAAGTAGTCGAAGTCAACGTTACTCACCGCTACGAATCCCTGATCGCCATCGATACGCTCCAGGACCGAAAATTGACCGTCATAAACAGTGGCGCCGAGAAGCAGCAACTCATAGTTTGCGAAAGGCTGTGAAGGCGGGGCCGCGGGCGCCGGAGTGGGAACGGGCGCCGCGAAAACCGGGGTTGTGACCCGATTCAATGTAACCGAGTGACTTCCAAAATAAACTTTCCGCTGATCAAGAATGTGAAGCCCTGAACCCGATGTGAAGTTCTGGCTGTAGACAATTGGCGACAGAAATAAAACCCCCGCCAGCAAAAGGCAATTAGAGAGCAAGGATCCAGCCGCCTTCCGCTCGGGGGAAATACCAACCATACAGTGTCGCGAGGCTATCAACGTCGGCCTTTCAGTCAAGGGAATTGCCAGAGTGCGAATCCTCCTTGGGATCCGGCGTGACCGTGACGAGGATGATGTTGGCACCGCCTAAGCGGAGAAAGAAAGACGACCTCGCTCTTCGACTCCGCGACCTTTTCCGGGCGAGCCGCCGATTGGCCTCGCTTGTTAAAGGGGCTTCCTTGCCGTCAGTCCGTTGTTCCGGGCACGGTTCCATTTGTCGATCCTGGGAGACTACGAGATGGCGCGCCGGACTCAAGAAGAAATACGGCATATATTACCGTAATCAAAAGCGGTCCCTTACGGCATTTATGTCTGCGTGGCAAAGCCCAAACCACACGTGATTGTCGGACATACGGTGAACCGACTCCGCAACGTGGCAGGGCTGACCCAAGAACGTCTGGCGGAACGTGCCGGGATCGACATGAGATCGCTTCAGCGCATTGAGGCCGGGGATTGGAACATGACCGTCGATTACCTGGATCGACTCCGTGCAGCGCTCCAATGTCGCTGGGCCGATTTGATAGCAGGATTGGACACGCCCGCCGACAAGCCCGCAAAGGGAAAAGAGCCCATCCGCTGGAGAGCCGGTTGACGAGGCTACGGGACAGCCGATGGCGCCGGCGCCGCGTTCAGCTTTGCGGCAACATCGGGGTCCGGCGGCTCGCCGAGATCGAGCGCCTTTTGGTAATGACGGCGCGCCAGTTCGATGGAGGGCGGATTGCACTGGAGATAGACGAGCGCAAGATTGAAATGCGCCTCGGCAAAATCGGGCGACAGCTCGATGGCCTTCTGTAATTCATCCTCCGCCGCGGAATACCAGCCGCGCTTAGAGAGCACTACGGCGAAGTAATTGTGCGCCTGCGGATTCTGCGGGCCCAGGTAAACCGCCTGCGCGAGGTCCGCGGTCGCTGCGAGAAGATCGCCCTGGTTGTTGGCGATGACGCCGAGGATCATCCACGCGAGCCCCGCATCCGGCTTCAACTGGATGGCGCGCTTGAGGTACATTTGCGACTGATCCTGATGGCCCAGGCGGAATTCGATCAGGCCCAGGTTGACCAGCGCGCTCACGTTATCGGGTGCGAGATCCAGCAGCTTCAGGAACGCGGCCTCCGCGACGTTGAATTTGTCTTTGCCCATCGCCTCGATGCCCGCCTCGGCGGCGGCTTCCGCCGCGGGCGGAAGCTTCGCGTACGCATCCCCGGTGGAAGTGGTCAGCGGAACCTCTCCCGCAGTCGCCGCGGGTGGCGGATCGGCCCGCAGCGTTGCCGGCAGCATGCAAAGCGCGGCCGCGAATAAATAACTGGATTGGAGTCGGCGCAGGAACACGGCGGCAAACATCAACCAGCCTTGCCCAATTCGCCAGAGCGCTCCGCTGCGGCGCGCACGGCTCCGATAAGCGCCGCCCGCAGCCCGGCATCCTCGAGTGCTTCCAGGCCGGCGATCGTCGTTCCGCCGGGGCTCGTGACTTGGTCGCGGAGTTGCGCCGGATGCAATCCCGTCTCCAGCACCATGGCTGCCGCGCCGTGCACCGTTTGTGCCGCCAGCCGCAGCGCGATGTCCCGCGGCAGGCCCATCAGCAACCCGCCGTCCGCCAGCGCCTCGATGACCGTATAAACAAACGCCGGCCCGCTCCCGCTCAAGCCGGTGACCGCGTCGAGCAAGTCCTCCTTCACGCGCACCACCACGCCCAGCGCGCCGAAGATGCTGTCCGCGATCATCAAATCCTCCGCAGTCGCCCCGTCGCCGGAGGCGTACGCCGCCGCGCCCTTGCCGATCAGCGCCGGCGTATTGGGCATCACGCGGATCAGGCGCGGATGTCCCGCCGCGGACTCGTGCAGCCGCCGCAGCGGCACGCCCGCAGCGATGGAAATTAGCAATTTTCCTCCCAGGTCGCCGCAGGCCTTCAGCGCGGCGGGCACGTCGCCCGGCTTTACGCAAAGGATCAGCACGTCGGATTTCGCCGCCGCCTCGGCATTGGAAGCCGACGCGTGCGCGCCGGTTTTCTTCGCCAGCGCCTCTGCCGCCGCGGGGATTTTATCAGTCACCACGGCATCTGCGGGCGTGGCAATTCCCGCCCGCAGGATGCCTTCCAGGAGGGCCGAGGCCATCCTGCCGCTGCCGATAAAGCCGATATGCATCCCGGCTGCTTTGGCACGGGGGAGGGGAGGGTTCAAGTTCCAACTTACAGGTGGAAAAATAACGGCTCGGCCCGATTTGCATTAGGGCATGATAAATGCTTTAGTACAATCATGAAGGCAGTTGCGATTACCATGACCCGGAAGCCCCTCTTCAACCAGGGCCTCTGGATGACACCCATGGTCCTCGCGATCGGCGGCATCGCGGCGGCGCTCTCTGCGCTGGCCCTGATGTAAACGGCACGCCGCCGGACTCCATCGCGCGTCATTGCGCCGGATTGATTCTTCCCCGTATCATCGCGGGCATTGAGCGCCCATGACGCCATCGTTGTCGGCTCTGGCCCGAATGGGCTCGCCGCGGCCATTTTCCTGGCCCGGGCGGGCGTTCGCGTCGTCGTGCTCGAGGCGATGGATTCGCCGGGCGGCGCCGCGCGGTCGCGCGAATTGACGCTGCCCGGTTTCGTTCACGATATGGGTTCGGCCATTCATCCGATGGCCGCGGGTTCGCCATTCTTTCGCTCGCTCGGCCTCGAACGCCATGGGCTGAAATGGATTCAACCGGATATTCCGCTCGCGCATCCGTTGCCGGGCGATCTGCCCGCGGCCACGCTGCTCCGATCCCTTGAATCGACCGCCGCGTCCATGGGAGACGACGCGGAGAGCTATTGGCAGTTGATGGGACCGCTGGTCGCCCATTGGGAGGAGCTTGCATCCGAGCTTCTTCAGCCGCTGCTCCATTTTCCGCGGCATCCGTTTTCGCTCGCGCAATTCGGGATGCGGGCGCTCTGGCCCGCGCAATTGATCATCGACCGCCGGTTTCGTACGGAGCGGGCGCGCGCGCTGTTTGCCGGTCTTGCCGCGCACTCGTTCCTGCCGTTGTCGGCGCCGGGATCGGCGGCAATCGGGATGGTGCTTGGGATGATGGGGCACGCAGTGGGCTGGCCCTTTCCGCAAGGCGGCGCGCAATCGATCACCTCCGCGCTGGTCGCCTCGTTGCGCGAGGCAGGCGGCGAGGTGCAGTGCAATTCCCCCGTCCGCTCGCTCGCCGATTTACCCGCCGCCCATGCGATCCTGCTCGATGTTTCGCCCTGGCAATTCCTCCAGCTCGCCGGCGACCGCCTGCCGCTCGATTATCGCCGCGCGCTCGAGCGATTCCGCCACGCCCCCGGCATCTTCAAGGTCGATTACGCACTCGACGCGCCCGTTCCGTGGCTCGACGAATCGTGCCGCCGCGCCGGGACCGTTCACATCGGCGGCACCGCGGGCGAAATCGCCGCGTCCGAGCGCGCCGTCACGCGCGGCCAGATCCCGGACCATCCCTTCGTCCTCGCCGCGCAACACACGCTTTTCGATTCCACCCGCGCGCCGCAGGGCAAGCACACCCTCTGGGCATATTGCCATATTCCATTCGGTTCCATTTTCGATATGACGAGCCGCATCGAGCGCCAGATCGAGCGCTTCGCCCCGGGCTTCCGCGAGCGCATCCTCGCGCGCCACACCATGGGTCCGGAGCGGCTCGAAGCGTGGAATCCCAACCTCGCCGGCGGCGACATCTCCGGCGGCGCGAACAGCCTGTGGCAATTGCTCGCCCGGCCCGTCGCGCGGGCCAACCCCTACCGCACTCCGCTGCCCGGCGTTTATCTCTGCTCCGCATCCACTCCGCCCGGCGGCGGGGTCCATGGGATGTGCGGTTTTCACGCGGCCTGCGCGGCGGTCGCCGACGTTTTCGCTTGATTGGGCGGGCGCGAAAGGTCCGTTTAGGCGCATGCCCCCCTCCTCACCGCCGCGCACCTCCTCCTACCGCTGGGTCATCTGCGGGCTCCTCTTCTTCTCGACCACCTTCAATTACCTGGACCGTCAGGTCATCAGTTACTTGAAGGAATATTTCTGCGCCCCCACCTCCACCGGTGGATTCGGCTGGTCGGACTCCGATTACTCCTATCTCACTTCCGCATTCACCTTCGTCTATGCCGGCATGACCATCCTCGCCGGCTGGTTCATCGATAAGATCGGCACCAAGCTCGGCCTCGCCCTCTCATTGACCCTCTGGTCCCTCTTCGGCGCGCTCAATGCCTTTGTCGGCCGCACGTTGTCCATGCACATCGCCGTCCGCAGCGCATTTGGCGTCGGCGAAGCCGGCAACTTTCCCGCCTCCATCAAGACCGTCGCCGAATGGTTTCCGAAGCGCGAGCGCGCCCTCGCCACCGCCATCTTCAACAGCGGCTCAAACTTCGGCGCCATGGTCGCCGCTCTGCTCGTCCCGTGGTGCATGATCCATTACGGCGACGCCCGGGGCTGGAAGATGGCTTTCATCATCACCGGCGTCTCCGGCTTCCTCTGGCTCATCTTCTGGTTCTGGCTCTATGATCCACCCGGGAAGAAGCGTCTCTCCCAGGCCGACTATGATTACATCCACTCCGACGACGAGGTGCCCGAGGAAAAGTCCGACGAGGACAGGACAAAAGTCTCGTGGCTCAAGCTCTTCGAGTACCGCCAGACCCTCGCATTCGCCTTCGGCAAATTCATGACTGACGGCATATGGTGGTTCTATCTCTTCTGGCTGCCGGACTATCTCAAGAAACAATTCGGCATGACCAAGCACGAGGTCATGCTCCCCACCTTCATCGTCTATGGGGTCGCCATCGTCGGCAGTATTTACGGCGGCGCCATTCCGATGACATTCATCAAGCGGGGAATGCCCGTCTTCACGGCGCGCATGCACGCAATGTTCATCATCGCCCTCTGTCCGCTGGCCGTCTTGCTGACTCAATACTTTGGCGACGTCGCCCGCTTCGGTCACATGGCCGCCGTCCTTGCCGTCGCCATGATTTGCATCGGCGGCACCGCCCATCAGGCGTGGTCCGCCAATCTCTTCACCACCGTCTCCGACATGTTCCCAAAGAAAGCCGTCGGCTCCGTCATCGGCATCGGCACCGCCGCCGGAGGGCTTGGCGGCGTCATCGTCCAGCTCCTCAAGGGAGGCCTTGGCGATCACTTCAAGGCCAATCCCCAGACCGGTTACTTGATCATGTTTTGCATTTGCGCACTGAGCTATCTCATCGCGTGGTCAGTCATGAAGGCGCTGGTCCCAACGCATAAACCGATCACCGATTTATGACCGACCCCGCCGCGCCGCCCGTTCGCGATTTTTTCTGGTTCGAAGCGCGGATGCGGACCGCGATCGCGATTGCAGTCGCGGTCGCGGTTTACTTTCTTCTGGGCCGGTTCAGCCCCGCCACGCGCGTCATCGCCGCGTGGGATGGCTTCGCGATTACGCTTCTCGCGCTCATCTGGAGCGCCATGCTCGCCTCGGGCGTCGGTCAAATCCGGCAGCGCGCCAAAACCCAGGACGTCAGCCGGCTGGTCGTCTTTATGTTCACAGTCGGCGCCGCCTGCCTGAGTATATTCGCCGTTGTCGCCCTTCTGAGTGCCGCGAAACAATCCAACCATGTTGCCCTTCACGTCGCGCTTTCCGCGGCGGCCGTACTGAGCTCGTGGACGCTGGTCCACACGATGTTCGCGCTGCGCTACGCGCACATCTATTACGGCGAAGGCGACTCGACGGAGAAACCCGCCGGCGGCCTCGACTTCCCCAGCGACGACTGCCCCAATTACCGCGACTTCGCCTACTTCTCCTTCGTCGTCGGCATGACCTGCCAGGTCTCCGACGTGCAAATCACCTCAAAAGGCCTTCGTTCGCTGGCCCTCGTCCACGGCATGCTCTCCTTCGCCTTCAACACCGTAATCCTCGCCCTCACGATCAACACAATCTCGGGGCTGCTTTAAGACTTACGCCAGTTGGCTCTGCACAAAATCGTGATAAATCAGCGTCTCCGCCGAGTTATTCGATTGCAAAACATCGTGTACCACGTGGCCGAGGTCGGAGATCTCATACGGCTTGGCGATGCAGGCGCAGAAACCGTATTCGCGATACCGGCTCATCACCGGGTCCATCGCATAGCCGCTTGAAACAATCGCTTTCACGCCGGGATCGATCTCGATCAGGTGCTTGATGCATTCCGCGCCGCCCATGCCGCCGGGAATCGTCAGGTCGCTGATTACGGCGTCAAATTTCCGGTCGTCCTCCATCGCCTCTTTGTAGGCGTCGATGGCGCTCTGCGCGTCTTGCACGGTCGTCACTTCGTAGCCGAGCGGCGTCAGCGCCGCCTTGACCAGCTCGCAAATCGCCTCTTCGTCGTCGAGCGCAAGGATGCGGCCCTTGCCCTTCGAGGGCTCGGAGCGGCCGCGCTCGAACGCCACCTGCTTGTCCGTAGCCGGCAGGTAGATCGCAAAGACCGACCCGACGCCCACCTTGGACTCGACCGTGATCAGCCCGTCGTGATTCTTCACGATGGAATAGGAGGTTGCCAGACCCAGCCCGCTGCCCTTCGGCTTCGTGGTGAAATAGGGATCGAAAATCTTCTTCAGATATTCCTCGGGAATGCCGATGCCCTGGTCGTGGACGGTGATCTTCACATACTTGCCCACGCGCAATGGCGAGAGCGCCGCGCTCTCCTCCGGCAGGAAGAAGTTCTCACACTTGACCGTCAATGTGCCGCCGGAAGGCATGGCCTGCTCCGCATTGATGGCGAGATTGTTGACCACTTGCGAAATTTGCCCGGAATCGACTTCCACCGGCCACAAATCGTCCGGCACCTCGAAATCCGCCCGGATGCTGCTGCCGCGAATGGAGAACGTGACCGTGTCGTGGATCAATTGCCCGATGGACGCCGTCTTCTTGATCGGCGCGCCGCCCTTGGCGAAGGTCAACAATTGCTGCGCCAACTCCTGCGCGCGCAGCGAAGCCTTCTTCGCCGCGGCAAGGCGCTCGTACATCTCGTCGTCTTGCGGCAGCGTGATCAGCGAGAGCGACAGGTTGCCGATGATGGCGGTCAGCAAATTGTTGAAATCGTGCGCGATGCCGCCCGCCGCCACGCCCAGCGACTCCAGCTTCTCCGCCTTCCGGCGCTCGGCCTCGAGGTGCTCCTTCTCGGTAATGTCGCGGAAGACGAGCACCGTCCCCAGCTTGCGATTGGTCTTGTCGCGGATCGGCGCCGCGGAAATCTCGATCAGCCTCTCCACGCCTTCGCGCGATACGACAATCGCGTGATTGGCCGTGCCGACCACCGAGCCAGTCTCGACGATCCGGTCCAGCATGGTCGAGCACGGCTTGCGCGAGCGCTCATTGAGGATGTTGAAAATTTCCACCAGCGGCTTGCCGATGATCTGGTCCTGCCGCCAGCCTGTCAGGCGTTCGGCCACGTTGTTGATCAACGCGATGTTGCCATCCATGTCGGTCGCGATAAAGCCGTCGCCGATGGACCTCAGAGTGACCGCGAGCCGCTCTTTTTCCGCGTTCAGGTCTTCCTCGAAGCGCTTGCGCTCGATCTCCGCCGCGGCGCGCGCCGCAAAAATTTGCAGCGTGCTCTCGGCGATCTGCACGTTCTCCATTGGCTTCGTATCGATGACGCCCATCAGGCCGACAGTCTTGCCTTTGTGATCCGCCAGCGGCATCGCCACAAAGCTCTGCGCGCCCAGTTCCTTCAATACTTCATCCTTCGGAAACTTCTCCAGCACATCGCTCGGGAAGGCGCGGAAGCCGCGCTTGAGCACTTCCTCGCACGCCGTGTTGGCCAGCTTGAAATTCATCTTGCTGCGGATGTGCCCGTGTTCCGCGATGACCAGCGCGCAGCTGTTGTCGTCCTCGTTCTTCTTCGTCGTCTCGACCAGGAAGGAGAAATCCGTCTGCAGCGCCTTCGAGAGTTGCTTGACGAGCGAGCGCACGAATTCCTCGCCAGTCGTTGAGGAAACGCCGAGCCCGATATGCTTGAGCGTTTCCTCGGACCGCTTTCTCTCCGTCACATCGCGGATCAGCGCCACGTAATTCTTCTTGCTGTCCGCCTTCATCTCGCTGAGCGAAATCTCAATCGGGAAGGGGTAATAATTCTGCCGGTGGCCCATCGCCATCATCGTGCCGCGGCCCAGCGCCGCCATGTCGTGCAAAAAGAGCCGCTGAGGAATGATCTTCGAGACCGGCTGGCCCACGAGGTCCTTTGCGGTAAATCCAAACATCTTCTCCGCCGCCGGATTCATCGATTGCACGAGGCCCTGGTCGTTCATCGTGATGATGCCGTCCAGCGTGTACTCGATGATCGAGCGCGTCTGCGCTTCCGCCGATTCGATCTTGTGCAGGTGCCGGCTGTAAGCCGAGAAGCTGTACCAGCTCGACGCGATCAGCACTCCCATCGCAAAGAAGCACAGCAGCGCAAAGCCCGCCGTTTTCAGCACGCGGTCGAATTCCGCGTTCCGCTTCGCCGCCTCGTAGTGATCGTACTCCGCATTCTCAAAAGTCACGATCTGCCTGCGCGCCGTGTCCAGCAGGTCCTTGCCGTGATCGTTCGCGACCGCCTGGGCCGCGTTCCGGTTCGCCGCCTTCGCCGCAAACTCCGGTCCCGCCACCTCGCGCTGCCAGCGGTTGGTGATCGCCGCGATGCTCTTGAGCAAATCGAGCTGCTTCGGGTTGTTCGCCTCCGACGCCAGCACCGTCAGGTGCCCGTGAAACGCGTAAAAATCAGTCACCGCCTGCTGGTAAGCTTCCGCCGATGCGCGGTCGCCGTTCAGAAGATAACCCCACTCGCCCTCCTGCATCCGGGAGATGGCGTTCTCGAGCTTCGGCGCAAAGACGAGAATCTGGAAAGACTGGCTCAGGCTCTGTTGATCCTGCCCATGGCCCATCAGCGTTTGCTGCTCCTCCTCCGCCATCGCTTCAAGCACGTCTCGCGCTTCGTCCAGCAGCGGTCGCATGCCATTCACATCGGCCACGGTCGGTAGGATTCCCTCCTTGCGGGCTTCGATTCCAGGTTCCGCCGTCTTTTGCAGCCAATCGGCCACGTGGCGCTTCACATCCGCGATCCGGGCGCTCTGCGCGCCGTCCAGTTGCACGGCATCGGCCACGACGTTGAGTTGCGTTTGCACCAGCGCGGCCTGGTGCTGGAATGCGTCCGCCTCACTTTGCTGGCCGGTGAGCAGGTAACCCCTGTACGCCGCTTCGAGCTTCGTAATCTCATTCTCGGCCTCTCCCTGCTTCCACAGTAAATCGAGCGTCCGCGCGCGCAGGCTTTCGAACTCATGGTCGCGGAAGGCCATGAACAGGAGAATTGCCCCGAGCATCGCGATCGCCAGCACCCCCACCAGCGATGACCCGAGCAGCTTCCCGTAAAACTTGTCTTCCGCTCTCAGAAAATCGCGGAACCTCTTGAACGTGGAGAATTTGTTGGCGAGCGAGCCCATAGGTATTCGTTCGTCCGTGAGATAGCTTATCCCATGCCTCTCCTATGGCATTTATGCCCGGTACTGAGAATTTTACAAACCGCCGCCGCTCAGTACTTCAGGAACGCCCGCACCGGCACCGGCTCCAGCAGCGCCCGCCCGGAGAGGAACCCCAGCTCGATCAAAAACTGCGCCTCCAGCAGATGCCCTCCCGCCTGCGCGATCAACCTCGCCGCCGCCGCGGACGTCCCGCCCGTCGCCAGCAGGTCGTCCACCAGCACGATCCGGTCCCCCGGATTGACCGCATCCATGTGCATCTCCACCGTCGCCTCTCCATATTCCAATGAATAAGAGACCTCCTTGGTCTTGTACGGCAGCTTCCCCTTCTTGCGCACCGGCACGAAACCGATCCCCAACTGGTACGCCACAGCCGCCCCGAACAAAAACCCCCGCGCGTCGATCCCCACGATCTTGTCCGGCCGCAACGGCTTGCAAGCCTCCAGGAACAGGTTCACCGATTC
>Ga0206833_1207_pt1 | contig 14664 bp, 9 predicted proteins | sample Alteio_BWOrgCont_32_FD_152891 | JGI IMG/M metagenome (GOLD analysis project Ga0206833, IMG submission 152891) | Enriched cells from forest soil in Barre Woods Harvard Forest LTER site, Petersham, Massachusetts, United States -... | ecosystem: Environmental > Terrestrial > Soil > Temperate forest > O... | reverse complement strand
TTAACCCAAATGTTACCGGCTGGTAATAAGGCTGATGCTTTTTCGAGCAAGCTCGCCATTTCTTCAACAGAAGGTATCCTTGGCGAGTGGATGTCGTAAACGCCAGGGCCGATTTCATTTGGATACTTAAAGTCGGCAAAGGCTGCCAAAAGCTCCATTTGCGAGCGCGACGTTTCAATGGTGATCACATCTGCATCCATGTGGGCAATGTGCTCAATAATATCATTAAACTCGCTGTAGCACATATGCGTGTGTATCTGCGTTTCGTCTTTTACGCCACTTGCAGAAATACGGAAGGCTTTTACTGCCCAGTCTAAATATTTGGCCCTGTCGGCTTTGCGTAAGGGTAAGCCCTCGCGAATAGCCGGCTCATCAATTTGTATTACTTTAATGCCTGCCTGCTCCAGTGCAACCACCTCATCGCGGATGGCCAGTGCAATTTGATTGGTAGTTTCAGATCTTGGCTGATCATCCCGCACAAATGACCATTGCAGAATAGTTACCGGGCCGGTAAGCATGCCTTTCATTAGCTTTTTGGTATTGGCTTGTGCAAAACTGCTCCAGCGTACCGTCATATCTTTAGGGCGACTAACATCTCCATAAATAACCGGCGGTTTCACACAGCGGCTGCCATAGCTTTGTACCCATCCGTTTTTGGTGAATAAAAAGCCATCCAGTTGTTCGCCAAAGTACTCCACCATATCGTTACGTTCAAACTCGCCATGTACCAAAACGTCAATGCCTATTTCTTCCTGCCAGCGGATGGCCGAAATAGTGGCCTGTTCAATTTCAGTATCATATTGTTCTGGAGTGATTTCCTTTTTCTTTAATCGTGCTCTTAACTGGCGGATATCGTCTGTTTGTGGGAATGAACCAATAGTGGTAGTAGGAAATAAAGGCAAACCAAAGTTTTGTTGCTGTATTTTTTGTCTTACTGTAAATTCATTGTCGCGGCTTGCGTCAGTGTCGGTAATTGCCAACACCCGTTGTTTAATTTCCTGCTTATGAATTAATCTGGATAAATTGCGGCTTGAAGTTGCCTTTAAATTGTTTACCAGCAGTTCATTGTTACCTTCAATTATCTCGCTTAGTTCATTAACCTCATTCAGCTTTTGTTTGGCAAAAGCCATCCAGTTTTTAATTTCAGGATTGATGGTTGTTTCCAGATCCAGATCAAACGGGGTATGCAATAACGAAGAGCTCGGAGCTATCATTAAACGCTCTTTACCGATAACCGCTATTGCCTTTTTAATATGCGCCAGCGAGCTCGTGTAATCATTTTTCCAAATGTTACGACCGTCAATTACACCTAATGATAAAATGAGTTTCCCCGGTATAAGGGTTAATACAGTATCCAATTGTTTTGGTGCCCTAACCAGGTCAATGTGCAAGGCATCTACTGGCAAATTAACAGCAAGGGATGTGTTTTCGTTAAGGCTTTCAAAATAGGTAGTAAGCAGGGTCTTTGTTTCAGGGCATTCCTTTTTAATTTCTTTGTAAGCGTATACAAAGGCTTCTTTTTCTTTTTGGGAAAGATCCATTGCCAGAAACGGCTCATCCAATTGGATCCAAACTGCACCTTCTTTTTTTAATCGTTTTAAGATGCTGATGTATACCGGTACAAGTTTTTTTATTAGGTCGATCTTTTCAAAGCCGGTTTCTTTTTCCTTACCTAACAAAAGGTAGGATACTGGGCCAATCAATGCAGGTTTAGGAATGGTGCCGGTAACGTGTTTAGCCAGGTTAAATTCTTCAAAAACCTTTTCAGAAAACACGCGGAATTCCTGGTTTTTGGTAAATTCGGGAACAATGTAATGGTAATTGGTATCAAACCACTTGGTCATCTCCATAGCGGTGATGTCCAGTCCGTCTTTCTGATAACCACGAGCCATGGCAAAATAAAGATCAATCTCCTTATTGTTTTCATTTTTAATAAGGATGTCATTATACCTTGCGGGGATAACGCCCAGCATTAACGAGGTATCCAATACCTGATCATAAAAACTGAAATCGTTACAGGGGATAAGATCGATGCCTGCATCCTGTTGTAATTTCCAGTTTTGTTCGCGGATAGAACGGGCAACAGCAAATAATTCTTTGATGGTGATTTTGCCCGACCAGTATTGTTCACTGGCCTTTTTGAGTTCACGATGGGCACCCACACGTGGGTAGCCGAGGTTGTTTTTGAGCATACGCATAAAACTTTTTTGGTTAAACATTAAATTGAATTAATGCTCCTTACGGTTTTCGGTATGCTTTCGGAGGAAATGGTAATAAAAGACATAATAGACAACTAAGGCGTGGAAATACCTTGCATATCCGATATGCTCTGACTACTGCTTCAAAACGCGAAAGCATTGTCTTAAACAGAGGGCAAGTATCCTGGCTTGTAACATTGTTGCCGTCCTTCTCTACCCGGTGAATTGGGCAATGGACATGGTTAAAGGCAACAACCTTTTGTGTTACTTACAGTTGCGCGACAGCCCGTGATTTGCACACGGTTCCTTTTTCATTCCGGATATAAACCCGGAAACCTCACTGTTGAAAATTAAAGTAAAGAACTGGGTGTAAAGATAGGTGATAGGACGGAAGTCCGCAAGATTTAGTTTCCTGCTTTCGTTAAAGTTGTCTCCAACATACCGTAGTGTCAACTCCAATAGGTACGAGGCTCTGCCTAATTCCCCCTTACCACCACACTCACCTGCAATACTGTAGGCTGCTCTCCAAAAGCAGGCCCACCCCAGTCTGTTTCATCACCATTGAGAATACGTAATGCTTTAAATGCCCCGTTTTTATAATAACCTTCTTCTACTTTGAGGTATTGCCATGCTTTGCCGGCGTTAGCGCCGGTAGGTTTAAAAGTAACCTGACATAAGGTACCCGTCAGAATAAATTTATTTTCGCCCAATTGTACAACCATCATTTTTCCCTCTGGCTGGGCATTGGCTTTTGTTTGGCCGTGGTGGCGGCTGCCAAAGGTCACAACTCCTTGCCATGCACCTAAATCGATGGTTTGTTTGGCCTGGTCATCATGCTCCACAACGTCCTTTATCTTTCCTTCAAAGGCCCATGCAGCTAATTCGCGCATCATTGGGTTAATAGCAGCATATTCCTGTGCAAATGGGGCCAGTTGTTCCGCTACTTCAGCGGGCTTTTTCCCTTGTCCGTTATCATCTATCCCAAAAGGCGAAAAACCTATTCCGCCATGTGCAATCACATCGTACATATATTTCGCGTTATCCGGAATTAAACCAGCTTCGGGTACAAAAAGCGTATTATCCGGGCGGCTATAAAGTTCAATCACCTTTAAAACCCTTTCGCTGCCAGAAAGATAAATATCAGGTGCTAAAAGATCAATAGCTGGTGCCGCCGCTTTCCAAATGGGGATCACATTATCAGTAGGGCCGCCACTTTCATAATTGGTGGCCTTGGGGTTGGTAAGTGGATCACGCAGTGCGGCATTTACATACATAGGCAAGGGATATACTGCTTTTCCGGCAGCTGCCACCTGCCCCACAAATCTGGCTACAGACCATGCGTGGAAATATTCATCAGCGTCATCGTCAAATACCTGCTGCCATGAACCAGTGGCGTTTACAGGGCGGTTAAGTGCTTTTAGCACCTCTGGTTTCAACAGCTCGGCTGGTACAGGACCTTCAAATAACTTTTGTGCCAGTGGTGAGTAATCTCTCACACTATCCCACGTACCCGATTCATTTTCTACCTGCATCATAATCACAGTATGCTGGATATCTGCTTGCTTTAAATATTTCATTACGGCAGTAAACGCATTTATATCAGCATCCAATGTAGCTTTAGCATGAGGGGAAGGCGAATCGATAGGTTTTCCGCTTTTACCGGTTACGTTTGGATATTTAGGCGCGTCCTGCTTCATCCACTCGGGCATGTAATGGTTGCTGCCATTTTTCCAGGTGGCAAACCATAACAGTACTAAATGTACTTTATGCTGACGGGCCTGGGTGAGTAAAGTATCAACCACCGAGAAATCAAACTTACCCCGCTGTGCCTCAATTTGCTCCCAGTAAATTGGCACCTCAAGCGTGTTGGCATGAAGCTTTTCAACAGCCAGCCATAATTGCGGAAGCATTGCCGGCCATCCACTTGAATTATGAGCCTGACCTCCTAACATTAAAAATGGTTTTCCATCAACCAGGAGGGCATGCCGCCCGTCCTTGTCAATTATTGCAGGTATCGGATTTTTATTAACCTGACTAAAAGCTTTGCCAACAGTAACCAAAAGAAATGCGAGCGAGAGAATGGTTATTTTCTTCATTTTTATATTGAGTCGTAACGGATGGTGCGCCGGCGGTTGTAAATAATTGGTTTGAAATGCCTTGTGCCGATTTCAAATATAGAAGTTAATTAAATATTGTCAATGTAACATTTGCAAACAAATACCGAACGGATGTAAACATTAAATTAACGGTGCGATTTTATTGGTAACATTCAGTTAACCAACTAAATTCTTTCTTGCCCGGGCGCTTTTCTAACTTTCGGTCTAAATTCCTATCTTCGCCACCCGAAATCATCTTATAAAAATGAAGTTATTAGAAGGAAAAATAGCGCTGATTACCGGTGCATCAAAAGGAATAGGCCGTAAGATTGCCGAGAAGTTTGCAGAACATGGCGCTGATGTTGCTTTTACTTATTTATCATCTGTTGAAAAAGGACTGGCTTTAGAGCAGGAACTACAAAAGTTTGGTACAAAGGTAAAAGGTTACCGTTCTGATGCTTCTAAATTTGATGAGGCCGAAAAGCTGATTACCGATATTATTGCTGATTTTGGCACTTTACACGTGGTGGTAAATAACGCAGGTATCACCAAAGACGGCTTGTTAATGCGCATGACCGAAGAGAACTGGGATGAAGTGATGGATGTGAATCTGAAATCAATTTTTAATGTTACCAAGGCGGCATCAAAAATAATGATGAAAAACCGTAATGGTGTGTTCATCAACATGAGCTCTGTTGTGGGTGTACAAGGTAATGCTGGCCAGGCTAATTATGCGGCTTCAAAGGCAGGTATCATCGGTTTTTCTAAATCAATAGCGAAAGAATTAGGCTCAAGAAATATCCGTACCAACGTAGTAGCACCGGGCTTTATCAAAACTGAAATGACGGAAGTACTTGACCCTAAAGTGGTAGAAGGCTGGGCGCAGGCTATCCCCCTTAAACGTGGCGGTGAAACTGAGGACGTGGCAAATGCCTGCGTATTCCTGGCATCAGACATGGCTTCATACATCACCGGACAGGTAATTCCTGTTGATGGGGGAATGTTGTAGATTAATTTCGGAAGTCGGAATTTCGATTTCGGAATGATTGAATTCGGAGTGTCGAATTCGGAATTTTTAATCTGAGGTCGGATTTAAGCCTTGCGTTTTGAAAATTCTTAAATTCTGTAAATTCTGATTCAGACAAAATATTAATCATATCAAATAAAAACAGCATATTTGGCTTACAGATATGCTGTTTTTATTTTCAATTACCTCTGGAACAGTTTCGGGATGGTGGGTACCTGCCTGCCTGGCGCTGGGTTTATTGTATGCGTGGCTGTTGTATCGTCAGCCAGTCAATCTGGCTAATAAATTCCGGTCCTGGCTTTTTGCAATCAGGGCCATTGTTGTTACGTTTATAGCACTAATTCTGCTTTCGCCGCTTATTAAGTCGGTTAATTATAATCCTCAAAAACCGTTGGTTTTGGTATTGCAGGATAATTCGGAATCTATTAAAATGTTCCCCAACCCGTCTTCAAAAGGGATTAGTCAGGTTGTCAATGATCTTTCTGGATTAAAAAAAGAATTAGGTAATGATTATGATGTTCAGGAGTTTCATTTTAACCGTGAACTGGCCGATGGATTAACTCAAAATTTTAACGGTAAGCAAACCGATATTGCTAAAGCTTTGCAGCAATTAAATACACGCTTTGTTAATCAGAATATAGGTGCATTAGTCTTAGCTACCGATGGCTTATACAACCAGGGTAGTGATCCGCAATATGAGGCAAAGAGTTTTAAAACCACCATTTATACAATTGCTTTAGGCGATACCATAGCCAAACGCGATTTACTGATTGGTAATATCAACTACAACAAAACCGCCTTTTTAGGGAATGATTTTGAGATAGAAGTATTGGCAGAGGCCTACCAGAGCAATGGTGAAAATATGCATATATCTGTTGCTGAAGATGGCCGGCAAGTGGCTGAACAAAATATTCCTGTAAATTCAAACGATTTTCATAAGGTAGTACCGGTAAAACTTACTGCCGATAAAAAAGGAGCAAGAAAGTTTACCATTAGCATAACTCCGGTTAAAAACGAGTTATTTGTTCAAAATAATACAGAGACTATTTATGTAGATGTGCTGGATGCTAAAGAAAAAGTGTTGCTTTTGTACGATGCGCCGCATCCTGATATTAGTGTAATCCGTCAGTCTATTGAGAATAATAAGAATTATGAGGTAAAGGCCAGTTTATTATCGGATCTTATAACTGTTAAACCGGGCGATTATAGTTTGGTTATTCTTTATCAGCTTTCGGCAAATGGTAATAGTGTTGTGCAGAATTTGTTAAAGGCAAAATTACCGGTATGGTATATCGCAGGTGCACAAACCGATCTGACGGCTTTTAATAATCAACAAAAACTAATGCACATCAGTTCAGGCAAGCAGGAAATGCAGGAGGTATTCCCGCAGCTTACCGTCGATTTTACTGACTTTACCTTGTCTGATTCATCAAGAAATAAAATAGCAGCTTTCCCTCCTTTATTGGCGCCTTACGGGAGTTATACTTCTGCACCTGGCGGAGGTACGTTGTTAAAGCAACGCATAGGAAATGTAGAAACCAGTTATCCTTTACTAGTCTTTGGCGATGAAGGTGGTGAGCGGGTAGGCGTGTTAGCGGGCGAAGGTTTATGGCGATGGCAATTGGCGGAGTACCAGGCTTTTGGGAATCATCATGCACTGGAAGAACTGTTTGGACAAGGTGTTCAGTATTTAACGGCTAATGCCAACCGGCAGAAATTTATTGTTTATCCGGCCAAACATGTTTTTGATGAAGGCGAAAATGTAATATTGAATGCAGAGCTGTATAACGATGCGCTCGAATTGATCAATATCCCGGATGTGAAAATCGATCTGAAAAATGAAGCCGGGAAGAGTTATAGTTTCCTGTTTACCCGCAATAATCAGAGCTACCAATTAGACGCAGGTACTTTGCCTGTTGGAGAGTATAGCTATTCGGCAACAAGCAAAATTGGCGATAAGCCTTTTAGTGCATCCGGGCAGCTTACTGTAAAGCCATTGAATTTGGAATCGAGGCAAAGTGCAGCTAATCATCAGCTATTAAATACAATCGCAAAAAATAGCGGGGGTATAATGGTGCAGCCATCGGCAATTAGCCAACTGGCAGCCTTGATCCGTAAAAACGAGAATATTAAAACAGTGGTTTATGAAGATAAACACTATAGCGATATTATTGATATAAAATGGGTGTTTGTACTGATATTGACATTGTTGAGCACAGAGTGGTTTTTAAGGAAGCGCGAAGGGGAAGTGTAAAATTATGAATAGGTAAATCACTATTATCTTATTTGTAATATCTTACAGGTAAATTCCAAGCCATAATCAATGCTGCAGCCCGTAACCTCAAATATTTCTGATAAACATAAATTATTAGGACTTGATCACCTGCGGGCTATCGCGATTATTTCTGTTTTTCTTTTTCACTACCAATTTTTTGGACATCCCGCATGGGAAAAAAATATCGCTGGTTTTGGCTGGACAGGCGTTGACCTATTTTTTGTTTTAAGTGGATTTTTAATAGCGGGACAACTTTTTAATACCATTGCACAGGGGAAGGCCGTATTGATGAGTGAATTTTTCATCAAGCGGTTTTTCAGAATATTGCCGCCTTTTTTGGTGGTGCTCGCGCTCTATTTTGCTTTCCCTTCTTTGAGGGAATGGGGGCGCCCATCTCCACTATGGCGATATTTAACATTCACCTTAAACTTTGGCCTTGATCTGAAAAAATATGGGACGTTCAGTCATGATTGGTCCTTATGTGTAGAAGAGCAATTTTATCTGGTACTTCCCCTGATTTTATGGTTGTTTACTTATTTTAAGGCAGGTAAAAAAGCTATTTACCTGATTGTAATATTATTTATAGCCGGATTCGCCCTGCGTTTATGGGGTTGGTACCATTTTGTGGAACCCATATTGCCAACCGACAATTTGGGCGTTGTCTGGAACAAATACATTTATTATCCAACCTATAACCGGTTGGATGGATTACTCATAGGAGTTAGTATTGCCGGGTTATTCATTTTTTATCCCAAAACTAAAGCGTGGGTAAACAAACACAGTTATATGATTCTGCTACTTGGCCTTGCAGTATTATTGGCAGCATACTTTATCAGCACACCGCAGGACACTTTTTACACCTGTCTCTTTGGGTTTCCGCTTATTTCAATAGACTATGGTATTATTTTAGCGGCAATGGTAAGTCCGTCAAATATGTTGTTTAAAGCCAAGTCATGGCTTACAGCGCAGGTGGCAACGCTGTCTTATTCCATATATCTTTCACATAAAATAGTGATTCACCTTACTCAAAATCTGCTCCAAAAAGAAGGAATAGATAAAAATAGTAATTTAACTATGCTGATTTGTATCATAGCATGTGTTGCGGGAGCACTTGTATTGCGGTATGTTGTTGAAAAGCCTGCTTTGAGGCTAAGGAATATTATATTGAAAAAAAGTAATGTTAAAGAGTCGCTTGTCTCAAAAAAACATGGGTTATTAAATTCTTTTACAGAGGCTAAGTAGGAATAACCAATTTTTTTCTAACCTCTAATCACCAACCTCTAACCTCATTCTGCCTTCTTAGCCGGTACTATCACAAAAATATCCTCATTATCTTTCTTCATGAGGTATTTTTCGCGGGCAAATTTTTCGAGTTTCTGTGGGTCAGATGTTAGTTCGTCGAGGTCTTTATTTACCTGGTCGGTTTCTTTTTGATAGAAATCGCGCTGCTGTTTGAGGCTGTTTACCTGTTGGTGATATTGATATTGGGAGAAAAGATCGTTTTTATCAAAGAAAACCATCCACACCAAAAAGGCTAAGGACACCAGGAAATACTTGTTTTTAAAAAGATCTATCAGGCGTTTCATAGCGTAAAATTAAAAATTTTAGTTAAAACTATTCAATATATAAGTGTGATGCAAATATGGTTTTAAACTTTTCCACATGTTGCGGATCTTGTTGAATTAGAATAGGTTTAAGCGGCTAATTTAATCAGCCACTTAAACCTGCATATCTTATTTAACTATCCCTGCGGCCACCACCACGGGTTCCTCCTCTTTTGGCTCCGCTCATGCCGCTACCGCCGGCATCTCTTCCTCCTGATCCTCTGTTAGCTGATCCTGATCCTTTATCGGCTCTGCCAAAACTGCGACCTCTTTTTTGACCGCCGCCACCACCACCTCCTGAACCTTTCTTTTTACCTTCGGCATGTTTGGCAACAATGCTTTGCGGGCTCATTGGATAAGGGTGCGCTTCTTCAACAGGAATTTCTTTGGCAATTAGTTTATGAATATCCTTTAAAAACTCAATTTCTTCCTCGTCACAAAATGAAAATGCGATGCCGTTAGCTCCCGCACGACCGGTACGACCTATACGGTGTACATAGGTTTCGGGAATGTTTGGTAATTCGTAGTTAATAACGTGCGTCAGCTCGTCAATATCAATACCGCGGGCGGCAATATCTGTTGCTATCAATACACGTGTGGTACGGTTTTTAAAATTGGTTAACGCACGCTGACGGGCATTTTGTGATTTATTACCATGGATAGCTTCGGCGGTAATGCCTACTTTAATCAGGTCCTTTACCACTTTATCGGCACCGTGTTTGGTACGGGTAAATACCAGCGCGGTTTTAATATTTTTATCTTTTAAAATGTGGATCAATAATGACTTCTTATCATTCTTTTCTACATAAAATAAAGATTGCTGTATGGTATCTGCTGTTGAAGATATCGGCGCAACCTCAACCTTTTCAGGTTTGTTCAAAATGGTATCAGCCAGTTGCTGAATCTCTTTTGGCATGGTAGCCGAGAAGAATAGCGTTTGTCTTTTTGCAGGTATTTTTGCAATGATCTTTTTAACATCATGCACAAAACCCATGTCAAGCATACGGTCGGCTTCATCCAGTACCAGCATTTTGATGTGATCGAGGCTAACGAAGCGCTGATTCATCAAATCCAACAAACGGCCAGGTGTTGCCACCAGGATATCAACGCCTCTTCTTAAAGCATCAGTTTGTGGATTTTGTGATACGCCACCAAACACAACCAGGTGTTTTAAGCCCGTGTGTTTACCATAGGCTGCAAAGCTTTCATTAATTTGGATAGCCAGCTCGCGGGTTGGCGTTAAAATAAGCGCCTTTATGGTTTTTTGTTCTTTATGCTGAAGTCTGTCGTTATATAAAAGCTGCAAAATAGGGATGGCAAACGCTGCGGTTTTACCGGTGCCTGTTTGCGCGCAGCCCAAAAGGTCTTTGTTTTGTAATATAATGGGGATAGACTGTTCCTGAATTGGGGTAGGGGTAGTATATCCTTCAGTTTTTAAAGCCCTGAGTATAGGCTCAATTAATTTTAAATCTTGAAATAACATGTAATATTTTTATCTATGTGCCAACGCGATTGCATAAGCTGATCTGAAGAGTTGTCGATGATCAAAGCCGTAAGCTAACGGGTAATTATTTGCAAAGATACGCTTTTTATTGGTAAGTAGGCTTTTACCAATACCTGTGACTTGAGATAATTGAAATTCGTTAAGATAACTCTTCAGGCTCAATTGTCCGGACTTCCTTTTTCTTTTTAAAATAAGCTTCCAGTAAGATCATAAATGTGCCCGCCATTATAGACATATCGGCCACATTAAATACTCCTGTTTGGAATATAACGAAATTGATATGCATAAAATCGGTTACGGAGCCATGAACAATGCGATCATAAATATTACCAAAACCACCGCCTACTATCAGGATAATACCCAATACTGTAATTTTACTGAGATTAGTTTTTACCAGCACAAAACCCAGTCCGAATAGTACTGCCAACAGGGGTAAAAGATTAAGTACCACCAGTTTTACCGGATGCGAAAATGAATCGCCCAGGCTTAAAAATGCCCCGGTATTTTCAACGTTGGACAGGGTAAAGTGGTTATGAAGATAGCGCAGCTCAGAAAACTGATCAAGTTTATGGCGTACTATTGATTTCGAAACCTGATCGCAGCCAATGTTAAGGGCAAGGATAAATAAAATAATAAAGGTTCTTAAAAGCCTGTTTGCTTTCATGTGTCTGAACTTAGAATTATAAGCGTAAACGATTGATAACCGTTTAAAAAATTTGTCAAAGATATAACTAATCCAAACAATTGTTGAAATGCGATAGCGCTAAGTTCAAACTATGAAATACTTTTTAGTCTTAAATGTTAAGCCTTTTTATATTTCCCTGCTGATATAAATGATGAAATGGAGATGATTAAAAAGATACATCCAGCAGGAAGCATATAAAACTTCATTGCGGGATAAAAGAACCCTGAACTAAGGAATAATACGCCTATGGCTAAATTTGTAAAAGCGGTTCGGTAATAGATTGCTACAGTCCGTTTTGTTGCGTTTTTGTTTCTATCTATTAAACTATTTAGCAGTTTAACATTGTCGATACAGGTTGCGGTACAGGCTATTCCATTTTCAATTTCGGTTAAACAATCTGGGCACAGTCCTTTACTACAGTTTTTGCATACGGCAACGGCAGGTACAGAATGATGATTATAACAATTCATGATAAGTGGTTTTTAGTAAAAATAAGGTTTAAAATGAAAAAAAGCCGGTCAAAATTGTGACCGGCTTTAATTTCTATAGTTTGAGCTAATTCTTAAGAATTAACGATTTTTAAAGTATTTAAAGTTTTTACCGATGAATTTTGCGCTGTCGCCTAATTCTTCTTCAATACGCAATAACTGGTTGTATTTAGCCATCCTGTCTGAACGGGATAATGAACCGGTTTTAATCTGACCGCAATTTAAAGCAACAGCCAAATCAGCAATGGTTGAATCTTCTGTTTCGCCAGAACGGTGACTCATAACCGAGGTATAGCCATGAGTTTGTGCTAATGAAACGGCATCAATAGTTTCGGTTAACGAACCAATCTGATTTACTTTTACCAGGATAGAGTTAGCAGTATCTTCATCAATACCTTTTTGTAAACGTTTTACATTGGTTACAAATAAATCATCACCTACTAACTGAACTTTAGAGCCAATTTTTTCGGTTAACAATTTCCAACCGGCCCAGTCATCCTCAGCCATACCGTCTTCAATAGAAAGAACAGGGTATTTTGCAGCTAATTGAGCCAGGTAATCAGCTTGCTCGGCGCTGGTACGGATAGCACCTTTTTCGCCTTCAAACTTAGTATAATCGTACTTGCCGTTTACATAAAACTCAGATGCAGCACAGTCAAATGCTAAGCAGATGTCAACACCAGGTTTGTAACCTGCTTTTTCAATAGCTTTTAAAATGGTTTCAACGCCATCTTCAGTACCTTCAAAAGTTGGTGCAAAACCACCTTCGTCACCTACAGCAGTTGACAGACCTCTGTCGTGTAATATTTTCTTTAAGTTGTGGAATACTTCAGCCCCCCATCTTAATGCTTCAGAAAAAGTAGAAGCACCAACCGGCATGATCATAAATTCCTGGAATGCGATAGGGGCATCAGAGTGTGAACCACCGTTAACGATGTTCATCATTGGGATAGGTAAAGTGTTAGCATTAACACCACCAATGTAACGGTATAACGGCTGACGGCTTTCCTGAGCTGCAGCTTTAGCTACTGCCAGTGATACACCTAATATAGCGTTTGCGCCTAATTTGCCTTTGTTTTCGGTTCCGTCAAGCTCAATCATCAGCCTGTCGATAGCGTTTTGTTCAAAAACATCAATACCCTGTAATTCCTTTGCAATAATGTCGTTTACGTTGTCAACGGCTTTAAGTACGCCTTTGCCCATATAGGTAGATTTATCGTTATCGCGTAACTCAACTGCCTCATGCGCACCTGTTGATGCACCTGATGGTACAGCAGCACGGCCGAAAGCACCATTTTCAGTTAAAACATCTACTTCGATAGTAGGATTGCCGCGCGAATCAAGGATTTGGCGGGCGTGGATATCAATAATTAAGCTCATTTGATATGGTATTTGTGAATTTAAATCTGCTTAGTGTAGGTTATACACTCTAATAATATAGTTTTCAAATATACAATTTCCAACAAATAAGTATAAAGATTTCATGGATTGTTTTACGATTTCACCGATTGTTAATAGTAATTTAACTTTAGGAATAATGATTTCACTGGTTAAAAAATGATTTCACTGATGATTTCTAAACCGGGAATAAGTGGATTTTATCAGATCTATAGTCTCGCCCTCCATAATCGGTGAAATCTTTTGTAATCAGTGAAATCATGGTTCAATCTACTCCCACTTAAACGTCTTCACCGCAATAGCATAAACAATAATAAACCATATGCCTAATATTAGCAGATCGTGGGTTACATCGCCTAAACCAGCGCCTTCAAAGGCGACATCGCGCATAGCTTTGTTTAAATAGGTGAGGGGCAATATATTACTTAAACCCTGTAACCAGGTTGGGAAAGCCGTTGTTGCAAAAAAGGTCCCCGATAATAAAAACTGGGGTAGCGTGATGATGTTTGATAAGGGCGGTACTGTACTTTCATTTTTAGCAATACCGGATATAATAAACCCAAAACCCATGAATACAATCAAACCTATAGCCGACAGGATAAGCATATTAATTACCGTTACAAAACCATGTACCAATGTGAAGCCGAAAGCATAGTGCCCAACCATTATGATAAATAAGGCGCCTATCCATGAAAATATTAAACGGGCTATGGCTTCGCCTAAAACAATGCTGTACTTTTTTACCGGGGTTGCAAAAAACCTTTTAATAACCAAAGTAAGGCGTAAGCTTAAAAATACAAATGCGGTACCGAATACGCCACTGCTTAATAACGAGAAACCCAGCATACCCGGCAATAAAAAGTCGATGTATTTATATTCGCGGCCCTGAATGGTAGTTTCGTGTAATTGTGCTACAGAAATTGTTTCCGGATTTTGCCCAAGCATTTTATTAAGAAAGGCTTTATTAATGTTCTCTAATACACTATTAAGTACAGATTTAAATATGCCGCCTTTTTGTGATGCTTTGGTGTATTGCACATCAATACTAAAGGGTGATTTTTGTGGTAGAGCAGATAAAGGTGGATATATGGCCCATCCTTTTCCGGTATTTTTTATATCTAAAATAGCATCTATGCTGCCTTTTGATAAGTTTTTGTTCATCTCATCAGTTGATTGATTTCTGATCAGATTAACAACGCTGGCTTTTTCAAGTGCCTTTAAAATAGGGTTAATGGTATCGCAAGTTTTGGCTACGCCAACATCTACTTTTACTGGGCTGCCGCCAATATTGGCAAAAACAACGATAAATATTAAAGGAAAGGCTAAACTAAATACCACCGCCGAAGGGCTGCGGATAATGGAGCGGAAACTGGCTACAGCTATAGCCAT
>Ga0206833_1206_pt1 | contig 14671 bp, 11 predicted proteins | sample Alteio_BWOrgCont_32_FD_152891 | JGI IMG/M metagenome (GOLD analysis project Ga0206833, IMG submission 152891) | Enriched cells from forest soil in Barre Woods Harvard Forest LTER site, Petersham, Massachusetts, United States -... | ecosystem: Environmental > Terrestrial > Soil > Temperate forest >... | reverse complement strand
TGAGGGATCGATTTTCAAAGCCTCGCGAAATTCACCTATGGCCTCCTCGAAGTTTCCCTCCTGAAGCAATACGTAACCAATGTTATTGTAAGCCTCCGAAAATGTCGGCTTCAGCCGCACCGCTTCGCGATATTGCTCAATCGCGTCAGCCGCGCGCCCTTCCTTCAAAAAAGCATTGCCAAGGTTGTTATGATAGTCCGGATCATTTGGATCCAATTGTAACGCCTTGCGAAATTCCTCGATCGCATCCTCCGCCCGGTTTTCCACAAGGTAAGCGGTGCCCAAATTGAAATGCGCATCCGCCTCCTCGGGGCTGCGCTTCTGGAACTCCTTGTATTCGCTCACCGCTTCCTGCGCCCGCCCTTCGGCAAGCAAGGCATTGCCGAGGTTGCGATGCACTTCAGCCTGCGAAGCTTCCAACTGCTCGCTCTCGCGGTATTCGGCCACTGCCTCCGGGAGGCGGCCCTCTTGAAAAAAAGCGAAACCCAGGTTGTTATGCCCCAAGGCCGAGCCGGCCTCGAGGCGCAACCCGGCGCGATCCACCGCGATGGCTTCCCCATAGCGGCCTTGCTGCGCGAGCGCAACGCCAAGGCAGAATTCCGCATCGGGGTTATCTCGCGTCCACTCGAGCGTGTGAGTCCACAGCGTCATGCTATCGCGCCAATAACCAACCTGGTGCCAGCAGGCAATCGCCAGCGCCCCCAACACGGCCGCTGCGGGTGCCGTCAGCATCCCTCGGCCATGCCGCCGCTTCGCCGCCAGGTCCGCGGCCAGCCATGTCCCGGCAAAGCAAAGCCCGATCTGCGGCAGATAACTATAACGATCCGCGTAAGCCTGGCGCCCGGTTTGCATTACCCCGAGCACCGGAACCAGCATTCCCAGAAACCACAGCCATCCTATCAGCAGATACGGATACTTCCGCCGTAGGACCCAGGCGCCGGCGCTGATCATTGCCAGAATTAGAATGGAATCAAACGTCTCCCATGCCGGCGAGCCATCCTTCGGCAGAGGATATACCGCTGCCAGGTGAATGGGATAAATCAGCTTCCATAGGTACGCCACATAGGCGATCGGCGCGTTCGCCGGGTAAGTGGAAATCGGCTTAGTCCCGGACTTAAGCGCCAGAATCGCCGCCATGCTCGATAAGGCGGATAAGATAAACAATGGTATCTTCTCCACCAGCAATGCCCGAAATTGCGAGTAACTGCGCAGCCGCCCCAGCGGCCAGTAATCCATCAGCAGAAGAACACACGGAACAGTGACAAGCATCGGCTTGCTCATAAGTCCCAGCGCGAGCCAGAGCATGACCATCGCGTAGCGCCACCTGGATTTCGACAGCGCATAGCGGACATAGGCCCAAAGCGTCAGCATAAAGAACGCCGCGCTCAAGACATCCTTGCACTCGGATACCCACGCCACCGATTCCGCCCGCAGCGGATGAATCCCAAACAATGCCGCTGCAAACGCGCTCCGCCACGGCGCTCCCGTCATTTTCATCAGCACGAGGAACAGCAGGACCACCGCCGTCGCATGCAGCGCCACATTCACCAGATGATAACCCCCCGGCCATAACCCGAATATCCGGTATTCCAGCATCAGCAGCATCGCCGTCAAGGGATGCCAATGATCATTCAAAGTATGAGTAAATGCCCATCGAACATTCGCAAGTGAAAGCCCCTTCGCGATGATCGGGTTCGTATACACATAGTCATCATCGTCGTAATCGATGAACTCGAAATGAACCGTCCGCCCAAAAACCATGAAAACCAGCGCCGCCAGCCCCACGCAAATCCCCGCCACGCGCCAGTAGCTCCGGCCAATCGCCCCCCTCCCGCCGATCTCGGGACTGGCCGTGGGGGGCGCCTTCGCTCTCGGTGTCTTGTTTTCGCCTGTCACCTGGTAATCGGACACCTATACCCCGTCTTGCGGACGACTTGCAAACCCGCGCACCTGCGCGCTCCTGCTCGCGCGCGGCCCGGCCACATTCAGCAGGCGAATCTCCCGCTCCATTGACCCCGGCCCGCTTTTGCCGTAGAGCCTGTGGTTCGCTTCTTTCCATGAATTGCACAGGATAAAGGCCCCCGGCGCGCACATACGCCACCCGGCTTCGGGACGCCGCCCGGGATCGGGCGGTTTTTCTTCCCCTCGCGCGCCGCGCCTCAGCACATGCCCACCACCGAAGAGAACATCCAGAATGCCATCACCTCCATCGAGCGGGGGGCCCTCGCCAAATGGATCTGGCGCGCGGCGGTCTCCGCGCTGGCCGTCGGCCTCTCGGTCTATTACCTCGTCCACGTCTTCCGCGGCCTCCCTGTCTCCGAGGCCATGGACCAGGCGCAGATCGGGCGCGAAATCCTCCGCGGCCACGGCTGGGAGACAAAGTTCGTCCGCCCCCTCGCCATCGGTCAATTGCGCCGCGATGGAAAAACAGTCAATACCGCCATCTGGGAAGACACCTACAATGCGCCCATCCCCCCGCTCCTCGACGCGGCCGCGATCTCCCTCCCCATCAAGGCCGGATGGGATTTCACCAAGACCGGATTTGTCTTTCCCGCCGACCGCGCCATCGCCTGCATGGGCGTCCTCTTCTTCTTCGCTTCCCTCTTCGTCCTTTACCACATCGCCGTGGAGCTTTTCGACGAGCGGCTGGCAAAGATTGCGCTCGGCCTGACAATCATCTGCGAAATGATGTGGCGTTACGCCATCTCCGGCCTGCCGCAGATGTTCCTCCTCCTGCTGCTGAATCTCAATGTTTACGTCCTCCTGAGGGCGATGAAAGCGCGGCAAACGAACCAATCCCACCTCGGCTTGATGGTGGCTATCGGCGCCGGCTTCGGCCTCATGGCCCTGACACATGCCCTCTCTATTTTCATTTTCGTCCCGGTTCTCGTATTTACGTTCTTCTATTTCAGGCCGCGCGGCGTCGCCGCGATCTTGATGCTCGGCGTCTTTCTGGCCGTTTACACCCCGTGGCTTGTTCGCAATTACATCGTCTGCGGCGATTTCCGCGGCGTCGCCGGCTACGCCGGCCTCGCCGGCATCGTCCACTCGGAGGCGGGTCACATGCGGCGCTTCGATATCGATATCACCGGCGTATCAGGAAATTACTTCGCTGAGAATGCGCGCGTAAATCTCATCGCCCAGATCAATCGCCTCATCGAGTACATGGGTTGGAGTTTCGCCGCCCCCGTCGCGCTAATCAGCGCCCTTCACCCATTCCGCCGTCCCGTCACAGCCACGTTTCGCTGGCTGTTGCTCGCCATGTGGGTCTCCGCCGTCATCGGCATGGCCATCTTCGGCATGCAGGAGGAGGCCTCGCTCGCGGCCAATCAATTCCATCTCCTCTTCGTCCCCCTCTTCATCTGCTACGGCATGGCCTATCTGCTTGTGCAATGGGACCGCCGCATCGGCCTCGGCTTCATCGTCCCGCAGTGGGGTCAGCGCGCCTACGTCCACAAGTTCCTCCGGGCCAGCATGGTCACCGCCGTATTCTTCGTCTCCGGCATTCCCATGCTCTCCCGCATGCTCTTTGAGAAAAACGGCTGGCAGATCGAATGGCCCCCCTACACCCCGCCCTATATCGCGCTGTTGAAAGGCTGGTTCTCGCCCGATGAAATCATCGGCACGGACATGCCGTGGGCCATCGCATGGTACGCCGACCGCCGCAGCATCTGGCTCCCCGTCGAGCAATCGGACCTCGTCGACCTCAGCGATTACCAGCGCCTCGGCGCCCCCATCTCCGCCCTCTACTTCACACCCATCAGCGGCACCCAAAACACCCTGGGCGATCTCGTCGATGGCGATTACCGCCATTGGACCGCCTACATCGTCCGCACGGTGAATCTCAGCAAGTGCCCCTACCCCGTCAGGATGACCCTCGCCATGCCAGATTGCGTCCTCTACATGGACCGCGACCGCCGCAGCGCCACGCCTTTCCAGTAGTCTCCTGAGTCAGCGATTTCATGCAAAGTCTTCAGGGCTGAAAGCCCGCGATGTACCAGCCCGGGGTGAAGCGAGCGACGCGAGCGGAGCCCCGGGAATCCTTGCAATTTGCGACAAGGCCTGCAAGGCCGTCACCCGTCGCCGAGTTTCTCTCAGACACTTATGACTCAGGAGACTGGACCCGGTCACCGCCCCCGCCGCAGCAGCGACCGCGCCTCGGGAATCCCCGCGGCGAGCGCCAGCCCCACATACACAACGCCAAACGCCGCCAGGATCGCTCCCAGGTCCGCCCAGCGGAAATGCAGGTGTACGAAATGCGCCGCCCCCCATCCCGCGCCCGACGCGCACAGCGCCGCCGCCCAGATCTTCGAGGGATAATGATCCGGCAGCGCCGTGCTCCCGATCCGCTTCTGGAGCGCCCACCGCAGCAGTAGAAACTCAATCCAACCTGAGAGCCCGGCGGAAAAAGTCAGTCCCACCACGCCCAGTCCCAGATCGATTCCCGGCAGCGCCGGCTTCGGCAGGCGCATCAAATTCAGCAGCACGTAACTCAGTTCGCCGCGCAGCGGAAATGCAAACAGCAATCCGAGCCCGGCCGTAAGTGTGACGCGAATAATCGCGAAATAGAGCGGCGTCCGCGTATCGCGCAACGCGTAGAACGCCGATGAATACAGCCTTCCCCACGTAGCCGCCAGCAGCCCCACCGTCGATCCCATCAGGATATACCAAACCCAAAGCGTATCCTGCGCCGTAAAATGTCCCGTCTGAAATAGCGCCGCCACAATGTGCCGCCCGAGAATTAAAAACCCGGCAATGCTCGGAATCACATAGAACGCAATATTCCGCTTCCCCTTGATCAACCGCGTCCGCAATTGCCCGTGGATCTCATCCGCCGCCCCGGTCGCGCGCGACATCTCCGGCAATTCCGCCGCCGCCACCGACATCCCGAACAGACTGATCGGCAGCAGGTAAAGAATCTGCGCATAGCTGAGGCTCGCGACGGCGCCCGCGCCAAGCAGGCTGGCAATGACACCGTCAATGTAAGCGCTCAATTGCACCACCCCGCGGCTCACCACCACCGGCCCGAGGCTCCGGAAGACCTGCCGCACCGGCGCCAGCGTCGTGTCGATCGCCAGGACAATCGCAGCGCCAATCGCCGGCCCCTCGGCTGTTTTCCTCAAATAAATAAACGGAAGCTGGATGCCAAATTGCAGCAGCGCTCCAACAACCGAACCCCACGCAAGAAGGACTGCGAGAGAGTCCTGCGAATGCCAGTGGCCAAAACCCAGCAGCGTGCCGATCATCGCCACGTTCCACAACACCGGCGCCACGTAAGACACAAAGAAGAGCCGGTGGCTGTTCAGAATCCCAAGGCACCATGCCGACATGACGAATATCCCGGCTCCGGGAAACATGATCCGCACAAGCTCGATCGTGAGGTCGCGGACCTCCGCGGGAAAGCCGGGAGCCAGGATGCCCATCAGCGCCGGCGCCATCAGGATGCCGATCAGAACTACGATGCTCGCGACCAGCGCGAGCAGGCTCGCAACGATCCCCGCAACCCGCCCCGCAAGCTCCTCTTTTCCTTCCGCAAGCAGTCGCGAGTACACCGGAATGAACGAGGCGGAGAGCACCCCTTCGCCCAGCATATTTTGGAGCAGGTTCGGGATCCGAATCGCCGCCTTGAACGCGTCCGCCGCTCTGGAATTACCAAAATAATGCGCAAATACGCTCTCCCGCACCAACCCCGCGATCCGGCTCAAAAATATCCCCGCCCCAACCCAGAAGGCTGAGGCACGAGGTGCGCTGTAGGCGCGGACCGCTGGTCCGCCCGGGTTTACGCTCCGGGGTCCCGTTTCGTCATTTCCTTGGGCCTCCATCGCCCCCAGTTTCATTCCAGCGGCTCCCCAACCAAATCATACACACTCGCCCCGGTAATCCGAACATTCGCAAACTCCCCCCTCGCCGCCGCTCCCGTAAGCAACACCTGCGTATCCACATCCGGCGCATCCGATTCCGACCGCGCCACCCCTTCCTTTTCCACCAGCACCCGCAACGTCCTCCCAATCTGCGCCTCCGCAATCTCCCGCGCAATCCGCTGCTGCAACCGCATCGCCTTCTTGAATCGTGCCTGCTTCGTCTTCGCCGGGATTTGTCCCTTCATCTTCGCCGCCCGCGACCCGTCCTCGCGTGAATAAGTGAAAATCCCAAGCCGCTCAAATCTCACGTTCCCAATAAACTCGAGCAGCGATTCAAAATGCTCCTCCGTCTCTCCCGGAAATCCCACAATGAACGTCGTCCGCAGCGCCAGCCCCGGAATCCCCGCCCGCATCCGCGTAATCAATTCCTCGATATGCCGCCGCGTCGTCTCGCGCCGCATCCCCAGCAGCATCTCCTCGTGGATGTGTTGCAGCGGCATGTCTATGTAACGCGCTACCTTGTCGCATTCCGCAATCGTCCGGATCAATTCGTCGCTCCAGTGCGCCGGATGCGTGTAAAGCAGCCGAATCCAGAATTCCCCCTCGATCTTTTGCAGCTCCCGCAGCAGCAGCGCCAGCGTCGGCCCGCGCGTTGAATCCACCGGCTGCGTCGCATTCGCCCGCTCCTCCCACTGATCCATCCCAAAGTAAGTCGTATCCTGGCTGATCAGGTTGATCTCCTTCACCCCCTCCGCCACCAGGTTCCGCGCCTCCGCCGCAACCGACGCAATCGTCCTGCTCCGATGCCGCCCGCGCATCCGCGGGATCACGCAAAACGAGCACGGATGATTGCACCCCTCCGCGATCTTCACATACGCAGTGTGCGACGGCGTAAGCCGGAACCGCGGCGTATCGAAGTCCGGGATGAAAACCGAATTCCGCGTCACAAGGTCCAGCGGACGCCAATCCTCATTGCTCAATGGCGACGGCCCGGCCAGCAGCCCCTCCACGATCTCGCCCAGCCGATTCACCTGGTCCAGCCCGATGAATGCATCCACCTCCGGCAGCCCCGCCGCCAGATCTTTCGAGAACCGCTGCGCCATGCACCCGCTCACGATCAACTTCTGACCCGCCTTCTTCCGCAGGCCCCGCCGCTTATGCGCATCCAGGATCGCCTCGATGGATTCCTCCTTCGCCGAATCGATAAACGCGCACGTATTCACCACCAGCACGTCCGCCTCGTCCGCATTCGCCGTCACCTCCATGCCGCGGCTCGTCGCGTCCCCGAGCATCACCTCGGCATCGACGAGATTTTTCGCGCAGCCCAGCGAGATCATTCCGATCCGGATGGGTGCGGGGGTCGTGGGTGCGGTCATTCGATTGAGATATCGCCCTGGCCGCTCGGGAGCACCTGGCCGTCCTGCGTGATCTGGACAGCCGTCGGGTCCTGGATCTGGATCCAGAACTTGTGCCCGCTCAATTTCAGCGGGCCGTCTCCCGGGTAAAGCCAATCTTGGAAAATGGGAGCGGAATCTGCCACATCCCTGCGCACTGTCACCATTGTTTTTCGGATTGGGTAAATGTTCACCTGCTTCAGCGCCTCCGGCGTCTCGGCGGGAACCGCCTCTGCGATCGCCGGGCTTCCGGCGGCCATCGGCGCATCCGGCGGCGTGGCAAATGCATTATTCGGCGGGGCCGGCGATGTCGGCGAGGTCGGCAACACCGGCTCCGCCCGGCGCACCTCCTTCGTCGGATCGAATGTCTCAGCCGGCACAGCCTCGGGAACCGGTGACTGCGCTGCCGCTGGCGTTTCCGCCGCTGCGATTGGAGGCGCCGGTACACTCGTCACCGCCACCGGAGTAGCCGCCACAAGCACCGGCTCAGTCGTGCGCATCACAGGCACTGCCGACGCCACGGCCACCGCTTGCGCCACCGGCACCGGCGTTGCAACCGGAGTTGCCGTCGCCACCGCTACCGCCCGCGCCACCGGCATCGCTGACGCCACCGGCATCGCCGAGGGCGCCGCAACCGCCACGGCCGGCGCCGGGGTCGGAGACACCGCCTCCTCCGCGGTCGGCAAAGTCGATATCGCCGGCGACCCCGCCGGCGAAGACACATCCTTTTTCTCCCCCATCTCACCCATGCTTCCCAGCCGCTCGAACGACACCACCAGGTAAATCACCACCCCCACCACGCAAATAAGAACGGCAAACACAATCACCGGCAGGATCGCCCCCTTCCGCCGCGGCTCAGGATCGTACGGGCGCCGTGTCGGAGTCGGCGGCGGCAGGTGCGCCGCCACATTCAGATATTCATAATCCTCACTGCTCACCGGATTCGGCGCGTGCAGCGTCTCCGCAAATTCCCGCACATCCACGCTCAGGAACCTCGCGTACAGCAAGAGAAACCCCTTCGCGTAGGACATGCTCGGGAAGTTCGAGTAATTGTCCTCCTCCAGGTCGATGATTTTGTCCGGCCGGATGCGCGTCACCCGTGCCGCCTCTTCCACTGACAATTGTTGGTTGAGGCGCGCTTGCTGAAGTTTTTTTCCTACGGTGTTGACCATCGGGCTACTTTGGGCGGAGCGGCGGGCATTTCTGGATACAGATCAGGAGGGGGGCGCTTCTCACACAAGAGCATCGAGATCGACAAGGATTTCGCGCGGCTTCGCTCCCTCGCCGGGCGCAATGTACCGCCGCTGTTCGAGAATATCCACCACCCGCGCGGCCCTTGAATATCCAAGCCGCAGCCGCCGTTGGAATAGGGACGTGCTCGCCTTCTTTTCCTGCCGCATGATCTCGATGCACTTCTGCACCAGTTCCTCCTCCTCCTCGGTGATTTCCTCCACCGTATTCGTCCCTTGCAGCCGTTCCTGCACTTCGGAATCAAACGCCGGTTCCGCGAACCGCCGGCAATGCTCGATGATCCGCTTGATCTCCTCATCCGTCACCAGCACTCCCTGCGACCGCACCAGCCGCGATGTCCCCGGCGGCATGTAATACATATCCCCCTGCCCCAGCAGCGATTCCGCCCCGGGATTCTCGATAATGATCCGCGAGTCCAGTTTCGATGCCACCTGGAACGCAATCCGGCACGGGATATTCGCCTTGATGACTCCGGTAATGACATCCGCCCGCGGCGTCTGCGTCGCCACGATCATGTGAATGCCCGCCGCGCGCGCCGTCTGCGTGATTCGCGCGATCGCGTCCTCCACGTCCGCCGGCGCCGTCTGCATCAGGTCCGCCAGCTCGTCGATGATCACCACGATATAATGCAGCTTCTCTGGAATAATGATCTCATCCTCCCGCGGCACCTGGATTTCCACGTTCTGCACGTACTCCTCCACGCTCCCCATCTCCGGCGCCGGTTCCGTCGCAGCCTTCGCCCCACCCTTCGCCTCAACCTCCGCGTCCAGTTCCTTTTGCGATTTCGGTTTCGGCCGCGCGTTAAAGCTCGTGATATTCCTCACCCCGGCCTTCGCGAAAATTTTGTACCGCTTCATCATCTCGTCGATCACGTACCGCAGCGCCAGCAGCACCTTCTTCGGATCGGTCACCACCGGCACCAGCAGGTGCGGCAGGTCATTGTACATCTGCATCTCCACCACCTTCGGATCGATCATCACAAACCGCAGATCCTCCGGCGTAAACCGGTACAGCATGCTCGCGATGATCGAGTTGATGCAAACGCTCTTCCCCGACCCCGTGGTCCCCGCTACCAGCAGATGCGGCATCTGCGCAAGGTCCGCCACGATGGTGTTCCCATACACATCCTTCCCCAGCCCCAGCGGTATCTTTGCCTTTGTATTGTGCCACTCGTCGGATTCCAGCAATTCCCTCAACCCCACCTTCATCTTCCGCGAATTCGCAATCTCAATCCCCACCGTATCCTTCCCCGGGATCGGCGCCAAAATGTTGATCCGCTCAGCCCGCGTCGCCCGCGCGATATCCCGCTCCAGCGACGTAATCTTGTCCACGCGCACACCCTTCGCCGGGTAAACCTCGTACCGCGTAATCGTCGGCCCGCGCGTGATATCCCCCGCCGCCACGCTGATCCCAAATTGCCCCAGCGTCTCAATGATCACCGCCTGGATTTCCTTCAACTCCTCCGGGTCCGCCGCCTGCCGCCCTTCCTCGTCCAGCCCATCCAGCAGGCTCACATCCGGCAAAGTATAATTCTCGTAGGAAATCGGTGCCGCCGGCGCTTTCGGCTTGTTCTTCGACGATGGCCTCGCCAGCGCCGTGTCGATGATCTGCGGCGCCGGACGCGCCTCCGCGAACAAATCCTCATCCGCCGGTATCCCATCCAGTTCAGCCAGTTCAGCCGCGGGCAGCGCCTTTTTCTTCCGCAGTTGCCGTTCGATCTTCCCCGCTTCCTTCGCCAGCTTCCGGCTCTCAATCGACAGCCGTTCCCGCTCGTCCACCCGCTCCAGTTGCGCCTTCTTGCGGTTCTCCGCCCAAATCCCCGGCAGCGCGATCAGCCGCCGCACCAGCGCAATCGGATGGATCCCCGTCATCATCACGAGGCATGTCAGGTAAACGATCACCAGCAGGATCGCCGACCCCACCGTCCCGAGCGCGCTATGAAAAATCGCCGCCAGCAAATGCCCCAGCCACCCACCCTTGCCCGGGATCGCCATGTTCCTCCGCCAATCCGATGCCCACCACGGCTGGATTTCCATGAACCACGAAAAACACAACGCCCCCGCCACGATCCACGGCATCCGCCTCATGATCCGGATATCCGGCACGATCAGCTTCGCCCCGCCGTACCCCAGCAGAATCGCCGCGACCGCAAACGACCCGAACCCGAACAGGAAAAAGAACACCCCCGCCACGATCGCCCCCAGCGGCCCGATGAAATTACGCCCCGTATGCGCCGCCCGCGCGGAATTGGCGATAATCGGCACCCACCCCGGCACGTCCCGCGGTTGGAAGGAGATCAGCGCCAGGAACAGCAGCGTCCCCAGCCCGAGGAGCGTCAGGCCGATCACTTCCCCGACCGTCTGGTTCTCCGATTGGCGTGCCATGGGCGGATAGTAGCGGGTCGCCATGGAGATTCAAGCCGCGCGACACGGCCCTTTCTTACCCGGATGATTCGCCCGATTCAAAACACGTCGGCGCTCTCGGAGAAGCCGGAGTCCTGCCGAATGGAATCGAGCCGCCGCCGCATCGCTCGGGCGGAGCCCGGATGATTCGCCGTCCGCGCAAAGTAGCCGACCACCAACGGCGTCACCGACGCCAGCCCTAGCGACACCATGACCCACCCAGTCACCTTCCGGGACGTGGTTTGCAGGCGGTTGGCCAGCAGGAGGCCGATCCCGCATCCGACTGCCGCCTGCGTGACGGCTACCAGACTCGTGACTTCAACGTGCTTTTGGCGTGGGCTGGACATAGGGTTTTGGGCGTTCCGGGTTCGCATGAAAGTCGAAGGCCGGTGCCCTCGGGTTCTGCTATTCACCCGTGCGAGTTTAATATAAGCATAATCTGTACACGGTGACTACGACTTCTTCTCTTTACGTGCTGATTCTCGCCGGCGGCAGCGGCGAGCGTTTCTGGCCCCTTTCCCGCCGCAACCGGCCAAAACAGCTCCTTTCCCTCTTCTCGACCGTCACCCTCCTGGAGGAGACCCTCATCCGCCTCGAGGGCCTCGTCCCCCGCGATCACATCCTTATTCTGACCAATGCCGACCAGGAGGCCGCCGTCCGCGCTCTCGCCCCCGGCTTGCCGCCGGAAAACATCGTCGCCGAGCCCGCCAAGCGCGACACCGCCGCCGCCATCGCCCTGGGCGTCGGCTGGGTCTCGCTACGCGCCCCCAGCGCCACAATGATCGTCCTCCCCGCCGATCATCTCATCCGCGACCGCGACGCCTTCCAGGCCACCCTTCGCACAGCCGTCGCCGCCGCCGAGCAGACGGGCGAGCTGGTCACCATCGGCATCAAACCCACCTGGGCCTGCCCCGGTTTCGGCTACATCGAGGAGGGGCCCGTCATCGAATTGCGAAACAATCCCGGCGGTCAGACCGTCCGCGAGGTGGTCCGCTTCCGCGAAAAACCGAACGCCGAGCTGGCCGAACAATTCCTCCGCCAGGGCAATTTCCGTTGGAACGCCGGCATGTTCGTCTGGCCCCTTTGCTCGATTCTCTCCGCCCTCGAGAGCCACGCCGAGCCCCTCGCCGCCTTCGTCTCGACTCTCCACGCCGGCGCCGATTTCGCCGCGACCGTCGCCGAGCGCTTCCCGCATTTGCCCAAAGTATCCATCGATTACGCGATCATGGAAAAAGCCGAACGTGTCCTCGTCGTCGAGGCCGGCTTCGATTGGGACGATGTCGGCAATTGGACCGCCGTTTCCAAATACCTCCGCCAGGACGCCGACAAAAACGCCTCCAATACTGAAAACCTCACCACCCTCAACGCGACCGGCAATATCGTTTACACCACCCGCCCCGGGACCGTCGCGCTCATGGGCGTGCGCGATTTGATCGTCGTCCAGACGGAGGACGCCCTCCTCATCGCCCATCGCAATGACTCGGAGAAGATTAAGCACCTCGTCGGCAAGGTCCCGCCGGAGTTGCAGTAAATGAAAGCCCTCGGCATTGACACCGGCGCCGCGCGAGTCGGCCTCGCCCTCTCGGACGATCTCGGCATGCTCGCCCATCCGCTCGAAACGATCACCGTCAAGAGCGCCGGCAACCTCGCCGCCTACATCGCCTCCATCATCAAGCGCGAAAAGGTGAGCGTCGTCGTCATCGGTCTCCCGCGAAACATGGACGGCTCCCACGGCCCAGCCGCCGCCAAGTCGCGCGAATTCGGCGAGAAACTCCGCGCCGCCGCTCCCGGCTGCGAGATTATCTTCTGGGATGAGCGCATGACCAGCGTCGCCGCCCAAAAAGCCCTTCATGAACGCGGCTTGAACGTCAAAAAGAGCCGCCCCATCATCGACCAGGTCGCCGCCCAAATGATCCTCCAAGGCTACCTCGACTCCCAGGCAATGCGTACCGGCTAATGCGCCTTCGGTTGATCATCGCCTACGACGGCTCCCCCTTCCGCGGCTGGCAAAGCCAATCTGGCGGCAACACCATCCAGGACTGTCTCGAACAATCCTTCGCCTCCGTCTGCGGCCAGCCCATCGCAGTCCACGGCGCCGGACGCACCGATGCCGGCGTCCATGCCCTCGCCCAATGCGCCCACGCCGACGTCCCACCCGAAAAGAAAATCGATTGGCTCGCCGCCCTCAACGCCAATCTCCCCCGCGAAATCCGCGTCCTCCGCTGCACCCGCGCCCGCCCCGATTTCCACGCCCGCTACTCCGCCCGCGGCAAAATCTACCTCTACCGCATCTGGAATACCCCCATCCTCTCCCCCTTCGAATTACGCCGCGCCTGGCATCTCCCCGCCCCCCTCGATCTCGATGCCATGCGCCGCGCCGCCCACGCATTCGAGGGCAAACACGATTTCAAATCCTTCGCCGCAAACCGCGGCAAGCCCGAGCACGACACCGTCCGAACCATCTACAGCCTCCAGATCCGAAAAAAAGGCCCGCTCGTAACCCTGAAATTTCACGGCAACGGCTTCCTATATAAAATGGTCCGCCTCATGACCGGCGCATTGGTCAGAACCGCCCAGGGCCGCGCCCCCGTCGAAAGCATCTCCACCTATCTCAAGGGCGGCCCAAAGTGCCAGTTCGCCGCCCCCGCCGAGGGACTCTATCTCGCCAGGGTAATTTACTGACCCGGCGACGCCGCAGCCGCCGCGCTCGCCGGCAGAATCACAATCGCATAAGGATCCTGCCTGTAAGTCGCGCCATCCATCTGGCACAAGTAAGTCAGCGCATCCAGAAACGGGATATTCATGAGATTCAAAGTAATCGGCCGCTGCATCTGCTCCGGCGGCAATTGCGACACGAACGACACCGTCACAGATTGCGCCGCAGCCTGTTGCTTGAAAAAATCCAGCGCGCTCGAGAACGTCGCGCCCTTCAGATTGACCTGCTTCAACATGAGACTCTGCACCGGGTCACCCGACGGCGGCGAAGGCATCCCCGCCTGCACCTGGCGGATATTCCGAAGATATTGAATCGCCAGCGTATTTTGCGGATCAATCTGGATCACCTGCCCGAACAAATCCTTCGCCGTATCATAATCGTGGGCGATATAAGCCCGCTGCGCCTGCGCCATCAAATCGGTCTCAGTTTGATCGGCAAAGCCAGTTACCGGCATCAAAACACAAACCAACAAAGCAAAGAGGGAAACGCGCATACCCAAATCATGCGCCCAAACACCATGGAACGCAAGCCGCGAGAAGGCCCGCGGGCAACATGTAGCCATGGGCCGGTGGCCCATGCGGGTTTACGCCCCCGGGTCCGATCCGCCAATTCCCACCTCCCAACAATCCGCTTCTCCCCCCGGGCTTGCACCCCGGGGTCCGATCCTCCCATCCCTACCTTCCAACAATCCGTTTCAACAATTTCGTCGCATACATCGCCGATCTATCCCGCGCCGCATCCGCCGCAATCTCCCCCTGCGCCCCCAACTCCGGCGCCTTCGCAATAACCGAACCCGAACCCGGATTCTTGATGATATAAGTAAGTATCTTCTCCAAATCATCCTCCGGCACCTCCTTCCGAATATAATCGAGAATCGTCCTCCCAATCGCCCCCTCATCCGGATCCTCGTCGATATCGAACACAGCAGCCGCGCACAGTAGATTTCTCACTCGCTGCACTGGATCACTCACCTGCCCCGGCGCCCACGTCGAAAGCAATTGCCCAATATACCCCACGCGCGCCTTCGATGCCGTACTCAGCCGCGAC
>Ga0206833_1205_pt1 | contig 14705 bp, 15 predicted proteins | sample Alteio_BWOrgCont_32_FD_152891 | JGI IMG/M metagenome (GOLD analysis project Ga0206833, IMG submission 152891) | Enriched cells from forest soil in Barre Woods Harvard Forest LTER site, Petersham, Massachusetts, United States -... | ecosystem: Environmental > Terrestrial > Soil > Temperate forest >... | reverse complement strand
GGTTTCGTGGACTAAAATCTTCTGACCCTTATCCACACGGTCATTATCACGACGATTTCGCACTCTCTGCTATAATTCACACAAATCTCATATGAACGCACTCAAGCTCACCGAAGAAATCGCCGCAGACATCCGCGCCCGAGCAAAATCCCTCGACTTCGGAGCGATCGAGAAGATCAAGAAAGCCAAGGAGGATAATGGAACTTTCGATGTCATCATCTCGACGGAAGACCTCGACCGCGCCGGGGAGATCGTGCGCCAGAACGGCTGGGAGATGGCGAACTACAAGAACAATCCCATCGTCCTGTGGGGACACGACTACTACTCGCTCCCGATCGGCGTCTGCACCGACACCTACAAGACCGAGGTGCATGGCGTGCCGGCAACCGGGGCCAAGGGCGTCTTCTATCCTTCCGACATCAACCCGCTCGCGCAGCAAGTGCGCCGCATGTACGAGTTCGGCGTCAAGAGCGGCATGGGCGTCGGCTGCACCACCTCCGTCGGCTTCATCCCCAAGGAGTTCGACGAGGATAACAACCGCATCATCACCCGAGCGGAATTGCTCGAGTTCTCATTCGTTCCGATCCCCGCCAACCAGGGAGTAGGGCCGGCGCAGGGACGCGCGCTCACCTTCGACGAGGCCCGTACGCTCGGGCTAAACATGACCGATTTGCGCGCCAAAGGCGTCGTCTTCTCGGAAACGCTCGGCTACGTCCCTAAGAACGTCAGCGACAAGAAGGCTGCGTCCACGACCACATGGAGCAAGCCGTCCCTTTCAGACTTCACCGACAAGTCGTGGGAAGACCTCTCCGACGCCGACAAGCGCGAGATCGCCGGCTATTTCGCATGGGCCAAGGAGAACCCGGCAGCCTCATTCGGAGACCTGAAACTTCCCCACCACCGCGCGGAGGACGGCGCAGCCGTCTGGAACGGCGTCAAGGCCGCTATGGGCGCTCTCATGGGCGCGCGAGGCGGAGTTGACGTGGAGGGCGACCGCAAGGCTGTCTACGACCACCTGGCGGCCCATTACCGCCAGTTCGGGGAGGAGCCGCCCGAGTTCAAAGCGCTCAAGGCCGCTGAGGCGGGCGACAGCTGCACCACCGACGACGGCAGCCCCGGCATCCTGACCACCGACCCCAAAGACCCGGACGGCGCTTTGGTCTGTCTCCCGCAAGAGCAGGACAAGTCCGCGACTGATCACGCTTCCCAGAAATCCCTCTTGAAGTCCATCAACGATGAGCACGACCGCCACGAAGGCGAGGTGGAGAAGAGCTTCGACACCTTCACCAAAGCCGTCGCAGGGCACGGCGAGGCGGAAGACGAAGAGGACGAGGACGGAAAGAAGAAAGCCAAGAAAGGCGCGTCCGACCTGATGCGCGAAGACCTCAAGGATTTGCGCAATTCGCTCCACGACGAGCACACCATGCACCGCGCCAAGTCCATCGCCGCCTTCCGCAGCTTCGATCCCGTCGAAGACAAGGCATTTGATAAGAACCCTCATCTCAAAGCGCTGCGCGACGCGCACGACGCGTACGAGGCCAAGAACAACAAGTCCCTCGACCAGTTCGAGGAGAAGTGCATGAAGAGCGTCCAAGGCGAGCCCGGCCAGGTGGACGACCACACCGATTGGATCACTGGCAAGATGGAGGAGAACGCCCAGGTCCATAAGAAGGCCGTCACGCGCATCGCCAAGGCGATGTGCAAGGCGGCGTTCGGAGAAGAGGAGCAAGCCGACGAGAAGACGCTCGACATCTTGAAGGAATACCTCGCGCCGCACGTTCCCATGCAACTGCTCGACGCTGTCACCGCGAAGATCGGATCAAAACTGTCCGCTGCCACGAAAGAAAGGCTGGGCGAGGCCCATCAACATCTGAAAGCTGCTAAAGCCGTTCTCGAAAGCCTGCATCCAGGCCTAGCCGACGGCAACGAGGAAGAAAGCCGCAGTGACGACAGCAAAACTGTCGACAATGGCTCTCGTGAATCTCGGTCGACACACCGCACAACCCCTCGCGCCGACAATGAGCTAAACACTCATCTTCGCACCCGCGAGACCTTGCGCGGCATTGAAGCTGTGGTTCGCGAGAACCTCGGACAACTTAATGCCGAGATTCGCAGCCACGGCAAGAAGTAACTCCACAACATTCCAATATGGAAACTAAAGAATTCGCTGAAATCAAAGCGATGCACGTCACCGCGTTCGACGAGGTGATGAAGGAGAAGCTCGTACCGATCATCGGCGCAGAAGTGGCCGCATCCGTCCAAAAGACGGTCGCGACCCTCAAATTGCAGCGCGAGGTGTACGGCCATGACATGACCCGTCTCGACGAGAGCCAGAAAAAGCTCTTCGTTGACACCGTTCGCGCCTCGGTCGGCTTCGGCATCCGAGAGAAGGCCAATGAGGCCTTGATCGAAGAGCAGGACAACCGCGGCGGCTACTTGGTCTCACGCGAAATCGCGGACGCCATCGTGCGTATCGCGGCTTCCGTCGGCACCATCATGAGCCAGGCCGCCAAGTGGGAAATGACCACTGACGAGCTCGCGGTACCGAACTACACCGGCGCGTTCCTCACGGGCGCGTACCTCGGCGTAGACGCTCCGGGCACTGTGACCGGCATCGCGTTCGGCCAGGCCCAGCTCATCGCCAAGAAGTGGCAGCTCGCCTTCGTGGTCGGCAACGACCTTCTCGTGGACGCCTCGGTCAACGTCGCGGACTGGCTCCTCTCCCTCGGAGGGGAAGCGCTCGCCAACCAGATCGACTACCAAGGCTTCGTCGTCGGCGCGAATACCGGGGACCCGTTCCTCGGCATCCTCAACTACCCGACCTCGACGACGATCCAGCCGAACGACCAGAACGTCAACAAGTATTACCTTGGCGGCAGTTCGACGTCCGGCTCGACGACCTTCTCGAAGTACGCGCTCATGGACGACAGCTCGGCTATGATCGGCGACCTCGAAGAATCTCTGCTCGACGGCGCAGCGTTCTACATGAACCGCAGCCTCTGGGCGAAGATCCGCATCTCGAAGGACACGGCCGGCAACTACATCCTGCCTTACGCGGGATGGGCCAAGCCTGACCCTGCGGTCGAGAATCATCCAGGCGGCGGCCCGATCAAGCCAGCGGGAGAAATCCTCGGCTACCCGGTCTACACCAACAGGTGGATGCCGGCGGTCGGCGCTTCCAGCGTCAACGGCTTTTCCGACGCCGCGAGCAACCCGTGCGTCATCTTCGGCAACATGAAGACGTTCGCTTTCGGAGACAAGGGCGAGATGCGCGTCGCGCAGTTCGAGTCCGGCAGCTTCGGAGGCAAGGAGATCGCATTGGCAGACCAGCGCGGCATCGTATACAAGCACCGCCACGCCCTGACCTTGACGCTCCCTCGCGCGATGGTCGTCGGCTCAACGTCCGCTTCCTAATCCGGCGGCTGACCGGGCAGTGCGAGATTTCTTCCGCGCATCTGCGATCAGCCCAGCTCTTTCTTACCCGGTAACATCTTCTCGCTATGACCGACGATACAACCGTCGATGCTGGCAGCGAAAACTCCGGCGAAACGGCCGCAGCCGACACCGCGCAAGCGGGCACGACCGCGACCGACACGTCTGCAACCGATACGGCGCAAGCCACGGATGCAAGCGCGGACGCGGGAGATGCTTCCAGCACAGTCAAAGCAGGCGATTCTTGTACGTGCCCCGACGGCCGCACCGGAACCGTCCACGGCTACGACGAGGGATTCATCTGCATCCCGAACGCAGACCAGGGTTAGTAAGCCAGCGGCAGCCCCCGCAACCGCCGTGTCGACGGCGCGTGGCACAAACAAAAACACTCATATGCGTTTCAATCCATATGATGACGTGATCGTGCAGCCCTCGACGGTCAGCTCCGTGGCGATCCAATCGCTCACCGGCAGCTCGGCAGTCAACGGCGACGCCTACGACACGTCGATAGGCATCGAGAGTCTCATGGTGCACGTCCGCGCGGAGATCGCGTCGGGTTCGCCGTCAGCAGCCACGGTCGCATGGGCTTTGCAAGAAAGCACCGTCTCAGGGTCCGGCTGGGTTGCGGCAGTGGACAACACCGGCACCGCCATCGGCGGCACGCTGAACGTCCACACGGTCGCGGTAGACAACTACCAGCGCGTTGAGGGCATCATGCTCTACAACACGAACGCGACCGCTGCACCGTACGGTGGCCGCAAGCGCTACCTTCGCATCGTGCTCACGCCTGCTTTCACCGGCGGCTCGAGCCCCGCGATCCTGACGTACGCCGAATTCATCGGCTCGCCCGGAAACGGCTTGCAGTTGCCCGTAAGGTCGACTGTCTCAAATACCTAGTATTTGAGCCCTCGCTTTGCCCGCATCTACGCGCACGCGGATGCGGGTGGCGACGAGGGAACGGCAGTTTGCAAACAGGTTGCAAACTTTTGCGAACTCAATCTATGCAATTGGAAGTCATCGGAGAGATCGTCAGCGGGTCAGGAACCAGCTTCACGTTGGAGCTTGCTCCCGTCCCCAATCTGCTCGCACTCTATGGCAGCGGCATCCGTCTCCAAGAGGGCATCGGCAACGACTACACCATCGTGGGCCAGGCCATCACGATCCTCAATGGCAGCTACTCCGCAGGACAGGTCACCGCCGATTACTACATCTCCACGACGACAAGCACCGTCAGCGGCGTCGATGTCCTTTCCCCTTTCGCGCTTACGACGCTTCAGCGGGTAAAGGACCTTCTCTTCGACCCCAACCAGACCATTCTCATCACCGGATGCACCATCACGGAGAACTCAAACTCGATAACAGGAGCGACATTCCCAACCGGGCAGACGCCAGTCGTCGGGCAGCAGATTTCGGGGTGGGGGATACCGAGTGGCACGACCATACTCGCCATCAGCGGCACAACCATCATCCTATCGAACACCGCGACCATATCGAACAGCGGACAAACCGTAACCGTGATCAACCAGACGCCAAACTACGACGCCGTGCTCATCCGCATGATCAACTACGCCACCAACTACATAAACAACGAGTGCGGGCGCAATTCCTTTGTCCAGCAGACCTACGTGAACGACACCTACTCGATCGACACGCCGAAGCAAGACACGCTCTTGCTCCGCAACACGCCGGTATTCCCGGCATCCGACGGCATCCACGTCACTTCCTTCCAATGGCGCGCGGGCACGCCAAGCAACCCGAGCTGGACTGATTTTATTCCCGACCAGTACGAACTCATCAATCCCCGGACTGACCCTATAAGCGGTCAAGTCTGGTATCCCAGCGGCATGATCCGCGTCTACGGCGTCCTACCACGTATTTATAGCAACATGATCCGCGCGAGCTACGTGGGCGGCTATCCCGTGAATTGGGCCAACCCCGAAGACCACAATACCCATTGGCTCCCCGGCGACATCACGAGCGTTTGTGAGAACCTCGTAGTGAGGCGTTTCAAACGTCGCGGGCTTGCGGGACAGAGCAGCCAATCCCTCGAAGGCTCGACGATAACCGGCTGGCGAAACGTTTTGGACGCCGAGGACGAGGACGTGCTCGGGCAGTACCGGCTACTCAATTTCTGATATGGACTTCACGATAACAATTTCAGGCCTTGCAGCGCTCACAGCCGCCTTCCAGAACTCCCCACAAGCCGCACTCCCGTTCCTTCAGCGCGCACTCGCCGCTTCATCCGCAGTACTCGCCAAGAACACCACGAGAGCCACTGTCCCGTGGCGCACCGGCTTTCTGACCCAGACGTTCAAGGCGCAGATGGAAGGCCTCACCCTTCGGTGGTTTCCGACTGCAAGCTACGCACCCTACGTCGAGTTCGGAACCGCGCCGCACATCATCGAGCCCAAAGACGCAAAGGCCCTTTACTGGTCGGGCGCGCAGCATCCCGTCAAAATCGTTCATCATCCTGGCACGAAAGCTAACCCCTATATGGAGAGAATCGTTGCAGCTTCGGAGGCGGAGATCAACGAGCAATTCAGCTCAGCGCTTGAGCAAATTACACAGGCCATTGCAAGACAAACCGTATGACACTCAGCCAAAGTATTAAGCAGCAGATAATCGCCAACCTAGAGACGCTCGTTACGAATGGCGTCATCAAAGGCTTCATATCGGTTGATAGGGGAAAGGACGCATTCACTAACCCACCGACTGCCGGATATCCATTCGCCCTTATCGGAATGCCGCGCGTGGCGAACGACATGGAGGACACCGCGAACAACCTGCGCACCTACCGCTTCGACATCCTCTTCGTCATCAATTACGAGAACATGCCCGACATGACCTACACGATTGAAGGCATGATCGACGCCGTGCTCAACCAATTTGACACCAACTTCACGCTTGAAGGCACGGCAATTGCCGCACAGGTGCCGCCCGCTCAGGTGAACGCGTTTCCGATCTCGACCCCGACGCAGGATTTCCTCGCATTTGTCGTGACCATAGAAGCTCGCACGACATACCAACTTGGCACTTAACCGCTATCCCCAAGCGGCCCGTTTCCGAGCCGCACCGTCTGCTATAATTGGCCCATGTTGGAAAATCCAATCAGCAACAAAATGATGACCGAAGCACCCGACAAGAAGGAGTTTCATTTCTCGGGCGATGGCATATGGCGCAACAAGGCCATCCTTGCGGAGACGCGCGAGGAAGCGGAGAAAATCTGGCACTCAGTCAAACAGCTCATCAATCCTGAAAAGCCTCCCGTGGAAGTCGACACGACAACAGCGATCGAGCAATCCACACCTGCGCCCGCATCGGAGATCGAAGGCGGCGTAGTAGAATAGCTATATGTCACAACGCGGAATCGGGAGACTTGTCCAAATCGGAACTGCGAAAGAATCAACACGCGGAACCGCTAATACAACCGCCGGATATTGGTCCCCGTGGATGGACCTCACCATCGACGAAAAAAAGGAGTTTGCCACCGACAGCCAAGCTTACGGGATCATCGAAGATAACGTCAATCTGACTCAGACGAAGAAGTGGGTAGCAGGAACCCTCACCGGAAATGTCTACGACACGTCCTTCCCACCGCTTCTGTACGCGATGTTCGGCAGTTACGCGAAAGCAGGCTCAGGTCCGTACACCCACACCTTCACCGTCGGCGAGACAGCCCAGCACCAGTCATACACATTCCTCTTGCACGATCCGCTCTCAGGCGTCGATTACTCCTACGCCAACGGCGTCATAGAGAAATTGGAGATCAATTTCGCGCTCAAGCAGTTCATCCAATTCACCGCGTCTTTGATGGCGCAGTCAGGCGTCGTGCAGAGCACGTTCTCGCCCTCGACCACGACGGAAAACCGCTTCCTGCCGCAATACCTCGTAGCCGGCTTCGCGCCCACGCTCGCAGGCGTCCAGGGCACGCTCACGGCCACCGGAACCTGTTCGAGCACCACCGCCGTCACCGGCCTTTCAATCTCGACGACGCTTCTGCGCATCGGCATGACCGTCACCGGATCGAACATTCCCGCAGGAGCCACCATCGTCGCAATCGTCTCGGCATCGGCATTGACCCTCTCGACCGCATCCACCGGCTCGGCGACTTCCTATACGTTCGGTCCCGCTGTGGTCGCCCTCAAGAGCGCAAAGGTGACGTTCAGCTCGAACATCGAGAGCCAGGACGTGCTCGGCAGCCTCTCGCCGGCCGATTTCCTCAACAAAGAGTTCAGCATCGACGGCGCGTTCGAGTGCATCTGGCAGAACGAGAGCGACGCCAAGACCGCCTTCATGGGGCCGACCGCGCAGGCCATGAGCCTCATCGCCACCAACACGGATGTGACGATCAACAGCTCGTACCACCCCATCTTCAATATCACGCTGGCGCAGGTTACGTTCCAGGAGCTTGGACGGCCCTTCAAAGTCAAGGATTTGGTTTACCAGTCTGTCAAGTTCAAGGCCAGCTACAACCTCAGCAACTCTCTCATGGGCGAAGTCATCGTTACAAACGCTAACAGCAGCGGGTACTAGGTACCCCGCAGCACCGTACCTTGACATAATTAGCTCTGGCGCTACAATGGCTCTGGAGTTATTAGATAACGCATTATTCTATGAAGCAAAAACTTGTGAGGATGCAGGATTGGGTGTTTGCAACCCAGCTTAAATGGCTAACACAGAGCGCGAAAAAGGCCGGTTTATCGCGCTCAGCGAGATTACGAGAGATACTTAAAAGAGCAATAACCGACAATGTATGAATATCTCTGAAAAGAACAGGACAGCCACGTTCTTATTCGCCTTCTTCTTCGGTACCCTCGGGATTCACCGTTTCTATGTCGGAAAGACCGGCAGCGGCATCGCGATGCTACTTTTGACGCTCTCAATTTTGGGACTTGTCGTCACCGCATTTTGGGCGCTGATTGATTGGATCATGGTTGCTTGCGGCAGCTTCAAGGACGGAGAAGGCAAACTTATCAAGACGTGGTAATATCTTATTTATATGTCAGAACGAGAATCCAAGAGTATCGTCACGCCAGGCAACCACACCGTCGTCCTGCGCACCTACCTCACTGGCAAGGAATCGGCCGCGCTCAAGGCCATCATGTATGAAGACTTGCGGATCAACGCCTCTGACGCTTCGTCCGGCAAAGTGTCGCTCGCCGACATGCCCGCGACCTTCCTCATAAGCCAGGAGAACAAGGCCCTCGAATATCTCCTCGTCTCTGTGGACGGTGAAACCGCCTCACCTTTCGAAAAGCTCGGCGACCTCCCCGAAGTGGACTACAACGCGGTCCTCGCCGAAGTCCAAAAAATCCGCGTCCCTTTAGTTCCGAAGAGCTGAGTGCCGCTTGGAAGCGCTATTTTTCCTTCGGGAGCATTGAGTATCCCGAGCAGACGATCGCGCTACTGTGCCGCGAAATGGGATGGACCTACGACCAGTATCTTGAGCAGCCCGTAGGGTTCGTTCAGATGTTGCTATGGCTCATGATTGAGGAAACCAAGGCGGCTAATCGGCACGCTAGCTAATTCCATCCCCAGCTTCGACGCGCAATTTGGTGATACAATTTCACCAATGAACGATACCCAGCTTCAAATAGTGATTTCAGCAATAAATGAGGCAACCGACCAGCTTTCCGAGGTGGGCTCTCAGCTATCAAGTCTAGGCACTCAGGCCGGTGCGGCATCCGAGCAGATATCAAGCAGCCTGACCGCGGCCGAAGAAGCCGCAGCGGATGCGGCGATCGCGACAGCGAACCAATGGGACGACTCCTTGGACGACGTCTCGACTTCGGTTTCCGAGGCGGCAGCATCCGCGAGCTCTTCCTTCTCCTCAATCAGCGAATCGTCGCTCGCCGCTGCCAATAGCATGAGCGAAGGCTGGCAGGCGAGCATCGCGGAACTCGAAGAAACGATGGCGGCGGCCGACAGCGAGATCGTCGCCGGCGCTACGACGGCAGGAGAGGAAGCCGGAACCGCCGCAGGCAAGGGCTTCGGCGGTTATTTCAAGGAAATGATCATCGGATACGGTCTTGAACAGATAGGCTCCTTCCTCTCCGGCGGTATCGAATCCGCCGTCGCAGCAGCCTCGACCACCACGAACAAGATAGACACACTCACCGCGCAGATTGCGCAGCAAAGGGCCGAGATTCAGGTGCATGAAGCTGCTTTGCAAAAATGGGTAGGCACCACGGCACAGGTGAACGCGGCCCACCAAGCAGCGGCGGCCGACATCGACGCCGAGAAGGTCAAGATAACTGAACTCACGCAGCAGCTCGCGCCGCTCATGCAGGCGCAGGATGGGCTTCCGGGCCAGATTCAAAAAATAGTTGACGCGGTGCTCACATGGATCGGCGCGCATAAGCAGCTTGAAGATGAATTGCAGACCTTCATGACGACGTTCGGACCGATGCTTCAGGCTATAGGCGCTGGCATCATCGCTTTCACGCTGTTTTCCCTGGCATTGAGTATGCTAAGTCCCCTGACAATAACCCTCATCGTCATAGGGGCGACGGTGGCCGCCCTCACGGCGATTTGGGCGACCTTCCATAGCCAGATCGTCGCCTTCTTCGATGACCTTAACGCCAAGACCGGCATCATCACCTTCCTGAAAGACGCCTGGGATACGGTCGTGCAGGAGTTTGAAGATAAGCTCTTGCCCTCATTGCAGAAACTATGGACTGCCCTCCAACCTTTGACGCCGTTCCTACAGGCGATGGGAGTCGTAATCGGGGCAACACTCGTCGGCGCCCTCGTCCTGCTCGTCGATACCCTCACCATCGGCGTTACCTGGTTCGCCAACGCTCTCACCGCCGCGACCAACTTCGCCACCTTCCTAACCAATGTGCTCGTGGTGGCGATAAACAAGGTCGAAGACGCGCTCAACGCGGTCTTCAGCTCCGCTGCCTTCAAAGCCGTGAGCGGTCTCGTAGGAGGAGCTGTTAGCGGCGTCAGCAACTTAGTGAACGCGGTCTCAGGAGCCGCAGGGAGCATCCTGAAAGTCAACGACGCCATCATCACGCCGAGCGGCCAAGTCATCCAGACCGACGTAGCGGACTATCTGTTTGCTACGAAGAATCCTGGATCGATTGGGACGGCGGGCGGAGCCAGCGGCAGCATCACCATAAACATCAATGGGGGAAACTTTCTCAATCAGGGCGGCGCGCAGCAGATCGCCGCAGCGCTCGCCACACAAATCAGGCAGCAGCTCAAGGTCAGCACAATTTAAGGAGGGTATGCGAAAAGGTACTAAACTATCCGAAGCAACTAAGTTGAAGATGGGTCTTTCCCATCGCGGTTGGCATCCGACCAACGAGACTAGACGGAAAATGAGTCTGGCTCAAAAGGGCCGGATACGAAAAAGGGGATACACAAGACCGGCTTTTTCAGAAGAATGGAGACGCAATCTAAGCCTCGCCCACAAGGGATTTCATCCTTCTTCGGAAACCCGTCGCAAGATGAGCGCATCGCGCACGGGTCGAAAAATAAAACGTACAACGCCACCCTGGAATAAGGGCAGAAAGGGCGTCTACTCCGAAACTTCCTTAGAGCGATTCCGCCAATCGCATCTAGGTAAGAAACAATCCCGTGAGACGATTGAAAAGCGTCTTCCACATTTAATTGGCCGCACCTTTCGATGGAAGGATACCGCGAAAATTCGTGGTGCCAATAACCACTCTTGGAAGGGTGGGGTAACAGCTATCAATAGTCTGATTCGCAATTCTGCCGAATACAAAGCGTGGCGTAAGGCAGTATTTCAGCGCGATCGCTACGCTTGCGTATTCGGCGGAAAGGCCCACGGCCCTCACATACAGGCAGATCACATCAAGCGTTTCGCGGATTATCCAGAATTGCGATTTGTCGTCTCTAATGGCCGCACTCTCTGTTTTGACTGCCACAAAAAGACGCCAACATACGGCGCTCATAAATATCGCAAATAACTATGCCTCCGTATACCTCATCAATTTCCGTTCTCGACGGTACGAACGACATCACCTCGATGGTCGAGTTCGACTCTTCTTTCAACATTCAAAGCGTCTTAACCAAGCAGAAGGGCCAATTTTCATTTTCGATCAAGGCTCCAAAAGCCCCAACGCTTCCCGCAAATTTCCCGGTCATCGGCGACACCATCTACGTCAATTACACGATCAATAACAACAAAGTGCTCATTTTCGGCGGCACGCTCGTTACCAGCGAGCCGATCGTCTCCGGAGGCGTCCTTCTCCTCTACCAAATGACCGCGATGGACTGGGGGTATGCCCTCGATGCGTATGTCGTGAAAGCAAATTACGCCGGCATGGACCCGCAGACGATCGTCGAAGACCTCATCGAAAACTTCGCGCCCGCCGGGTTCACGACGAACCACGTCCAAAAGGGAAACTTCCTCGTCTCCACGATCCAATTCAACTACCAGCAGCTCAGCAAGGCGTTGCAGGCCCTTGCGACACAGGTGGGGTGGGATTGGTACGTTGACCCGCAAAAAGATGTGCATTTCTACTTCGCGGAAGGCAACGCCGCGTCAAGCTCGGAAATCAGCCTCGCTCCCATCATCATCGACGACACCACGGGAGACATCGAGTGGCCGACCTTGGACGTTCAGGTCGACATCACCAACATGAAGAACGCGGTCTACGTGGTCGGGGGGACGTACCAGAAGAACTTTGAACTGGACCCCAATCCAGATGCCACCCCACCCCAGTACGCCCCGATCGACGTGTATCAGACCGACGGCGTTTCGATGGTGTTCCCGCTCTCATACTCCTACGAGCAAAGCACAATGACCATAACGCTCGGGGGCGCCGGGCAGTCCATAGGGACAGCCCAAGTCACCGACCCGACCACCGTCGAAGTCCTCTACGACGATTCCGGCCGCTTCATCCAGTTCACGACCACCCCGTCCGCCGGTCAAACCATCATCGTGCAAGGCGAAGCGAACGTGCCGATCCTCGCTTACGTTTCTGACGAGGCGTCAATCGCCGCCTACGGCATCCGCGAGGACGCCATCAGCGATTCCAAAATACTCAGCGTGCAGCAAGCCCAGGAGCGCGCGCAAGCGGATATAGATATGTTCGGCGACCCCGTTTACACGGTGAAGTTCAGCACCATCTCCCCTTACTCGAACCAGCTCTCGATAGGGCAGCAGATAACGCTCAACTCTGCCAAGTTCGGGGTTTCAAACAAGCCCCTCATCATCAAGCAGATCAATTTCGTCGCCCGCACGCCGACCCAGCTCGAGGCCCAGGTCCAATGTCTCGGCTCGGAAGTCGTCTCTTTCAACGACATCATGCTTCAGCTCTTGCAGCAGAGCCTCGGTTCGGAATCCACCCCGGCGTCGACAGTGCTGCAAAACCTTATCCCCATTGTCGAAACCATCGCCATCAGCGACGCTGTTACAATTACAGGAACATCAGGGCCGTACGTCTGGTATCCGGGCAGCGGACAGCCCGCGATGAATTGGGCATTCTCATTTTGGCAGGTATGAACGACATAAAAATCAGGGAAGGGGTTAAGGTCACCGGCAAAATCAAGGTGGACGTATTCCGCGCGGGTTACGCTCAAGCAGTAGAGCCGTTTCTCCAACAGCGGCGGGAATTGCACTCTCAAGGGATCGCATCTCTGACTCTCGATCCCATCATCGACGCCATAAAGCGTGCGTATTTCATCCGCACCGCCGTCGAATGTCCCAACACCGTCATGGACAGCCCGAACTACGGCATAGACCTTCTCATTCAATGGCTCTCCGGTGTAGGCCCATACGCTTCGACCGTCTTGCCGCTTTCCTACATCGAGATCGGCACCGGCTCGACCACTCCGGCTGTCACCGACACAGCCCTCACCACGCCAACCAATCGCGCCGCTGTCGGTTTCCAGCAGGACTACGGAACGACGGATGCGATCGTGCAGGCCATCTTCTCGGATTCGCAGCTCGCCAACGGAACTTACTACGAGATGGGCACCTTCTGCGGCGGAACTTCGAGCATCGGCAGCGGACAAATGTTCAACCACGCCCTCTTTGGTTCGCCGTACATGAAGAGCAGCGGCACGGATTCTTCGTTAAGCTGCGACATCAATGTTTCATAGAGTATGCGATCTGCACGAGTAACCCCGAACACCGTAGCCACGCCGAGCGACTACAACGCCCTCGTCAACGATTCGAGCGGGGCAGCCGTCCTCTTCGCGCATCAGATGTACGGGACGACAGCGCTCCCGACCAACCCCAGCAACACGCAGACGCTCACGCTCGACATCAACGGCACGAACGTCGTCATCACATTCGTTAGCTCGATAGGAACGACCGCAGGAAACGTGCTCATCGGGGCGACCGCAGCAGCAACCGCCGCGAACCTCATCCAGCTCCTTCTCAATCCTACGATCAGCAACTCAACGCAGGTAGCTATCGGCTTGAACACGTCAGCGAACGTCACGCTGGTCAATTACATCAACTGGTCGCTCTCCGGCACGAATATCGTCGCAAGCTCCTACAACTCGATCCTGTACGCCCCTGCCACCAGCTTCTCCGCTTCCACGACAGCGACAGGCGGAAGCTACGCCGCCAGCACGATGAAGCTCTACGTCGAGCCAGGCGTCGTCTACGTCAACGGAACCGAGGTCTATTTCGCAGGCGGCTCGACGTCCGCCGTCACCGCCCCGTCTTCCCATCCTCGCATCGACGTGCTCACGCTCGACAATACCGGGGCACTCGCGTGGACTACAGGGGCCGAGAATGCCTCGCCAAGCGCACCGGCGTATCCTGCGAACAAGCTGCCGATCTGCGAACTGTACAACATTGTCGGTGAGACGGCCCTCTACGACAACGCCAACCAGACCAGCGGACAAGGTTACGTCCTCAACGACGTCCGGCCGTTCCTGATGTACCCAATCAATCTTGCCGCCGTGCCCGACAGCATCCTTCCTGCTGCGAACAACACCTACAACCTCGGCAGCGCCTCATTCCAATGGAACAATATCTACGCTGGCAACGCGGTATTCGTGAACGGCCTCGCTATGGCGGGCCACTTCGGAGGGACGGGAACGGACGGCGCTCTTACGGTATCGAGCGGCACGACCACGATCAGCGCCAGTAGCGCTGCGTATCTCGCTAAAAACTACGCAAGCCTGTCGATCACGGGAACCGGGTATGTGCAGTTCACCACGCCGCACGCGAACGGGACGGTAATCCAAGTAAAAGTGCAGGGCGGCATAACCCTCACGTCTTCGCAAGCACCGATGCTCGATGCATCTGCGATGGGTGCGAGTGCGGGGAGCAGTCCCAACTC
>Ga0206833_1110_pt3 | contig 14811 bp, 12 predicted proteins | sample Alteio_BWOrgCont_32_FD_152891 | JGI IMG/M metagenome (GOLD analysis project Ga0206833, IMG submission 152891) | Enriched cells from forest soil in Barre Woods Harvard Forest LTER site, Petersham, Massachusetts, United States -... | ecosystem: Environmental > Terrestrial > Soil > Temperate forest >... | reverse complement strand
GAGCAAAATATTGTGACGCATCGGCATTGCGCCACGTTAGCACGTATGACGTTTTATTTTTTGCCAGCACGGGTAATAAAGCTTTTGTCCACCAGTCGGCTTGTGGGATCAGGTTATAACCCACTTCTGCCAGACAGGATAGCTTATGATGCTGGGCGGCAACAACATCTAACAATGCCAGGCGGCTATCCAATTTCTTTTGAAAGTATGCCACATTACTACGGCAATAATTATCAAAGCCCATAAAATCAACATAATTATCACCGGGATATCGATCCATTAGTTCCGCTTCGGTATCAAAATCAGCTACAGAATACACAATGAGCAAATTATGCAGTTTTTTGGTATTGCGCAGGTAATCAACCGTAAAGCGCCACAGGGTTTTAAATTCTTCGGGCGAGCTGGTGTTTTTGCACCACCAGAACCAGGTACCGGTAAGCTCATGAAATGGCCGGAAAAGAATAGGAATCGGTTCGCCATCTTTCCCCTTTAATGTTTGCAGATATTTTGCTGCACGGTCAAGGTATTGCACATAGACATCGTGCGCCGGGCCACCGGGCAAAATGGCGGCAACTGTGTGCGTTGTAGTGTCCCATGCCGATTTACCATCGGCCGGGTTATCCATATGCCAGCAAAAAGTATTGATGCCCCCGCGTGCATAGGCTTCCTGTACCCGTTTTCTTTGCAATTCAAAAGGTATTCGGTTAATATCTTTGGTACTGTCGTGTTCAATTTTGGCCAAGTCCCAGCCGTATACCGCCGGATAAGAACCGGTGGTACCTTTCACATCGGAGCTATCATCCTTAAACTTCCATTGTACGCCGTAACCCGTATCATCATGGTGCCCAAACATTACCCCCGCATCAACCAGCCTTTGCATGGAATAATATAATTCTTTGGTTTCTTTAGTAGCCTTACCATCGCATGGTTTGGACAATTGCGCATAAACACCGAAGCTTATAAAAAGTGCAATGATGGTGAGATATAATTTGTTCATATTTAAGCCTATTCTTTATTTTCTATAGCGATGGGTTTTAAACCCATCGCTATTATTTATTATTTGGTTAACCTCAATACTACCACGTCATCAGATGGTATGGTTTGCTCAAAGTTCTTCCCCGTAGTGCCAACTTCTTTTTTTGACCATAAATCGCGCAGTTTGTAAGTGTCTACGTTAAAATTATAGTCTATCTTATTTACGGCATCACTAATCGCATGTCCCTTCCAATTGTAATTTACTGTTTGAGGATGATCGGAACGGTTTAAGAAACAAACTGCTACCTCGCTATTTGACAAGGGCTTTACCCAAATTTCAATCCCATCAAATGAATAATATCTAAATGCTTCAATGCCAAGCGCGTCCTGGTCTACTGCTATTAAATCTTTATTGGTTAATATAGATTTAGTTTGATCAGACATTTTGCGCAGATCATTACCGGCCATTAATGGCGCGGCCAGCATACACCATAGCGAAAAGTGAGCTTTATCTTCATTATACTTCATCCCGTTACCTACCTCGAGCATATCCGGATCGTTCCAATGACCGGGGCCGGCATATTGCCTAATGCTGTCTTGTTTGTCCAGAATACTTAATACACTTAAAGCTGTCCAGGTGCCTTTGCTCAGGTTTTTATCAAATCCCGCATAAATATCACCGGTACTTCTCCAAAGCTGACCAACATCTTTTGCCCAGCGCCATGGCTGATGATTTCCCCATTCGCATAAGCTAAACACCATTGGCCTGCCCGCCGCGCGGATGGCCATGCTCATGGTGGTATAAGCTTCCTTAGCGTTAATACCATCAGTATTGCACCAATCAAACTTTAAATAGTCAACACCCCATGAAGCATATAAACGGGCATCCTGGTATTCATAGCCACGCGTACCGGGATAACCGGCACATGTTTTTGTACCCGCACAATTGTAAATGCCAAATTTTAAACCTTTTGAATGAACATAATCGGCAAATTCCTTCATCCCATTGGGGAATTTCTTCGGATCGGCCACCAGGTTGCCGTCTTTGTCCCGCTCCATACTCATCCAGCCATCATCCAACACAAAATAGGTGTAGCCAGCATCTTTCATACCCGATGATACATAGGTATCCACCATGCCTTTTAGCAAAGGCTCATCAATATTGGTTTGAAAAGTGTTCCAGCTATTCCAGCCCATCGGCGGCGTTTGGGCCAGTTCTTCAAATTTTTGAGCATATGATGAATTGGCGACAAGGCCAATCAACGCAGCTAAAACAGCACTTTTTATAAAATTTATTTTCATAGTTCAGTTTTATTTATTGTTATTCAACTTCCCATCCGGCAAATTCAACGATTGAAAAACAGTGACATTTTCAGCATTTTTTAAGCTGATGGGCGATATATCCTTCAATGTTTGTGCCTTTACAAAACGTAATTGAACCATATTAACATTATCAAAAATAAAAGCCGGTCGCTGCTCATCATTTAAAAAATTCAGTTCAATATTTTCCAGTGTTAACCCTTCTGCATGTCGTACAAAAAACCCGTAAGCCGGCAAAGTCCCAAAACTACTTGGCTCTGGGTATCCCTTTTCCATTTCAGGAACCTCGCGTGCGGCTTGTTGCGCAGTACCGGTGCCTTTAAAATAAAGTTTAATATCTTTTAGGGTGATATCTTTTACAGGATGATTAGGTATACCGCTGATCAACACACCCTGCCCCGGCTCAGTGTTGTAGGCAACAACATTGCTGATGATCACCCTGCGCAATTCACCTACCGGCACACCGGCCGGCCCGCGCATACGGGCACCGATACGTAAAAATATGGGTGCATTAACAATATCGCGCATAGTGATGTTAGTAATGGCTACGTCTTCCAATAAAGCACCATCCACTGTTTCGAGGGCAAGTCCGCGGCAATAGTTAAATGTGCAGTTTGATATCGTAATGTTTTTAAACCCGCCGTTTGATTCGGTGCCAAATTTTATGCGCCCAACCGGGCCGTCCTTCCAATGCAAACTATCAGTCCGTTTGTAGGTACCATCTAAAAAAGATCCTTCGTCGAAACCGCTTACCCCGCAGTTGGTAATGGTAACGTTTTCGGTAGCACGTGCAAAACCCAAACCAAAAGTGCTTTTAAGACAGATGCCATCATCATAAGGTGAGTTAACACTACAATTGGAAACATGCACATTGCGGCAGCAGTCAATATCCATCCCGTCGCGGTTGGTATCCAGTATTACATTATCGATAGTCAAATTATCAACCCCGGTAGCTAAAATGGCAAACCAACCGCCGTGCAAAACAGATATGTCCCTTATATTAACGTTGCGGCAGCGGTATAATGCTATTGCCTTATTGGCCGATTGTTTATCTTTTACGTAATCTTTATATAGTCCTTTGCCCCAAATTTGCCCCTGCCCCAAAATGGAAACGTCATGCAGATCTTCGCCCCAGATAAGACTGTTATGCCAATGGCTATGGCCCGAATCCTGATAGATGGTATTTATGCTGGCTTCTTCCTCATCATAACCGTTCGCGGCACTTACCGGGGCAGCGATAATAATAGCACCCTGGTCTATAAACAAGGAAATATTACTTTTTAAATGAATTGAACCGGACAGATATTTGCCCGCCGGTAAATAAACGGTGCCACCGCCAACTGCCGCAGCGGCGTCAATAGCTTTGTTGATGGCTTTGCTATCGAGGTTTATGCCATCGCCGACGGCGCCATAGTCCTTAACGTTGAAATTAACGGTCCTATTGGCTTTGGCCAAGCCGAACGATGCTAATACAATCAACACTAATATTTTTAAAGTATAGTTTATTGTTTTCATAACTGGTGAAATCAAATTTAACTATCTGCAGCCATTAATTTATTGTTTATCAGCAACTAAAAAAACCGCTCCGTATGCTGGTACAACCACATTTATCCCGCCTGAAATACTTGCACTCAACGGCGCCATTGTAGCAAAACCTGCCGGACCGCCGGATACCCCGGTTGGACCCGAACCATTTACCTGCACCTGGCGCGAAAATGGAACTGCATCCGTTCCGCCGTTTAATACATAGTAATAATAATTGCTGCCTGCTAAAAAGTTTTTAAAACTTACTGTCACAGTATGATTGGTGCTTCCCTGGTTAACCAGGATAACGCCTGCTTCGCCCGAAGTATAAGATGATCCGTAACTAACAATATCCGAACTACCACTTACTGATGATGCCACTACCCTATCGCCAATATATTTTTGAAAAAAATACATGTAATAATATGCAGGTCGTGCGTTCCATTGGGCTACCCCGCCAGGCTCATCGCCCGCCTTAATATTAAACATACCCTGATCATCACCATTACTCCATCCATTTGCTAAATCCCAGCGGCTGGCCATACTTATTTGATTTTTTAAAATCTCGCCCAGGTTCATTGCCGCATGCAAACCGGCAATGTTCGATACATTTTGATCTGAACCGGTTGCCTGTATATTCCACTCGTCCATAGCAACAGGCTTTGCGGTAACCCCGGCATTTTGAACAGAGGTATTTACCCAACTCATCATAGCGCTGGTAGTTTGCGGAGTGGCTAAAATTACTGCTGCGGTTGAGTTTTGTGCGTACGGTGTATAATAATTGTGCACTACAAAAAAATCGGGCGTATTACCGGCGGCGGCCAGCACGTTAGCATTCCAGTTGCTTACCCCGGCGTTGTTGTTCACATCGCTGGTTGAGGTAAGCACAATACCGATTTTAATATTGGTGTTGCCAACTTCTGCTGCAGCAGCGCGCATCGAATCGGCAAATACTTTAAAGTGGGTGCCGTATAACGTGCCGGTGATAATAGCAGGCTGACCATCCTGATTTTTAGTTATATCAATACGGTAACCGGCCTCCCAGTTACCATAACATTCGTTACCAACTTCCCAGTATTGTGTGCGGCCTTTGTCATATCGCACCCAGTTAGCTGCTAAATGAGCTGCAACCTGGTCGGGATGTGCGCTGGTTCCATAGCGGGCATAACCGTAGTTTACGGTTATGAGGCCAGTACTGTTGGTTTGCGTTAATACTTTGTAATAATTATCGAGAGTAATTGTGAAGGTTTGGGTGTTATTGCCAAACCAATAATAGGCTGCAGATGCGTTGCCATTATCATCCAATAAGTTAGCGGGCGCATCTGCAGGTGCTGTTACCACTGTACCATCGGCATTCCAGAAGTACATGTCCGACAAACTGCCACCCGGCGCTCTTAATATATTGGGCGAAAGGGCAGTAATGTTATTCATTAAAACAGGTTCGGTTACGTATTGTCCCATATACGGATTGGTATTATTACCATAGATCAATTTAGATACTTTGGTAGTAATTTGGCTCAGATCTACCGTTACATTAACAGCGCCACTTGCCGATGGCTTAGTAGCAGCTATTGTTGTAGCGGGATCGGTCCATGTTTTTGCTGCCCAATTGTCGAGGAAAAAACCCTGTGTTGATGCTACCGCCGGGTCGGTTCCTTTTACAATGGGACCGGTATTAGTGGTAGTAATATTGCTACCGTTACTGCCTGAATTATCACTGGCCGGTGTTTTTTTACACGCCTGAAATGACGATACAGCTGATAAAATGATAGCTGTTGCTATTTTAATACTTTTCATATTTCAATTCTTTTAATGATCTCTATACATGCGCGGCTATTATGGTACGGACATTTCCACAAACCCACCTTATCCTCTCCCTGCATAATCTCTCCGCTTTCGTTAACGCCCCAAAACCATTCGCCGTTGGGTTTATCCAATATTTTGCTCTTTATAAATTCCCAGTTTTTAATGGCCAGGTTTAAGTATTTTTTATTGCCTGATATTTGCCACGTATTAAAAAATCCAATCATCGCTTCGGCCTGTACCCACCAATGTTTTTCTTTTATCAGATGATCATTTGCCGGTTCATATTCGTACCACAAACCACCATCCCTATCTAAGCCTCCAATTGTTGCTTCTGCTATATCAATGCTGATTTTCTTTATGGCTTCAATCATAGCCTCATCTCCAATTACCTCCGCGGCCTCTAGCAAAAGCCAGGTAGCTTCAATATCATGCCCGTATGATACCAAACCCGATTTTGAGCGCCAGTCCTCATCAAAAAATAATGCAAGGTGATGGGTTTGATGATTGATAAAATGATCGAAAAAATTATGCAGCAATAAACTGATGTGCTCCCGCAATGATTCATCAGGCCAAATGCGGTACAGGTTGGTATATCCTTCCAGCACATGCAAATGCGTGTTCATCGTCTTTTTCTCGTTCTCGTCCTTCTCACTCAGGCGCAGGTCTTCAATAGACTTCCAGTCTTTAGTAAAGGCCTCAAAGTAGCCTGTTTTTACAGGATCATAGGCTTTGTTAACCAGCAAATAAAACAGATCAATGGCCTGTAGTTTTACCTCTTCCCTGCCCGACGCGATATAAAATTCGCTCAAGGCATAAATAGTAAAGGCAATGGCATAAACCTGCTTTTTAGTATCCAGCGGCTTACCCATATAATCAACCGACCAGTATACCCCACCCTGTTCATCGTCAATAAAATAGTCTTCAATGTATTCATAAGCCCTTTCGGCAAGCGCCATAAACAAAGGATCGGGTTTATAATTATAAGCAGCGGAGAAAGTCCATAAAATGCGGGCGTTAAGTACCGAACCTTTGGGGGCATCAGGCGTAACATTATTGTCGTTATCAATTTCACCCCAAAAGCCATCGTTTTCTGTATCAGGCGTATAAGCGGCCCAATAGCTTAAAATACGACTCAATTCTTTATTTAATTCGCCTTTTAAATTGCTTAATTGTATTTCAATTTCTTTTTCCAAAACCTATACTATTTTCACTCTTTATAATGTCATTTTAACGGTTTTTGATTTTTGCGGTATCCTTCATTAATTACTTTAATACCTTAAAAATCAAATTCAGTACTTTTATTTAATGGTCTTATTGCTATCAATTATCCGGTAAATGGTATTTACCGATGCTGCCGAACGCAAGCCATCCGCCGGGGTGTTCATTACATAATCAACCAGTTTATCTACAGTACTGGTTGCAACGTGCATCCTGGTATCTGATGAGGCGTAGTAAATGTAAACCGCGCCATCATCATCCTTTATCCATCCGTTGCAAAAAACCACGTTTGATACATCGCCAACCCGCTCTTCACCCTCGGGAGCCAAAAAGTATCCGGCCGGTTTGTATAAAACTTTGGTTAAATCGTATAGATCGGTCATAAACAGGTACAGCACATAGCGCAAGCCGGCCGCGGTGTTACGCACGCCATGAGCAAGGTGCAGCCAGCCTTTATCGGTTTTTATGGGCGTTGGCCCTTGTCCGTTCTTGGCCTCATAAACGGTATGGTAGTTTTTATTGTCGATAATGGTTTCATGGTCAACAACCGCATTCTCCATTGATTCGGTAAATCCAAAACCGATACCTCCACCTTTTCCGGCACTTATAAAACCATCCTGCGGACGGGTGTACAAAGCGTATAAACCATTTACAAATTCGGGATGCAGCACTACGTTTCTTTGTTGTGGCGATTTGGTAACCAAATCCGGTAGCCGCTCCCAGGTAACCAGATCTTTTGTACGTGCTATGCCACAGGCAGCTACCGCCATGCTTTGATCGTATGCCGGGGCTTCCGGATCGCGTCTTTCGGTGCAGAAAAGGCCGTAGATCCATCCATCCTCATGGGCTGTTAAGCGCATGTCGTACACATTGGTATCAGGGTCTGCCGTTTCGGGCAAATTAACGGGGTATTCCCAAAATGTAAAATTGCTAATGCCATCCGGACTTTCAGCTACCGCGAAAAACGATTTACGGTCGGCACCCTCTACCCTCACCACCATTATGTATTTGTCATTAAATTTTATAGCACCCGCATTAAACGCAGCGTTAATGCCAAAACGCTCCATCAGGTATGGGTTAGTAGCCTGATTAAGATCGTAACGCCAAAAAAGTGGTGCATGCGCAGCAGTTAGTACCGGATTTTTATAACGATCAAAAACACCATTTCCTAAACCGGCTATTTCATTCGGTTTATTGATAAGGTTTTTGTATGCTTCTTGTAGTTGTTCTAAACGCTTTCCAAATTCGTTTTTCATTATATTTTAGTTTGTAGTTGACTGAGGCTTATTAGACTGATTAGGCTTTAAACCCAGTCAACCATTCTCCTTATAGATCCATTCACCTATCATTAATAGTCTTTCAATTTATTCCACCATGTTTTTTTAAGGATCAGCATTAAAACTGCTAAAATGCCTACGGTACACAACAGTGGTATTTTTTGCCTCAATACCAGGTACATGGGCAAAATGGTTAAGCAACATTGGGCCATAGTTCCAATTACAATATTAAACATGTTAATCTTAAAGTTTCTATTAGGCTGAAAAGATGGGTCATCGGCCAAAACAGCTTGCTTTACCGGGCCCCAAAAACCCCAGGGACGTACATTGGAATAAAATGATTTTAACACTTCCATATCGGTTTGGGGTGATGCATAAGAACCTATAACCGAACCGGCAAGCGATAAGGCGAACAGCACCGGGACCCAGTTCAACAATTCACCAGGTGGAATTAATACCGAGAATATCATTGAGGTAACAATTCCGCTGAGCATGCCCCAGAAAAAGCCATTCGCGTTAAAGCGCCACCAATGCCATTTTAATACGTTTGATATTACATAACCACCGTACAACGCCGATACGATCCATTGCAGCGCCAGGTTTATATCTTTAATAGAGAAACCAACCATCACGCCCGCTGCAACAACAACAATCCCTACAAGGTAATTGGCTATGATAACTTTTCTGTTGGCGGCCTGCGGGTTAATATATTTTAGGTAGATGTCATTTACTATGTATGCCTGTGCGGCGTTCATGGTGCCGCTAAAGGTGCTCATAAACGCGCCTAATAAACCTGCAAGCAACAGACCTACTAAACCAACCGGTAAAAAGTTGTTGATAACCGCCGGCAATATTCGCTCAAAATCAATGGCGCCCGTGTCATCCTTCAAATTCATCTGGTGGAAATACAATAGCCCCAGTATGGTGAGACTGATGATCAGCGTATAGCGAATAGGCAGCAGAATAATATTTACAAAGCCGCTCATTTTACTTGCTTCCTCGGGCGACCGGGTTGAAAGAATTTTCTGCATATCATAATTCGGCGCGGGGCCGGCTAATGCTGCAAAAAAACCTTTAAAGGTCATCATCATAAAAAACAAGCCAAAAAGTGAATAGCCATCGCTCTTTATTTTGACATTTACCTCGGTAATAATACCTGCCCAGTTGAGATTGAGGCGAGTGCCGAAAAACGGACTATACCAACCATTTGGCACATTTAATGGATGGCCCTTCATATGGTTTACAGCAATAGCGCCTATCCAAACGCACGCCACCGTCATGATGCCGTATTTAATCATATCGCCCATTACAATACTATGCATGCCCCCCAAAATGGAGTAAAACATGGCAAAAAGGGTAAATATGATGCCGTAAACATGCGGCACATATTGCGGGGCCACATTAAAAGGTATGTATCCTTTAATGAGATCCCAGGGTACAAAAATTTCAATAAACTTACCCAGGCCTATAAAGCCGTAGCCCATAAAGGCCAGGCAGCTTAAAAGGGCAAAAATAATTACGATGATATGTGATCCGGCTACTCCGGGCCCGGTTTTCCCGAAACGGGTAGCCAGCCATTCGGCCCCTGTTGTTGCGTTTGAGCGGCGCAGCCAGCGGGAAAGGTACATCATTAAAAACACCTGGTTAAATACCGGCCAAAGCCAGGGAATCCAGATGCTTTTCATGCCATAAACAAAACACAGGCTTACCATCCACATGGTGCCGCTGATATCAAACATATCAGACGCATCACTTAAACCCAGCTTGTACCATGGCAGCGATTTGCCGCCCAGCATATAGCTTTCTTTGTTGATACGTGCCTTTTTACGATACCACAGCCCTATAAATATGGTACTTAACAGATATAAAACTATTATGGCAATATCTACCGGGTGCAGCCTCATTTAATTGAAAATTTGAAGATATTTTAATTTGAAAATTGCTTTTCAAACAGCTTATAATGGTATTGGCTAAAGTATATTTATTATGAACAGAAGTGTAGTACTTTTTTAACCATAAATTTTCGATTGTTTAACCACAACCTGTTTTTAGCGGAGAAATTATTAAATAAATACCCTGTTGCCGGTGTAGGTTTCTCTGAATTCTTTGGGGATGCAAAGTTTTTTGCGCTTAAAAATCCGGTTAAAATTGGAGATATTATTGAAGCCGCATTTATAGGCAATTTCGGCCACGGTGGTGGTTGAATCGATTAACATCCGCGAGGCATGGCCGAGCCTTATTTCATTTAAACTATCAATAAAGGTTTTGCCTGTGCGTTTTTTTATAAAACGGCTAAACGATGCTTCGGGCATATTGGCAATGCGCGCTACTTCGGCAAGGGTTACCTGCTTGTTGTAGTTATTATTCATATGCTCAAACACTTTCTCAATACGGCGGCTGTTGTAATAAAACTTTTCGTTTGTAAAGCTTGGGTCCGACAGTGTTTTCATGTTGCGCGATGTAGACAGATCATGCAGGATAGAAAACAGTTCTAAAACAGAATCAAAGCCGCTTTTTTTATCGAGTGCTATGATGCGGTCTTTCAGGGTTGTAATTGTTTCGGGAGTAAAGATTATACCTCTTTGCGAACGCTCCAGCATGCTTTTTAAAAAACTCAACTGATTCCTTTTCAGCAACCTATCATCAAAAAGGTCTTTATGAAACTGGATAGTAATTTCTGTTATCGATTCGCTCTGGCATTGGTTAGTAAACCAGGCATGGTATAAATTGGGCCCTATGAGCGCCAGTTCCAGATCGTCAATTACTTCAATATGGCCACCTACTACACGTTTGGCGCCCTTTGCATTTAAAATCAGGTTGAGTTCATACTCATCATGATAGTGAAGCGGAAAATCAAATTTCTTTTTTACCCGGGTAAAAATTGTAAAGCAATCGCTTGGAGTTAGCGGGGTAATTTCGCGCATTACATTGCTTGTCATCTTATTTATTTTGGTTTATAAAAAGCGTCAATATAGTGATACTAATTTAACATTTTACTTGTAAATTTTCATTTTACCTAAAGTATAACCGGTTACGTTCCCGGCAATGTTGCCTTTGCTACAACATCATCAACCAATAAAGTTCCTGATGCGTTTCCTAAAGCCAGCAGAATTTTAAAACTGTATGCCTTTTCGGGTACTTTAATTATCTTTTCGGCCAGTATCCATTCCTGGTAACCGGTTAGTTTCATTATGTTTATCCCTTCGCCCATTTCCTTATCATTGCTATCCAAAAAAACAACGGTAAAAACTGCGCCGTTCCAATCATCCTTCCCTTTAACTACATTGTCGGTTTTCAGCCATGCGCTAAAGTCTATAGCCTGCACCTTTTTTGGGATTTTAACAATCTGATCAACGCCCACCCATTTATCAGTTCCTGGTGCAATTATAGCGCAGGCATTTTTGCCGCTCTTAAAAGCCCAGGGAGTTTGTTTGCCACCGTTGTTATTCCATCCGTACAAATCATCGTCTTCAAAACCACCGTTGGTAACCAGGTTTTTTTGGGCATTGGCATGGTTAAATGTTATCAACAGCGATAACCCAATAAGAAAACTATATGCTTTCATAAAATCTGAAATTATAGAGCAACTTAAAAAGGCGCCATCACCCCATGTGAGGTAATGGCGCCGTGAATTTAATTAACCAATCTATATAAACCCGATATAATCGATGTATACCACCTCATTTGATGCCTGGAATGTTTGTGCTACAAACTCCGTAATTGTGGCAGGGCTTCCAAATTTACTTAGCGGAATAGTAATATCAGTGTAAGCCCCCGCAGTTATGGTTACTATAACGGCGTTGTTGTAATTGCCGTCAAGAACAATCTGCAACTGATCACCAGTTTTTGAGTTTGCGCCACCGTATACCGAGAATTTGAGCGCTGTTAGTCCCAATGTTGAAGTTGTCACAGCCGGTAAACCAGAGCCATAGCCAATTTGAATTGCGCTATACTGACCTCCATAAGTAGCCATGATAGAAGTTGTACCTACCCCTGGATTTGCGGTGTTTGTAAAATTAAACGTAGTACCGCTATAACCGGTATAGCCACCACCATTACCACCCCAACCGGTAGTTAAACCGTTAAGGTAAACGAGGTATTTAAATCCGAATGTACCGGTAGACACCGTGGTGCCCCCTGCAGTAGTAACAGATATGAGCGCCTCAACTACACCTGCCGGAACCAGCACTTTAAGTTGGGTGGAGCTATTGCTTACTATGGTAGCAGGCACTGTACCGAACTTAACTGATGTTGTATTATCCAAAACCAGGCCGGTAATAGTAACCGTATCGCCAGCAGCAGCTGCTACCGGGTTAAATGAAACAATTGTTGGCGGTGGCTGAGCAATAGTAAATTTAAAATTAGCCGTGCCATGTAAAGTGGTTAAGGCAAGTATGCCGGTTTGCGTGGGGCCAAATGGCGCGGTTGTTGGTAGGGTAACAATAACGCTGTTATTGGTAATATATGCCGGGTTAAAGTATGCCACCACTCCGTTAAATGTCACCTGGGTTACGCTCCCCAGGTTTGTACCAACTATCTGGTAAAGGTTTCCTCCTTTGCCAACTGTAGTAACAGAGTCAAACGGGAGAGGGTTCACAGTAGATCCAACGACCTTGGTGGTGCTATTTCCATTGGAATCAATAGTGGTTACACTCCTAATTGTTTTTATTGAAGTATCTGTTTTACTTACAGTATGCACCGATGTAATAGTTGGGATGCCGTTAGTTCCGACAACATTACTTTCCATCTTTTTGCATGAAGCCAAACCGAGTATTATCAAAGCCGATACCACCCAGGTTAAGTTTTTTAATTGTTTAAGTTTCATAGTCTTTATTTAAAGCTTTAAATTAAAATTTATATGGCACCGGAGGCCCTGTTAAAGCCGGATCGGCAGCAACCTCTGTAGCTGGTATAGGGATAATAAATTGAGCGTCCGTTGGTACAATAAACGTTTGGTTAATTGTATAATTGGTATACGTAGGAGCAGTAGCGCCATACGAATCGCCTTTGTTAATTGTAGCTTCAATTGATTCAGCAACAGGGTGTGTAGCCGAGTTAAAACCATCAATACGTTGTATATCATACCAATAATCGCCCTCGATAGCAAATTCCAAACGTCTTTCATTCAGTAATTGCTTGTAAGTAAAGCTGGTTAAAGGCTGCACGTTTGCCCTTTGACGTATGATGTTAATATATTTTAAAGCGGTTGGATCATTAGAAGAGGCAGTTAAATTAATACCATGGCCCACGCCTGGGTTTGCCGACAAACCTAAAATCGCTTCGGCTTCTATCAGGTATATATCCGCGTAACGTAAAATGTAAGTGTTACCACTTGTTGCCTGGGTTGCGGTTAAGCCATTATTATCAGCAGGGGTGCCTACTACATATTTTTTCATACCTGCAGCAGTACCTTGTGCGCTCACATTAAGCGGAACTTTATATCCACCGGTTGCTTTATCAATTTCAGCATAATAATCACCGGGGATCATAATTGTTCCATGCCTGCGTACGGTGTCGCCTTCAGCTATATAAGCATCTTGTAAATCAAAAGTTGGCCCTAATTCGCCATAACCATCGCCGGTGCCGGTTATAGTTGAATTTAAAGCTATTACTGATTGTAACTGGTTACCAAACCCGTATCCGGAATTTGAAGACCACTGCATCGCAATCATCGACTCTTTGTTATTGTTATTGGCTATCCAGAATAGACTATTATAATTTCCACCAAAATCAACACCCATTATCCCGAATTCGCCGCTGTTAATTACTTTTTCAGCTTCTGTTTTCGCCAGGGCGTATTTCTGCTCGTATAAGTAAACTTTAGCTAATAACCCAGATGCAGAAGCGCTGGAAACATGGCCGGTGCTTGCAACATTAGGCGTACAATTAGCCTCGGCAAATTGCAGATCAAGCTCAATAAAATGGTAAACATCAGTTATCGGGTTTGTAGGCACACTTGATGAAGTGCCTGCATTGCTGTAGGATTTGTAACTATTGGCACATTACCAAAAATACGCACCAGGTAAAAATAAGCTGCGGCGCGCATTAAGCGGGCCTCGCCCAGGGCATTATTTACTACCGAAGATGGCACAGAAGATGGCACAGCTGTAGGTAAATTATTTATTAAAGCGTTTGCCTGCGCTACAACGGTATATAACGAGTTCCAGGTACTGGTTACTGCAGGTGTAGCATTACCCTCGGTGTAGTTGGCATAAGCCCCAAATTCCTGATCGGCGCCTACATAACAGCGTGCATTGCCGCTCAGCAACTCACTTGTTGCTAAAAAAGCTTTGCCGTTAAAGCCAAACCACGGCGCAGCGTACAAAATATTTGTACTTGCCTGTACTTCGGCAGCTGTTTGGTAATACGTGCCTACTGTAGGTTCGTTTCCGGGCGGGCGGTTAAAAAAATCTTTTTTACAACCAGTTATAGCCACAACAACCATTGCGCCCATACCAATTAAATATTTTATATGTTTTTTCATTTCTTTTTTATTAGAGTGATTAAAATTCCGCATTAAGGCCAAATGTAATTACACGCGGTATAGGGTACCTGCCATTGTCTATATTTTGCAATAACACGTTTTGATTTGCAAAACCAATTTCGGGGTCTAAGCCGTTGTATTTTGTAAACACATATAAATTTTGTCCGCTAACAAATACTTTTAAGCGGTTCATCATAATAACCCGTG
>Ga0206833_1203_pt1 | contig 15010 bp, 16 predicted proteins | sample Alteio_BWOrgCont_32_FD_152891 | JGI IMG/M metagenome (GOLD analysis project Ga0206833, IMG submission 152891) | Enriched cells from forest soil in Barre Woods Harvard Forest LTER site, Petersham, Massachusetts, United States -... | ecosystem: Environmental > Terrestrial > Soil > Temperate forest >... | reverse complement strand
AGCGTTTTTGATTAAATACATAATTAATTAATAATCAATTAGTTAATAAACAATGGTGTAAAGAATACACCATCCATTTTTCTACCTAAACTCTACATTAAACCATACACCATAAAAGGCCTGTACTTTTTTTAGTGGTATTATGTTTGCCTTACTGCTGATACAAAACTTTAACAGTATGACAAAGATTGAGTTTAACACCCTAGTACTACGTCAGGCAACCTCATTAAGGTCTTACGCCTTGCACTTTACCCACGACGCAGATGATGCTAACGACCTTGTCCAGGATACAATGTTGAAGGCCATAACTTACTACAACAAGTTCAAAGAAGGAACAAATTTAAAGGGGTGGTTATACACTATCATGAAAAATACTTTCATTAACAACTATCGCCGATTTATTAAAATGAACACCTTTGTTACCAAGTCTGACGAGATATCTTCTCCAAACCTGGTATTCAGTTCAACCAAAAATCAGGGCGAAGCCAAGTTTGTTATGGACGATTTGAAGAAAGCCTTAGACAGGCTCCCTGCCGATTACTACATACCCTTCACCATGTATTTTGAAGGCCACAAATACCATGAAATTGCCGATCATTTAGAAATACCTATCGGCACAGTAAAAACCCGTATACACGTTGCCCGCAAGCTGCTAAAAAAGAGCCTGAAAGCGTACGACAACGGTATTACCAAACCCGTTTATGCAGAAAATTAAAATCAGCATATAAATCAGAGATCTTTCCCCTGCTGCATTTTAGCGCGGGGAAAGATTTTAGTCAAGCAATCCGAATATCCATATATAAAAGCGGTCCGGGCAGTCAAACCCGGGCCGCTTTGCGTTTTACAACACGGGAGCCGTTATTACAGGCTTGTTTTATTATTTTAGCCGGATGAACGAACTGCCTGTTTATACCAAATCACAATTGGCCCTGCGCAACGGTCAGGACAAGCCCGAAATATGGATAGCTTATAAAGGGTTAATTTATGATGTATCGCGCAGCAGGCTATGGCGCAATGGCAAACATTACGAACACTGGGCCGGGCAGGACCTTACAGCAGAATTAGCGGATGCCCCCCACGACGAATGGGTTTTTGAACATTTTGAGCCGATTGGGAAGCTGGGCCCCCTCTAAATCTCCCCCGGAAGGGGAGACTTTAGCTTCGCCCACGTTTATTTTTTTAAGTCCTCCCTTCCGGGGAGGATTTAGGTGGGGCGTTATATTTCAAATTTCGACAGGGTTACAAATTCATCAACCCTTGCTGTAATTTCTTCTTTGCTCAGGTTTCTGATTTTTTCGGTTCCGAATTTTTCTACACAGAACGAAGCCAGCGCCGAGCCGAAAATGATAGCGTTTTTCATGTTATTGAAATTCACTGTACCCACTTTGGCCATGTAGCCTATAAAACCACCTGCAAAGGTATCGCCCGCACCGGTTGGGTCAAATACATCAGCCAATGGCAATGCCGGAGCCGAGAATACTTTATCCTCATGAAATAACAATGCACCGTGCTCACCTTTTTTAATAATAAGGTATTTAGGGCCCATGGTTAAAATTTTACGGGCAGCTTTCACAAGCGAATATTCGCCTGACAATTGGCGAGCCTCGGCATCGTTAATGGTTAATACATCCACCATTTTAATGGTTTCCAGCAAATCGTTCAACGCAATATCCATCCAGAAATTCATGGTATCCATTACAATCAGTTTTGGGCGATTGGTTAAAAGCTTAATAACCGTTTGCTGCACCTGCGGGGTTAGGTTACCCAGCATCAAGTATTCGCAATCCTGATATGATTGAGGGATGATAGGATCAAAATCAGCCAGTACATTCAGCTCGGTAATTAGTGTATCGCGGCTGTTCATATCGTTGTGATATTTGCCGGCCCAGAAGAATGATTTTTCGCCGGCTTTTACCTGCAATCCTTCGGTATCTATATGATGATTATTAAAATCTTTGATCTCGCTTTGCGGAAAATCGTCGCCCACAACGGCTACAATTTTCACTTTATCATAAAAATAAGCTGCTGCCAGGCTCGCATAGGTGGCTGCACCACCAACAATTTTATCTGTTTTACCAAAGGGTGTTTCAATAGCGTCGAACGCAACAGTACCAATAACTAATAAACTCATTCCGGATTGTCTAATATTTTTTACCGCAAATATTGCGAAATTACCCCGTAAAATACACTTTTGAAAAAAATAGATAAATTTATTTTGAAGGATGCGCAAATATTTTCGCAGTATATCTCCCTGTTAATCAGTGGATAGTTTTTGTGTTTGCGGGATGCAAATTGGGGTCATCAAAAAAAATTACATTTTTTTTCACTTTGGGTTGTGAAATTTGCTCAGAAGTTATACTTTTGCACACTCCAAACCGGAAAATGATTCCTGAGTAGCTCAGCCGGTTAGAGCATCTGACTGTTAATCAGAGGGTCGCTGGTTCGAGCCCAGCCTCAGGAGCCTGAAAATCAATGATTTAACCCAACTCTGGCGAGTTGGGTTTTTTCTTTCTCACACATTTCTCACACATTTTCAAAGTTTTTGCATTTGACAAAATTAACGGCGCTTGATTTACTGGCGATTTAAGTACATTGATAAATGGATATTTGGTAGCAAGAATCGTCAAACCTTTGCGGAATAATCAGGTAAACGTACCTATATCTATCAAAAATCATAAAAACAGGAATCACCTAATCATTGCAAAACATCGAGGCCCCGAATACACCATTATCGTAACCGACCAAGATGGTAACAACCTTGTTTTTGGAACACGGGACGAAGCCGAAATAGAAGCCGCAGATTGTCAGGATCGGCTAATAACCGAACTTAAGCCCTACACTATAAAAGAATAGCCTTGTGTTGCAACAGACACAGGGCTATTCTTTTAAATTGTTCCTAATTATGTCAGGTTTAAGTCTTATAACCGCTAAAAGTGGGATATTATTGACAATTAGATAGTTATTATAATAATTTTATACCTTTAGGTAAAAATCTAATTAAACCTAACCTAGATTAATGTCAGTCACGGTCTCTCAATCATTTAAAGTTTCTATTCGAACTTTAACTAATGGTAACGAACTTTTTATTATAGATATAGATCAAATCGATGCAAATTTGAAATCCTGTATAGATGCCAAATTTGTTAAAATTTGCGAAGGTAACTCTGGTAGTAATTTATCTCTTGTAAAAACCAGGCTCATTTCGTTTTTGACTCCCAAAAAAGGATCGAACATTGAAGTTGGGGCTATTGCGGAATTCTTTATTCATTTGTATTTAAACGAAACTGGTTTTGAGCCACAGTTTTTGTATTTAAATTTGGAAGAAGGTTCAATAAAAAAAGGGTTTGACGGGTATTATCTTTTTAATGGAGAAGAATGGATTCTTGAAAGTAAATCTGGTAGTATTACCACAACTGGTATTAATCACCCTGGAAAAATTAAGGAAGCATACGAAGATTTAAAGGACAAACTTTCAGGAGGTGGTACAAATAATCCGTGGCGTAATGCTTATAATCATGCCAGCCAAATAGACGTAGGTGCTAGTCCTAACGTTAGAGTTAATATCAAGAATTTTTCCGATAGATACGACCAGTTAAGCTATGAAAGCATTGATAACTTTAACATTATTCCAGGGTCCACTATTTTTTTAGACGGAACTTGGGCAGCAGCTGACCAAAACGCTTTGGAAACGGCCATAAATACGCTTATTGTTAAACTGAATTACAAAAGGATTAAAATTTTGTGCGTAACAAAGAAATCATTGCAACTTTTCTGGGATTATTTAAACCTGCCTTAACTCGTTATTATGAACAGAACCGAAAAGCAGGCATTAACCTTAATTAATAAAATTTCGGTTTTTAAAAATATAATTGAGAAGGTAACTGTGGATCAGGAACTGGATGACAAAGAAAAAACGTATATTCTGACTTGTGCAATTATATTTCTTAAACATTATAAAGCCGACAATAGATTAACAAGTTACGCTGAATTCTCTTACTATATTATTTTGAAGTATGGTGTTCGTTACCAAGATTATACACCCTTATATGATTTTTCTGCTAATTTTGGATTTTATCCTATTGTAAAAGCCATATTAGACAATGGTTTGACAGAGCAAAACAGTATTAATGACTGCTTTTTGGGTATTGAAGTTGAACGATATCGAAATGAAACCTATATTGAAACATACCACCAGTATCGTGGGAAGAAAGACCTTTTAGCAGATCAAGGTAGTGAAATGACATACATTGCCCCTACGTCATTTGGAAAAAGCGCGGTGATTATCGATTGTATTCAAAAATATGATCAACCTGGCATGAAGATAGGTGTAATTGTACCGACCAAATCATTATTGATGCAGACTTATCGAATGGTCAGGAATGCTAAATTAAATAAAAAGATACTCATCCATGATGAAATGTATCAAGGTGAGAATTCATTTATCGCCATTTTTACACAAGAGCGAGCATTGCGACTATTAAGCAAATCACAAATTCATTTTGATTTGCTTTTCATTGATGAGGCACACAACCTCCTGAAAGATGACTCTAGAAGCATTTTACTATCGAGGCTTTTGGCAAAAAATAGATTGCTTCAGCCGGAACAAAAGGTTGTTTATTTATCCCCTCTGATTGATGATGTTAAAAGCCTGAAGATAGTTGAAGACCAGGTTATCACTGAGCATAAAATCCCATTTAATATTAAAGAACCGGAGATATACGAGTATCGACTTAATAAAAGTGTCTATAAATACAACCGCTTTGTGAATGCCCATTATTTTCGAAGAACAGAAGATAATTTGTTCTCCTATATCATAAAAAGTGCTTTAAATAAAAATTTCTTGTATAATTATCGCCCTGTTAAAATTGAACAATTGGCCAAAGAACTTTCTAAGTATGTGCGGGTTTCTGAAATCACGCCCGGCATGTCAGAATTGATACGAATATTGAAACAGGAAGTACATGAAAAATTTTATGCGGTTGATTATATCACGCATGGCATTATCTATTTGCATGGAAAACTTCCCGATTTGATTAAGGAATATTTAGAAAGCAAATTTCGCGATCTGCCTGAAATCAAATTCATTATCGCTAATTCTGTTATCCTTGAGGGAATGAATTTACCAATTGATAATTTATATATATTAAATGCAAGAGGATTGAATGGCAAGGAGTTGACCAATTTGATTGGTAGGGTTAATCGTCTAAATACCATCTTCACTTCTGACCAAAATAATCTTAAAAAATTATTGCCACCGGTTCATTTTGTAAATAGTGAGGAGTATTATAGAAAGGATAGTAATATGACCACTCAGATCGAATTATTACGAAGTCGGACATTTAAAGATGAAATTGAAAATCCAACTTTAGAAGAATTCGATTTTGAGGAGCTAAACATTCCAAGAGATCAACTAGAACGTAAGCGTGAACATTGTGAACAAGTTATAGAACATGAACAATTTTTAAATACCCCTCCTCAAAACGATAAAGAAAAATTAAAACAGTACCTGATCGAATCAGGTATAGCTACCTTTTATAATCACATCGACCTGATAGTGGATGCCTTGTTAGAAAGAATCGCTCAAATTGATAATCGTGGTGATTGGCAAACGTTAAATATGATGGATAAGATTGCAGATCTTTTTATAACAGGTCTTGAAAGTATGACTGTTGATCATGAATTCTTGCGTCTAGGGGCTCAAGAGGCTCGTAATTATTATGATTTTCATATTACTGTTAGTCAGAAGCGTGCATTGAAACAAAATATTATTTATCAGTTCGATTATTTCAAAAAGCGTGTGACAGATAATAATCCAGTGTTTTATTTTGGAGAAACCTATGGTGAGCGCGAACGAAATCTTGGAGCGATACCACCCGAGTCTAAGAATTATATAGATTTAGGATTAAAAAGTGAAACGGAACTAATCAATTTAGCTATTGTTAAATTAAAAATGGAGGATGACTTTGTTAGTTTTAAACTAAATAAGTTAATTGTTATGATGTATGATTATGATCTCATCACTAAAGATGATTATAATTTGTATGTGTACGGAACAATAGACCAAAACAAAATAGATCTCACCAAAATAGGACTTAGCGTCAGCCTTATTTCCAGATTAGAAGCTGATGGACAGTTACAATATCTTTACTTTGATCAATATAATAATCTGAAATCGAACCCACAATTTGAAGCCTACAAAACCAGTGCTAATGATTTTTACAGATTCGAAATTGAACGGTTTTTAAACTAAATAGCTAGTGCAATTTCAATTTTTTTATTTTATGTCTTGCTGAAACTGGATAAGTCAAGTTTCTCACCAAATTTCCAATTCTCCTAAGTTTATCGATGATTTTTTTTGAAATCAGGCCACTGTCGGTAGCTTGAAAATCCATGATTTAACCTAACTCGCCAGAGTTGTTTTTTTTTATTCTAACACCTTTCTTACACAATTTTGCAAAATTTCATTGTCAGCGCAACATATCATTTCTAAATTTCAAGCTGTTCCCCCACACTTAATTGCATTAACACTGATATATTGACCAGGTTTGAATTACGGAGGCAATAATTAATTTTGTAAATATCTAAAAGCCTATGCAGCATTTAAAAGAGTTTCTCATCCGTTTGCAAACGTTTAATTTGCGCATAACCAAGCAAGAAGTGGTTGACGCAAGTGATTTTAATAAAATCAAAAGACAGCAAGGGAATGCTTATGATATTACCCGTGAAACGAATTATTATGATTCTTTCTCTTATAAAAGCGAATTAAGGGTACTCAAAGACATGGCGCTAATCGACCTGTTGACATTGGAAGAGGGTCTAATGAGCTTGCAACTGGAACAATTACAGAAAGTTTTGGAGCGTATTAAACTCCTTTGGAAGAATTGGCACAACCATCATAGTGAATGGCTGCAAGATTATAAAGACGACTATATTTTTTCCATTGACCTTGACAAATTGTTTATTGTCCACAATCTTCAAAGCAGTAGCTCTGACATTGGAATAACCGGCGCGTTTGTCGAAGACCTGGCTGATTCGATCAAGCTCCGTGAAACGTTTTTAAGAGAACTGATCCGTGATATCGAATTGCGATTGAATCCCCCTAAGCCTAAAATAACCTATGAAGAGTTTCGCAAGGCCAATGGCTTTCCTGTAGAGGGAAATGTAAATGACCGCCTTTCTGATGAAGATCAGGCAAACGCAGAACCAAATAAAAGTGCCATACGTTATCCAACTTTTGCTGCCGGTATGTCAAGCCAATTTTATGAGGTACTTAAAGACTACTTTGTTACAGAAGATCATGTCAAGTTAAAAAAACTGTTACTTAACGATCAAACGTCAGAATCTCCCCTTATATTCCGTGGCAATGGTAATCAGCTGGCAGATGCCTTTAAACAACTTTATGATGCCAATTTAATCGTAGGATGCCAGCAAGCCGACCTCGAAAAATGGTTAGCCCCCAAATTCCTATACTTGTCCCCAAAGGGTAAAACCAGTGAATTTACAGAGGGCTATTTGAATGACCTGATCTCGACCAACATGCGGCCTTGCAAATCTCCAATTCTAAAAATCGAGCAGAAAGAAGATAAATTTCTCATCCTACCGGTTCCCAGGAACAAAAAATAACAAAAAAACGAGGGGGTAGCAGTGGGGTTACCAGTAACCCCCTTGTAACCCTGCAAAACAACGCCCTACAATTGCAGCATTAAACAAAATTAATGCGCAATGAAAGATACACTCACCTTTGACCAGTTACCCGAGGCGGTAACTAAGATGCAAGAAAAGCTGGACAACATAGAACAGCTTTTACTTCAGCGACAAGAACAGTCGCCGAAGCAGGAAGAGCTTATGCCCATAACACAGGCAGCAGCATTTTTAGACTTGGCCGTCCCGACCGTTTATAGCAAAGTATGCCGCAAAGAAATCCCAGTGAATAAGCGAGGAAAGCGCCTGTATTTCTATCGTTCAGAATTAACGGAATGGATCAAGTCAGGCCGCAAAAAAACAGCAGAAGAAATCAGGGAAGAGGCGGTACAGCATCTGGCAATCAGCAATAAAAAAGCTAAAGCATTTTAAGGCCGATGGAGCGCATTAAAAGCGCCTGGCCATCAATGGCTATGCCATTGAATTGACGGCATCACAAGCGATAAAAAGCTCATCAAAAAGCCAACGTCTTTTGGAACGCAGACCGATACACCCGCCCTGATGGGGCGGCGTACCGTCGAGGCACCAACGGTGTCATTGGCAAAAAACAATCGGTCAATCAGAAGCGGGAGTACAAACAGACCGGCGACAAGTCGCCGGAGAAAACGAGAGGCACCTTTGGTGCCACCGTTTTAACAGCCCGATAATCGCAACAGCGATTATCGAAGAACAGCGAAAGCGGCAGGCCGCTTTTGGCGGGGCAGCACCTTTGGGTGCTGCATCAACAGCCCCGGCGTATCGCTACAGCCGGCCAGCGGAACAGGCCTTTGGCCTGTAAGCGGAGCCAGCTATGTTTCGGCCATGCCGAAACTTGCTGGCCCCCGCTCATGCTATCGCATTCGGGGGGATTTTTTTAAGGATTTTTTAACGAATTAAAGCTTATGGAAAGTACGGTTAAAAAGATAACAAACACCAAAGCCCCGGCCGTTACGGGCCGGGTTAATAAAGGCGGCAGGCCGAAAGTGCCGCATAAGCGGCGCACTGCCGTGAGCGTAATGTGTACGCTCATCGAGAAAAGAATTATTGAAGCAAACGCTAAACGGGTGGGCATGAACCCATCGGTCTTCCTGCGGAACCTGGGCTTGAATACGCGGATAGAAGTCAGGGTCAAAACCCTGCCCAAGCCCGTTTTAGAAATGCGCGGTACGCTCAATCACATTGCCGCCAACCTCAATCAAATTGCCAGGAGGCGCAACCGGGGCGACGACCTGAACACATTGGAAAGAGCTATGCTCGACCAGGATGTACGAAGCTTGCGGGCACTGCTGAAGAACATTAACGCTTATGTATCATGATCGGAAAAGTAGGTACAGGTAAAAGTTTCCGGGGCGTATTGCATTACCTCTTTGAGGGCAGGCGGCAAGAAAGCAAAGAACTACAAATGCAGGAACTTGAAAAGAAGCAGGTCGAGGTCATCGCCTATAACCAATGCTTTGGCACCCGCCTTGAACTGGTGCGGGAAATGATCGAAGTAGCCAAGTTAAACCCTGACCAATCAAAGCCGGTGTTTCACTTTTCATTAAGCTTCGCCCACAGCGATGCCGGGAAGTTAGGCTTACAGGATAAAATCGACATGGTGGAAATGCTGGCAGAAAAATTTGATTTTAAAGATCACCAGTATGTGGTGGTGGCGCACAAAGATACCGATCATGAGCATCTGCATATCGTCGCTAACCGCATCGGCTTTGACGGCAAGACAGCCAGTGACAGCAACAGCTATAAGCATGTTGCCGAGTTCGCCCGGAAGATGGAACTGGAATACAAATTAGAGCAGGTGTTAAGTCCGAACAAGTTTTTAAAGCCGGAGCAAAGGGTTTCACAAAGCCAGCGTTTTGACAACCGTAAGGAAACCCTGAGGAAGCATCTGCAAACAGCGATCAAACAAAGTAAAGATGTGCAGCAGGTCAAAAAGTACATGGAGCAGCGCGGCTACGAAGTGGAATTAGGCCGGGGTATCGCTTTTACGGATGCACAGCATGTACGCTTTAAAGGCAGCCAGGTCGGCTACGCCCTGATGGATATTGAGAAGAAACTGAAGCAGGAACAGCTTTTACGACAGCAACAGGAGCAAAACAGGCAGGCGCAGCTACTAAGACAACAGCAGGAGGAATTAAAGAAACAGCAACAGCAGGAAAAGGAACAACAGCAACAACAAGTACATCAACATACCCCAAGTATAGGCCGATAAACTATGCTTAATCTACAATGAACAGAATTATGAACCATTTAATGATGACATCATGAAACCAAATGAAGAAACCCCAATTGATGAGATCACCTTAACATCCGTGTTGAACGAGCATGCCACAGACTTAAAGGAGATCAAAAATTTTATAAAAGAGCAACAACAGCAGATCGATCAAAAGAATGCGCTTATTGCAGAAATGGATAATCATACGCAAAAGCTGATCAGCAGCTTTGAACAGAAATATCAGAAGATCGAGGTCACCGTACCCCCACCAAGTACTATAGCCATTTCCAAAATTGCTAGTGACGGTTTGACCGCCACGAGAACAGCCGTCTTACAGGTATTGCATGAGCTGTTTTCCAAAAACAGAATTTTGGTATTGCCGGAGGATGCCGGGAAAGGCTTTTTAAAGACGATGGCTAAGCGTAGTATGTACTTAACTGCTTTAGCTATCATCATTGGCTTGGTTAGTTGGTTCGGCTTTCACAATCTGTATAAGGACAGCCAGAACAGCCGCTTTCGTAAAGCCTGGTACTGGAACTATTTGATTGCAGACAGCGCTAAAAGGCAGAAATTACAAAGCCAGCTGGACAGTCTAAATATATCAGCGATCAATCAATACCGAACTGACAGTATAGAACGTTACCTCGAAATACAGACAACGGAATTGAGGATTAAGCAGTTGGAAAAGGAGGCAGACAGCTTGAAAGCGTTGAGGCGGAAACCCTGAAATGATAAACTTGAAAGATTAAAAGGAAATGAAAAGGAAGCAAAAAACATACTAAATAGTTTATCAGCTACACGACTAATACAAATTACTATTTTTGAAAACTGGTCGTTTCGCTGAATGTAATACCATGATTTAGAACGCTATCCATATATTAACAGTAATGACTTTCAAGACTATGGATTTTATAGTGACGGGCCCAAAGGATGGATTGGAAAAATTGTCATGTTTACAAAAATTCCCAATTCGGAACCGCCAATTTATAATTTAGGGTTTGGCGATCAAGACCCAAACTCAGGAAAAACAGATGATGTTATGGTTAATAATAACGAAGACAGGGATATAGTTCTGGCTACCGTGGCAAACACTATTGTCGAGTTTTGTAACCACTATGGTAACCATTATATTTATGCAAAGGGCAGTACAACTGCACGTACCAGAGTATATCAAATGGGGATAGCGGTTTGTGGGAGGAAATTAGTAAGGATTTTGATGTGTATGGATTAAAAGATGATGCTTGGCATGTGTTTAAGCCCAGCACTATCAATTATGAGGCGTTTTTGGTAAACATAAGTAATTAGAAAGACCTTAGACTTTACTTAAAAAAGTGCTTTTTGAGGTATAAAAGTTGAACTGGAAGATGATTATTCCCCCTTTAAGATTTCGTTCTTTTCCTTTTCAGCTTGTAACAAACGCTCGTAAAGCTTCTTATTTTCTTCAAAGAGTTCAACCAATTTTTCTATTGGATTGAAATTAAATTGATGACCCACATTAGCACCTTGATTATGCGAGCCTTCATAATTATTCTGAATATTGTAGATCACCGCTTCGTCGCTGTAATTTTTTATAGCTTCGGCTGAAACCCCTAGTACCCCGGCCACTTTAGCTAAAACATCATCCTCGATAGTTTCGCTTTGCTCCATGCGAGACACAGTTTGCTGGCTCACACCCAATTCAGAGGCGAGGGTTTCCTGTTTAATACCCCGCAGTTCACGGATGCGGCTTATTTTTCTTCCGATATGGGTATTGGTTGGTTTGGTAGATGTTTCCATAGTTTCAAATATACAAAGTTTTCTTTTTGATAATAATAGGGGCACTGTATATATCGGCACCAAGTAGAATACCATGCGTTTCGGCAGACGGCTTCATTGCACCACGCACTACGTGCCGGGTTCCATTCCGCCGTCCGCCTCTCCGCCGCACCGCAAAACTGAAATTCGTTCCTCATAACAGATTTGCGCCCGGCCACCGCCCTTTGAAGGGACACATTCCATATTCACCTGTACAGCGAAGATAGCCCACGCCGGGATAAAAAGTCAAGGCTATACGGAGCAGGCAGCAGTGTTTTGTTTTTTAGCGGCTTGCCTGGCCTTGACTTTTTACCCGGCTACGCGCTGTTGGTTGCTTAACAGTTGAGTATGGCCTGCGTGTTCATAACCTCTTTCGGCTCAACTGAACGCGGCCGAGCATTGGCGGTAAACAACACGGCTGTATAAGTAAAATACACGCGCTATGGGTTCGGTACCGCTTTACACGTGCCGAAATTTGAATATAACGTAAAGCAAATTCACCATGAAAGTCATTATTAATAATATCAATATCTACTTTAACACCGGGTATAAAAGCACTATTAATATAGGTACCGAAAGAACAACTGTACCGGATTTACAGGATTTCTCCCCTCATATCGTCGTAAACGATGGCGTTGTAACCGATGATAGCGCATTTCTTGAACGCCTAAAGGAACGCCTTACCCAAAGTGAACAAGAAGTAAAAGAATTTCTGGAAAAGTATAGCGCAAAAAACCAATAAATGCTATGGAAAGAAAGTATGTCAATCTCTCTCCTTTGCAGTGGAGGGAACTGCAAGGGCTCATTATCCCATTGGTAAGCCAATATAAAACAGAATATATCATTTGCTTTGGCTGCCTGAATGATACTAAGGCGACAACGAGCTGTTTTATTGAAGACGTAAAGCAAAGTAATACGCATTACTTTTTGCTCATGATTACGAAAGCGGTCACCCGTATAGAGCACGAAGTACAGGACTATGTAAACAGCCATTTTGATAAGGCAGGTATTACCATCATCGTGCATGGCCTCGAAACGATAACCAATGCGATAAGCCAGGGCAGTCGTTTTTTTACCGCTGTTTGCCGTGACGGGATGCAATTATATACGGCCAGTGGCCTGCGGTTAAACCTTGATTACCCGCATTTAAATCCTGACACCACGCTGGCAAAAGCGGAAAAGCATTATTATCACCGGTATTGTATGGCTTTAGGCTTCATGGAAGCGGCAGGTGAATGTTTTGAAAAGGAATATTACAACAATACCATTTTTATGCTGCATCAAGCCGTAGAACAAGCTTGTATCGCCATGATTAGGGTATTTATGGCTTACCGTTCAGATATGCACAATCTTTCCCGCCTGCTTAATCTATGCCTTTGTTTTTCAGGCGAACCCGCCGCCTTATTTCCACGCAAGACTACGGAAGACCAGCGTTTGTTCCAACTGTTACTTAAAAGCTACACAGATGCCCGATACCGGGATGAATACAAAGTGACCAGCCAGGATGCGGATATGCTTTGTACACAGGTAAGGGCACTGATAGAACTTACCGAGGAACTCTGCATTGACCGGATAAATGACTTACGGACGGCGGTTATCAATGTCCCTGAATAGGATTGAATTTTAAACTTAAATCTCAAATCATGCCAGCTAAACAAACCAAATTGGGTACGATCTTATCTCCCGGCACTTTCTTTTATACTATTCCATTTGAACGAGGCAGCCAGCGTTTAACAAGGGAGATATTGGATAAACACTATCCTGTAACAAAGGGGAGAAAAGCTTTTATGGGGAATCACTATGAATTTAAAAGCTATGTAAATGGTATGGTATCAGTCAAACTAAATCTAAACGATGGTTCCGAAAATATGCTTTACCTGCATACCGGGTTAAACGAATTGCATATAGCCTGTACCTGCGGAATGCCGGATGAAAAGCTTTGTTATCATGCTTATATGGGGTTAAACAGAATTATGTGGCGGGATTACTTGGATTTTCAGATTTATTACTGGCCGGGATATGAATCCGATGAAAGCATCAGGAAAAAGTTTCTCAAAGTAGACGTTAGCAAGGAGCGGATATTTGTTGAACCGAAATTAAGGTATGGCAATATATTCCGGCCCGACATCGGGTTTACCGATAATAAACATCTGACCATACAGGAAAAGCCAGTATCGCCTGAAAAGGAGCTTATGGGTAACAGGCCCGTTATAGCATATTGTTTAGCTTATAGTTTTGGCGGTTATTTCGGTGCTCATTTACCTACTTTGATACCATGTTTAGGGCTAACCGGTAAGGACGACAAGTTAGTGGTCAGCTTTCAGCAGTTTAGCAGAAAGGATAAGCCGGTAAATCAAATAGTTTATAATTCCAACCAGCAGCAACTAAATGAAATCAGTTTTAATCAATATGCTATTGCTAAAAGATATGACGATCTTCCCAATGAGGAAAAAAGAACTGGATTGCCGAATGCAAAGCAAGCTATCTTTGCATTATGGCACCAAGCAATTCCTTTGTTATTGAACGAAAAATACAATTATCGTTATTATACCTATTGGCTTAAATATCTAAAGGATAAACCACGTAAAGCAGACATGCGGGATTGTAAATACAGTTTGGAAAGTCCCGTTTTAAGTTTCCTCTTAAAATTTCACCAGGATCATTTTTCATTTGTTGCGGTAGTTTCCGTAAATGGTAGCCCCCTGCAATTTGACTATAAGCCGCATTTTTTTGTTTTTGACGACAAAACCGGGCTTTGTTACCTTATGCCATCGGTTCAGGACGATGATTTGCTGATGTGGGTATTATCCAATAACAAAAGGTTAACAGTGCTTAAAACGCATTTTAAAGAGTTTCATGACACCTTTCTTGCTAAGGTTAGTTCATTTTACCCGGTACTATTTGTCGATCCCAAATCTCAAAAGGCTGTCCCTTACAATTTTGAAACGATTTTCAATGAAATAGTTAAATGAAGTATCTATGGAAAACGTTGATATCGAATTTAAAGAATTATCACAGGGAGAGATTAAGGAAATGCTTTTGGGAATAAGGTACATTTTTATCAATTACCCACCCGAGAAGCTTAAAGAAATAATATGGCAATTGTATCGGGGATGGGTTTACAATTCCGCCGAGTGGGTACAGCAGGACGATATAAAAGATATGCTGTTGTTTTATGATTTTATAACTCATCTAATAGATGATCTATTTGAATATTCCCAATATTTAAATCGCCAGGAATAAAACGGCTATGCAAATCCACTTTCTTTTTGGACAGTAAAGCTATATAAGCGGACAATTATGTTTTGTATTTTACTGGCTTGC
>Ga0206833_1201_pt1 | contig 15088 bp, 6 predicted proteins | sample Alteio_BWOrgCont_32_FD_152891 | JGI IMG/M metagenome (GOLD analysis project Ga0206833, IMG submission 152891) | Enriched cells from forest soil in Barre Woods Harvard Forest LTER site, Petersham, Massachusetts, United States -... | ecosystem: Environmental > Terrestrial > Soil > Temperate forest > O... | reverse complement strand
CGGAGTTGCGGAAGGCGACGCTGTGCGTGCTGTATGTGAAGGAGGTGGCTGTGTATCTGCCGGGCGGCCCGACGACGAAACGGCTGAAGTGGCAGGAGGATCCGGAGGCGGCGGCGATCATGTCGCTGGTGCTGCGAATCGGGGAGGAGCGCGGCGTGACGGTGATGCCGGTATTCGTGAGCAGCGACGATGCGGCGAATACGATCCTGGATTTATCGGCGACGCTGGGAATTGATTTCCTGATGATCGGGGCTTCGCACCGGATGACGCTGCAGCGGATCCTGAAGGGGAGTGTGGTGGAGGCTGTGGCGGCGGGGTTGCCGGAGGATATCCAGCTGATTATTCATGGGTGAGAGGGACGTAAAGGACGTAAAGGACGTAAAGGACATAAGGGAGCGGAATACGCTCAGACGAACTTTTGGAAGATTACGTTGGCTTCTTCGAGGGTTTCCTTGCTGCCGATGTCGAACCACGTGCCGCTTATCTGGTAGGTGTAGACGGGCTTCAATTTATAGAGCCATTGGACGAAACGGCCGGGCTGGTCGGGGTTGTTTCCCTCGGCGATGTATCGGGCGAACATGGGGACTACTTCCTTTGAGTAATAATAGAGGGCGATGCCGGTGATGGTATTTTTGGGGTGTTGCGGTTTTTCCTCGAAGTCGATGACGCGGCCCGCGGCGTCGGTCGCGATGTTGTTGTATTTCTTGATGGCTTCGAGATCGCCAACGTCGTAGGTGGCGAGGGCGGCGGGATGTTTGCGGGCTTCCCCGGCGAAACCTTCGAGGGATTGGCTGAAGAGATTGTCGCCGGCGACGACGATCAAATCATCGGCGGCGAGATTTTCGCGGGAGACGACGAGGTTGATGTCGCCGATGGCGCCAAGCTTGTCGCTGTCGCTGGTGGAGCCGTCGTTGACGATCTTGAAACGCATCTTCGGCTGCCGGCCGCAGTAATCGTCGGCCCATGCCTGGAAATCGGCGGCGAATTTATTATTTGTGACGACGTAGACGCAGTCGATGCCGGGGACGGGGGCGAGGTTGTCCATGACCCATTCGATCATCGGCTTGCCGGCGACGGTGAGGAGCGGCTTCGCTTTTGTGAGCGTCAATGGATAGAGTCGCGTGGCGTATCCGGCGGCGAGAATCAGCACATTCATGGCGGGCGAATGAAATCGAATCGTCAATGTGCGTCAATCCGCGAAAGGGGGTTGGGCGAAAAATCGGGGATTTCCTGATGGGCGAAGATTCAACTGGGATTCGATTCGGGGGAGTGCGACGATTCGGGAATCATGCGGCGCTGTCCCAGGAGTCTGTTGAAATATTGGGGCAGGGTTTTGACATGCGGGATGGCGGCGGTGCTGATGACGGGGAATGCGCCGGGGCAGGAAGCGGAGTTGAAGGTGTCCGGGACAGCGGGCTTGGCGGAAATGGGGCGGACGGATTTGGCGTTTAATTTCCAGGATGGCGGGCCGGGTGTGTTTGGGAAGCCGTTCAGAGTGGGAGCATATTGGGCGAGCGGACAGGCGGGCGATACGGATGGGAGCGCGCCGAGGCTGGAGGCGGACGGGGGAATCACGATTGATTATGGGAAGAAAGTGTCGGTGACGGTGCGCTGGACGAAGGGCGGAGGGCCGTACGAATCGAACCGGGTTTACGCGGATGTGACGATTGCGAACCGGCTGCCGGAGCCAATGCTTGAGTTTACGCTGCAATTGAACACGCTGCGATTCCCGACGCCGGTGACGGCGAACGACGGCAACCCGAACCTGCGGGCTTACAACACGGGCAGCCCGGGGATTCTTTTTGCCAATTACGGCGGCCCGCTGCCGGGCGCGCTGGCGTGCGACCTGGAGGAAACCGATTCGTCGAAGCCGCTGTTGATGAAGTTGCAACGCGGAAACGCCGGCGACACGAACGGAAGCCTGATCGTGATGAATCATCACGATTACGAGGATGGCGGATCGCCATGGCCGTACTGGCCAATCCCGCCGAAGGGGACGGTTCATTTCCGGATCGGGCTCCGATTTGTGGGGCCGATCCCGGACCCGATCGCGGTGTGCGGGGATTTGTTTGCATCGTTCGCGCAGCGCTACCCGGTGATGCCAAATGTGATGGCGTGGAAGGACCGGAGGCCGATCGCGCAGGTATTTTTCGAGGCGAACGATACGAACGGCGGGCGAAATCCGCGGAAGTGGTTTGACTCGAGCATGCGGGTGGATACGACGACGACGGGCGGGGTGAAGCGGTTCCAGCAGCTCGTGTTCGAGCGCGCGCGCGCGACGCTGGCGAGGATGAAACGGATGAACGCGCAAGGTGTGATCACGTGGGACGTGGAGGGTGCGCAGTACCCTGGCACGACTTATATGGGGGATCCGACGAAACTGGCGACGGACGATCCGGCGATGAGCGTGGCGCCGGAGATGGCGGCGATTGTGGACCGGTATTTCAAGATGTACCGGGATGCGGGTTACCGCGTCGGGCTGACGATCCGTCCGCAGCAGGTGATGGTGGAGCGGGACTCATCGGGACATATCACGAATATCTGGGAGAATGACGACGGGTGGAATTGGAAGAGCGATCCGCCGGGGGATATCCAGGCTTTCTGGCAGCATCAACTGGAGATGAAGATTCGTTTTGCGCGGCAGCGATGGGGCGCGACTTTGTTTTATATCGACTCGAACGGGGATCCGGGGAGCCCGGTATCATTCCTGGTGATGCGGAACCTCGCGGCGGAATTTCCCGACGTGCTGCTGATTCCGGAACAAAGTACGATGGGTTATTACACGGCGACGGCGCCGTACCGGCAATTGAACATGGTGTCGCCGAATAACATCATGTCGCCAATTGTGCGGCGGACTTATCCGGTAAACGATGGATGGTCGCCATGTTTCAGTGTGATTAATCCGACGATTGAGAGCATGACGACGTCGTGGCCGCAATTGGTGCGGGAAGTAAAGGCGGGGGATATTCTGTTTTTCCGTGCGTGGTATGACGCGGAGGAATTGGCGGCGATCCAGCAGGTGTACGCGGGGGCGCGGAGGTAGGGGATCGGATCAGAGGGGCTTGATTTGCATAGGGTTATGCGGATTCCACGAGCGCAATCCGGCCCAAACATTTAGACGAAAGTTACTCACGCAAGGCTTGAGTTTTATCCTATGATGAGGGACCCTTGGCGCGATGGTTTGCCTTCCCCCCACGCGCGGGTGTTTTTTTAGCGGTCGGTTGGCTTGCCGGGGGGCGCGCCTGCATATCCTATTGGCGCTTTGCGTTTTGATTGCGATTCCGGCAGGGGCCGCGAGCACGCGGCGATTGCGGAATGAGGCGAGCATTGCGGTGGCGAATCTGAAGGCGATCGGAAGCGTGGATCCCGCGAAGCATCTGAGCCTCGCGATCAGTCTGCCGCTGCGCAATCAGCAGGCGCTGACCGAGCTGCTGTCGGAGTTGAGCAATCCGGCGAGTCCGAATTACAGGAAGTATCTGACGCCGGCGCAGTTCACCGAGCGGTTTGGCCCGACAGAGCAGGATTACCAGACTGTGATCAATTACGCGCGGGCGCACGGATTGAAGGTAACGATGAAGCATCCGAACCGGGTGATCCTGGACGTGGACGGAAGGGTTGCGGATATCGAGAAAATGTTGCGGGTGACGATGCGGAATTACCGGCATCCGACCGAAGACCGGAATTTCTACGCGCCGGACAGCGCGCCGACGATCGACGAGGGATTGCCAATCCTGGATATCAGCGGACTGGATAATTACGAACTGCCGAAGCCGCACCTGATTATTAATTCCAAAGGGACGCGGGGCAATGCGGCGATCGATAAAAAAACATTGAAGCAGGCCGCGCCGGCGGCAGAGGCGAGCGGAAGCCCAAATACCGGCACCGGACCAGACGGCCTCTACATGGGAAATGACTTCCGGACGGCGTACGCGCCGGGAGTGACGCTGACGGGCTCTGGGCAAACCGTGGGTTTGGTGCAATTCGACGGTTATACGACGAGCGACATTACTTATTACGAAAGTCACGCGGGGCTTCCGAATGTGACGTTGACGAATGTATTGCTGGATGGATTTACGGGCCAGCCGACGGGTAACGGAGGGGAGGTGGAGGTTTCGCTGGATATCGAGATGGTGATATCGATGGCGCCGGGAGTATCGAACATTCTGGTGTATGAGGCGGGTCCGAATGGCAACTGGCACGATATGCTGAACCAGATGACGACGGACAATATCGCCAAGCAGATTAGTTGCTCGTGGTATATGCCGAATGGTCCGGCGGATCCGACGGCGGATATGATCTTCCAGGAAATGGCGGCGCAGGGACAGACTTTCTACGCGGCGTCCGGAGACCTGGACGCGTACACGGGGCTGATCCCGTTTCCCGGTGATACACCCTATATCACGGAGGTAGGTGGTGTAACATTGACGACCAATGGCGCCGGCGGCCCATGGTCATCCGAGACGGTGTGGAATTGGGGTTATGATCTGGGTGCGAGCGCTTATGTGGGAAGCGGCGGGGGCGTCAGCACGCAATATTCCATTCCATCGTATCAGCAAGGGATATCCATGACGAGCAACCTTGGGTCCACTACCATGCGCAATACGCCGGACGTCGCGTTGACGGCGAACCAGGTCTATGTAAGGGCGGACGGTCAGGATTATAGCGTGGGAGGGACCAGTTGTGCCTCGCCGCTATGGGCGGGGTTTACGGCGCTGATCAATGAGGAGGCGGCGCTCTACGGCTCGCAGACAATCGGGTTTTTGAATCCAATCATTTACGCGCTCTGCAGCGGGACGGGATATGCGGCCGCAATGCATGACACCACAACGGGCAATAACTTCACCACGGCCAGCCCGAAGAAGTATCCGGCAGTAACCGGGTATGACTTGTGCACGGGCTGGGGCACTCCAAATGGAAACGGACTGATCAACGCGCTGGGGGTACCGCCCGCACCGACGATTACAACCGGCAGTCCGCTGCCCAGTGGCGCGGTAGGCGCGGGATACAGCGCGACTCTTGCGGCGAGCGGCGGAAGCGCGCCGTACGCGTGGTCTGTATCGTCGGGAAGCCTGCCACCGGGCTTGAGCCTGGCGAGCAGCAGCGGGGTAATCAACGGGACACCGACGGCATCGGGTTCTTCAACGTTCGTATTAGCGGTTTCGGGAACCAATCTCGGCTTTTCGACGGGGACATTCAGCATAATCGTGTACCCGGAGGGCACGCCGCTGATTACCACGAGCAGCCCGCTGCCGTACGGAGTCATTGGCACGCCCTACACCGAGGCGTTCTCCGCGGTGGGAGGCGCGACGCCATATAGCTGGGCCGCGGTGAGCGGAACCGTGCCGGGGGGCTTGAGCCTGGACGACACGGGCTTGCTGAGCGGAACGCCGACTGCGTCAGGAACCTTCGGGTTCACCGTACAGGTCTCGGGGAGTGACGGCCTTTCGTCGTCGTGGCTGTATTCCCTCGCGGTGCCGCCGCCGCCGGTAGTCACAAGCGCGCTGACCGCGACCGGCACGAGCGGATTTCCTTTCAGTTATCAGATCACGGCGAGCAATAACCCGACAAGTTACGGGGCGAGTAATCTGCCGGCAGGGCTGAGTATTAATCCGGCCACAGGACTCATTAGCGGGATGACGACGGTGGTGGGAGGAGCCAACGTAGCCATTAGCGCGAGCGGCCCCTATGGAACAGGAACTGCCAACTTATCACTTACAATCTTCCAGACGCCGCCACCGGCGATCACGGACGGGCTGACAACGCTGTACACCTTCTCAGGCACGGATGGATATGATCCATTATCGAGGCCGAGGTTGCTCCAGGCGAGTGACGGAAACTTTTATGGGACAACTATTTGGGGAGGGGCAAATGAGAATGGGAACGTATTCATGGTGACGGCGAGCGGGTCGCTGACTGTCCTCTACTCATTCACGGGCGGGGCGGATGGGTCCCAGCCGCAAGCGGGATTGGTCCAGGCAAATGACGGAAACTTGTATGGGACAACTGCTTTGGGCGGGAGTTCCGGAGACGGCACCATATTCAAAATCACCACCAGCGGATCGTTGACGACAATCCATGCCTTCAGCGGCCTGGATGGGGCGAATACGATAGCGACGTTAACGCCGGGCAGCGACGGGAAACTTTATGGCATTAGCTCGGCCGGAGGCACAGGGGGCGGTGGAGTCATCTTCAGCATCACCACCGGCGGATCATTTACCTCGCTCTACTCGATGAGCGGGAACAATGGGGAATGGGGCGTCTCCGAAATGATCCAGGCCAGTGACGGGAATCTATACGGCACGCTGCAGAATGGCGGGAGCGCGGGCGACGGGGCGATCTTCAAGGTGACGACGAGCGGAAGCTTTACAAGGCTTTACTCCTTCAGCGGCGCCGACGGGAGCCAGCCGCAGACGGGCCTGATCCAGGCGGCGGATGGAAACCTGTACGGAACGACGGGCCAGGGGAACATCTCCGGGGCTTATGGAACGATATTCAAGATCACGACCAGCGGGTCGCTGACGCAGGTTCATTTCTTCAACGGGGGTGACGGGTCGGGCCCCCAAGCGCCGTTAATGCAGGGGATCGACGGGAAGCTGTACGGGACGACGCTCACCGGGGGCACCAATAACGATGGGACGATATTCGAGGTGACGACCAGCGGATCATTGACGACGCTCAACTCCTTCAACGGCAGCAACGGGAATGATCCGAAGACCGGCCTCACCCAGGGGAGCGACGGGAACCTGTACACCGCAACGCAAGATGCAGGGAGCGATGGAGCCGGGAACGTAGTCCGGATATCTCCCTACCTGGCCGGGTACGTTGGCAGCGCGGTCAATTATCAGATCGGAGCGACCAACTATCCGGCGAGTTACGGAGCGACGGGCCTGCCTTCCGGATTGAATGTGAACACAAGCACGGGCCTCATCACCGGCACACCAAGCCTCGCCGGAACGTTCACCGCCGCTGTGAGTGCAGTCAATACCGGTGGCACGGGCAGCGGGTCGCTGGAGGTAATCATATTGCCGGCTTCGCCGGCAATTACCAGCGAGTTAACCGCGACGGGAACCTATGGAGCGGGATTCAGTTACCAAATTACGGCCAACAACAACCCGGTGAGTTACGGCGCAGTGGGATTGCCGGCGGGACTGAGCATCAATCCTGTCACAGGATTGATCAGCGGGACGCCGGTGACATTCGGGACTTTCAACGCTTACATCAGCGCGAGTAGCGCCAGCGGCGGCTCAGGGAACGCGCCGCTTGCCATCACCATTGCGGGGCCGAGTGTGCCGGTCATTACCAGCGCATCGAGCGCGACGGGAACCACCGGCCAGGCATTCGCGTACGAGATCCTGGCTGCGAACGTCGCGACAAGTTATGGCGCCAGTGGCTTGCCGACGGGATTGAGCGTCAATCCTTCGACGGGCCTGATTAGCGGCACACCGTCGTCCGCGGGCACCACCAGCGTGATCCTGAGCGCGAGCAATATTGCGGGAACCGGCACCGCCAATCTTACAATTACCGTGGACCTGGGAGTTCCGGTGATCACCAGTGCGCTGAATGCCAGCGGCACGGCCGGATTGGCATTCAGTTACCAGATTGCGGCCAGCGGCAACCCGACCAGCTACTCTGCAATAGGACTGCCGACGGGATTGGCCGTGAATGATTTGACCGGAGTTATCAGCGGCACGGTGAGCTCCACCGGGACAACAGATCTGACTATCAGAGCGGGCAATGCGGTGGGGACGGGCAGCGCGACCCTTGTAATCTCAATGGTGGCGCCTCCACCGGTAATCACCGGGACATTGACCGCTACAGGTACAACGGGGAATGCATTCAGCTACCAGATCACGGCAAGCAATAATCCGATAAGTTATGCGGCAAGCAATCTGCCGGCAGGATTGAGCGTGAATACAAGCAGCGGACTCATCAGCGGCATTCCGAGTTCGACGGGCACATTCAACTCCACGATCAGCGCGTCGAATGCCGCAGGCACGGGGACCGGAACTCTTTTAATTTCAGTATTGGCGCCGCCAGCGCTGCCGGTAATCACGGACGGGCTGATCACACTGTATTTCTTTTCCGGCACTGACGGAAATAATCCGGTACCGAGGCCGGGCTTGCTCCAGGCCAGTGATGGGGATTTGTACGGGACGACGACACAGGGAGGGGCGCATGGCGATGGGAGCGTGTTCAGAATTACTCTGAGCGGATCGCTGACGAGACTTTACTCATTTACCGGAGGGGCGGACGGGTCTGAACCGCAATCGGGATTGGTTCAGGCAAATGACGGGAATCTATACGGGACGACCACGGAAGGGGGAAGCCATGGGTACGGGGTCGTTTTCAGGGTCACGACCAGCGGATCGCTGACGAACTTGCATACCTTCCAGTTATCGGATGGAGCGACCGTGAACGCCGGATTAACCCTGGGCAGCGACGGGAATCTTTACGGCATTACCTCAACCGGCGGCGGCGGCAGCGGGGTGATCTTCAAGATCACGACCAGTGGATCATTTACGGCCCTCTATTCGTTGACCGGGGGCAATGGGAGTTGGGGCGTCTCGGAGATGCTTCAGGCCAGTGACGGGAATCTCTATGGGACCACGCAGAATGGCGGCGGAGCAAATGACGGAACGGTCTTCAAGGTGACAACGAGCGGAGACTATACCATGCTGTACTCCTTCAGCGGGACCGACGGAAGCCAGCCGCAGACGGGCTTGATCCAGGGATCGGATGGAAACCTGTATGGAACGACGAGCCAGGGAAATATCTCGGGAGCTTACGGGACATTGTTCAAGATCACGACCAGCGGATCGCTGACGCAGCTTCACTTTTTCAATGGCAGTGATGGGAGCGGTCCCCAAGGGCAATTGATGCAGGGGAGCGACGGGAACCTGTATGGCACGACGCTCGCCGGGGGCACCAATAGCGATGGGACAATATTCGAGACGACGACTAGTGGATCGTTCACAGTGCTCAACTCCTTCAACGGCAGCAATGGGAATAGTGCGCAGGCGGGGCTTGCTCAGGCCAGCGACGGGAATCTGTACGGCGTGACAGGACGCGCGGGGAGTAACGGGGTTGGGAACGTGTTCAGGGTGACGCCGTACCTGGCCGGGTACGTGGGCAGCGGAGTCAATTATCAGATCAATGCGACGAATTATCCGACGGGCTATGGAGCAAGCAACCTCCCAACAGGATTGAATGTCAATGCGAGCACCGGACTGATCACGGGCACGCCGAGTGCCACGGGAACATTCAACGCCCGTATCAGCGCCAGCACAGTGGCAGGGACCGGGAGCGCCGCACTGGAGGTGATCGTGCTGCCGGCTGTGCCGGTGATTGGCGGCAACTTGAACGCATCGGGATTCCAGGGAGCAGCATTCACTTACCAGATTACGGCAAGCAATAACCCGGTGAGCTACGGCGCGCTGGAGTTACCCACGGGATTGTATATCAATCCTGGCACCGGTGTCATCAGCGGCACGCCGACGGTGAGCGGATCATTCACGGCGAATATCAGCGCCGTTGACGCGACGGGCGGCGCCGGGTACGGGACGCTTGCCATTTACCTCGGCACGCAGTCGTCGCCGGTCATTACGAGCACGACGCAGGCAACCGGCTCCGCGGGTCAGGGCTTCGATTACCAGATCACCGCGACGAATAATCCGGCAAGCTATGGAGCGGATAACCTTCCGGCGGCGTTGAGCGTTAACGAGGCGACCGGACTCATCAGCGGCACACTGGCGACGACTGGCACAAGCTTCGTTGAGCTTACCGCCAGCAATGCATACGGGGCCGGGTATGCAACCCTGCTCCTCGTGTCGGTGCTCGGGCCGCCATCCATCACCAGCGCGCCCACCGCAACCGGCACCAGCGGCGAGCCGTTCACCTATCAGATTACCGCCAATGGCGATCCGGCGATTTATTCCGCCGCCGGTCTGCCGCCCGGCCTGAGTATCGACCCTCTGGCAGGATTGATCGGCGGCACGCCGAGCATTGCGGGAACCTTTGCCGCAATCATTGGCGCGGCCAATGTGAGCGGCTCTGACACCGCGCCGCTGCTGATTATGATCGATGCGAGTTTCCTTGGGTGGCAGAATGAGTGGTTTACGCCGGCACAGCTTGGCGATCCGAGCGTCAGCGGGGATTCAGCCGACCCGGCGGGCGACGGCATCCCGAACCTGATGAAGTACGCGCTGAACCTGGATCCATGGACGAATGGCGCCGACGGATTGCCCGTCTGCGGTGTGGTGAGAATCGGCGGCTTGAACTATGTCACATTGACTTACACGGAACTTATTTTTGGGAATGACCTGGACTATATCCCGGAAGTTTCCGTTGATTTACAAAACTGGAATTCGGGGCCATCGTATATCGCGCCGGTGAGCACGACTCCGAACCCGGATGGCGTGACGGAAACGGTCATTGTGCGGGACTTGGCGCCCGCGGGGGCGTTGCCGGTATTCATGAATTTGAAAGTTACCGGGCCGTAAGTGCCGTCCTGATCGACCACAGTTTCGCGCCCGCCAGCGGGAAGATCGCAACATTGAGCCGCCGGCTGCCAGGCGAAACGCCCCAATGGTGCGCGGCTGATTGCCTGGATTCGCCCGCCGTGGTACGTTCGTCGCCCTGATGCGAATTCTCGTGATCGAAGACGAACCCCAGCTCGCGCGACACATCGCCCGGGCGTTGTCGCGCCAGGAGCACGAGGTGACGACAGAACAGGATGGCTTCGCGGGATTGCAAGCTGCGCTGAACCATCCGCCGGAGATGATCGTGCTGGACCTGAACCTGCCGAATTTGGATGGCTCGTCGGTGCTGGCGCAGATTCGCGAGGCGAAGTCGCCGGCGCGGGTGCTGATCCTGACTGCGCGGGGAGAAGTCGGCGACCGGATCAAGGGACTGAAGGCGGGAGCGGACGATTACCTGTCGAAGCCGTTTTCCATGGATGAACTGGTGGCGCGCGTCGAGGCGCTGGGCAGGCGCGGCATGGCCCCCACGGCCTCTGATTTGCTGGATGTCGCCGACTTGCGTATGGACGTGAAGCACCGCCGCGTATCACGGGCGGGCAAGGCGGTGCAGCTCTCGCCGCGCGAGTTTGATGTGCTGCAAGTGCTCATGGAGGAGCCGACCCGGGTTTTCTCGCGGACGGAGCTTTGCGAGCGGGTTTGGCAGCGCGAGCACGAGTACGACACGCGGACCGTCGAGATTTTCATCACGCGCCTGCGGAGGAAAATCGACTCACAATTTGATGTTCCGCTCATCCATACATTGCGGGGGCGGGGTTATACGATCCGGCCGGAGGCCGCACTAACTCTCTAAGCGCACCAATTTGGCGAGGGTTTCGATTATGTGCGCGCTAAAGAGAATGCTTATTGATGGAATCCTTATGATTGCCGGTGACTCTTGTCCAGTGGACCTGCAGGCTGGCTCGGTCTTGCATCTGGATTTTCCGTGATTGCGCTATTCCAACCGGCGAGATCAGGCGACCGGGGGAAGCTGGGGTTCCGCACGAAGCTGCTTTTTGGCATCATGCTGGTAGTCTCGCTGGTGACGGGCGCGGGACTTTATTTCGCGCTGCAAGGAGCGTCGGCGAATTTTGAAGAAGAGTTGCAGAGAGATTTCCAGGGCAAGCTCGACTCGGAATGGCGCATCCAGGAGATCAGTTATGCCGCAATCAGCGAACATTGCCGCTCGCTGGCCCGGCGTCCGCGCATCCATGCGGCGCTGGAGGACGGGGCGCTGGACTTATTGTATCCCAGCGCGAGCGACGAGCTGCGCGATTTGACTGAAAGTGAAGATGCAACCGATGCATCAACGCCCGGGCTGCATGCACAATTCTATCGCTTCCTGGATATCCACGGGGAGGTTATTCCACCATCGGACCAGGATGCGGCCGGCAAGCTAAGTCCATCTGAGGAAAGGCAACTGGCGCTAAGATTTTTGCCCGGAGCACAACAGATTGGATATCTTTACCGGGGCAAGGCCGACGGGAAGGAGATTGTCGATGAACTTATCGCAGTGCCGATTGTATCGACGGAAACGGGAGAAATCATCTCGGCGCTCGTGATCGGATTCAATTTCCCGGAGGGGGACGATGCTGTAACTGGGATCAAGAGCGGAATCTGGCTGGATGGCCGCACCCATCTGCCGATGCTGGGCGATCCGGCGCAGGCGGCGCTCAGTGGACAGGTTACCAAGGCCATTTCCTCAGCGGTTCGCGCCGGAGGACGATTTACGGCCAATATAGGCGGGGTTCCGTATCTTATCTTTTACAATCTGGTAAATCCGACTTCGTTGTTTCCACCAGCCTATGAGGTCTGCATTTATCCGCTCACGGATTTTCTGGACAGGCAACGGCAAATCCGCTGGCAGATCATCAGTGCGGGACTGCTCTTGATCCTGGCGGGGCTGGCGGGGAGCCATGTGATATCCGGCCGGCTCTCGAAACCGGTGGAAAAACTTGCCGAAGACTCGGCAAAGGATCGAGTCCAGCGTGAGCAAGCGGAAGCGGAGCTGGAAACGACACATCAGGAATTGGAGAGGTCCGCGCGATTCTCGGCAGACACTTCGCATCAACTCAAAACTCCGGTCACCGTGCTCCGGGCGGGGCTCGAGGAATTGCGTTCGCACCCGAATCTAACACACGAAACTCGCGAGGAGATTTCGGCGCTGATCCATCAGACTTTTCGGATCACGGGCATTGTCGAGGACCTGCTTTTGCTGTCGCGACTGGACGCGGGGCGGCTTCAGATCAAAAGCGAGGCAGTTAACATTCACCGGCTTATCGAAAGAATGCAGGACGACCTGAGCGCGCTGCCCGACGGACCGGACGTTGAAACCGATTTCGACGGCCCTGAACTTTTTGCGGAGGGTGAAGAGCGATACATCAGCCTGATCCTGCAGAATCTGATGGAAAACGCGCGGAAGTATAACCGGCCCGGCGGAAGGATCAGCATCCGCTGCCGCGAGGATGAGGGCTGGGTCCTTCTCACGATTGGCAATACAGGCCGCGCGATTCCGCAGGAGGCGCGAGGGCACATTTTTGAACGCTTTCACCGGGGCGCGACCAACGAGGACATCCAGGGCCATGGACTGGGCCTGGACCTGGCACGCGAACTGGCGCGTTTGCACGGAGGCGACTTGCGATTGGTCGATTCACGCGATGATTGGACGGAATTCGAGGTGCGATTTCATATTGCCAGGAAGTCGGGAATCGCAGCCCCTGACGACGTGTGAACCTTCGATTTCGCGGTGCGGTTTTGAAGGCGGCGCGCGGCTCTCGGGAAAGGTAACAGAACTGTTACGGTTTAAAACGCGAATTCGCGTGGAGGCGCGCTTACCGGTACCCTTATGAAAACGATCTTCGCCATTACATCTGTCGCACCGAAGCGACTTCACCGCGCCGTGGCGCCATTCGCACGGATTGCGATCGCGCCCGTCCTTGCGGCGGCTGGGCTGACACTCGTCCCGGTAACGCAAGCGCTGGCGGTTGAACCATTTCTGCCGACGGCACCTGACATCATCTCCACGACGCCAACGAACGGGGATCAGAATCCGTATGGAGTGGCGTTCATTACTTCAAAGTTCAAAACGGGCGCCGGGCCGCTGGAAGCCGGGGATATTCTCGTTTCGAACTTCAACAACGCAGCCAATCTGCAGGGGACTGGCAGCACGATCGTCGACGTCACAACCAGCGGGACGGCGACGCTCTTCTTTACCACGCCCAATGCGGTGCTGGGAGGCACGGGCACGGGACTCTCCACAGCGCTGGCCACGCTGCGCGAGGGATTCGTCCTCGTGGGAAGCGTGCCATCGACCGACGGCAGCGCGAGCAGCTCCGGGCCTGGCTCGCTGCTGGTGATCGATGCGGCGGGCAACCTGGTGAGCACGATCACGGACCCAACCATCGACGGGCCGTGGGACATGACGGTCATTGACAAGGGGAAAAAGGCGACCGCGTTTGTGTCGAATGTTTTTGCCGGGACGGTGGTGCGCGTTGAATTGACGGTGAGTTCGACGGGCGTCGCGGTGGGGACAAAGACCGTGATCGCGTCCGGATATCAACACCGGGGCGACCCGGTGGCATTTGCCGTGGGGCCCACCGGCCTTGCGTACGATGCCGCGTCGGGCGTGCTCTACGTGGCGTCCACGGAAGACAATGCCGTGTATGCGGTATCACACGCGGCAACGACGACCGCAGACGTGATGAAGGGAAAGCTCATCTACAGCGACCCGGATCACCTCCACGGTCCGCTCGGGATGGTTGAGGCGCCCAACGGACACTTGCTTGTCGCGAACAGCGACGTGATCAATTCCGACCCGAATCAGCCAAGCGAGATCGTCGAATTCACCAAGAAGGGTGAATTTGTCAAAGAGCTGTCGGTCGATCCGAGCCAGGGCGGCTCCTTTGGGATGGCCACCGCCTTGCAGTCCGATCCGGACGCGGCGATTTTTGCCTCGGTGGATGACAATGTCGCATCGCTCATCATCTATACCCTTCCGCCGCCGTGATGGGCTGCCAGCGGACCAATCCTCAACGATGAGGCCGTTATGATCTTAAAGCGCTTCTTATTAGTCGTGGCGGCCGGATTAGTGCTGTCCGCGAATCATGCCCGCGCGCAGGATGTGGAGGTCACGAGTTTTTTGAGCTTTGTCCCGGCGGTAGGCGGCACTTATGATTATACCTTGACGCTGCGAAATACAGGATCGGAGGCGGTCGAGGGGCTTTGGCTGGGCTGGGCTCTTAGTTCAAATCCCGTCTTCGATGTTATTGATCCCACCGATGCCGGTAATGACATTGGCTGGGCCTCCAATGTGGATGGCAATTCCGTCAAGTACGGCGGCTCCCCGGTGGAGACGCTCCTGGATTCGGGGAGTTCCGCCATATTCACCTTCGACAGCACGTCCACCCCGGCGCAATTTATGTCCCAAGCGGCCGGGCAATCAGTCGCATACGGCGTCGATGCCTCGCAGTTTGCGATCGAGGACGACTCGCTGCACAGCGTCGAGTTCGCGCCGACTGTAATCCCCGAACCTTCCAGCCTCGGGCTGCTCATGGTAAGCGGCCTTGTTGTTGTGG
>Ga0206833_1200_pt1 | contig 15143 bp, 15 predicted proteins | sample Alteio_BWOrgCont_32_FD_152891 | JGI IMG/M metagenome (GOLD analysis project Ga0206833, IMG submission 152891) | Enriched cells from forest soil in Barre Woods Harvard Forest LTER site, Petersham, Massachusetts, United States -... | ecosystem: Environmental > Terrestrial > Soil > Temperate forest >... | reverse complement strand
CCAATGCCGCCTATGAAGTGGATGGTGTAACGCTAATAATTGTTTATGTAGACCCTGCTGCTACTTATAGTGGCAATATCGGTCTGTGGGATGGTAATATCTGGAACTCTACAGGAGCTTCTATATCATATACCGGAACTGGCTTTACAGCCTGCACCGCCAGTTCCAATGCAAGTGCATTTGGTGCCTTCGGTGATTGCCAGGCAGGAACATGCGGGGGAAATAATACCGATGATTTTAATGGAAGTTCAGCCACCTTTACGAATGATTTCTGGAACTTTAACGTAATAAACACCAGTGTTGCTGCCTGCCAGAACTCCTGTGTGTTTGACGGATATACCAATAACTCCTCATGCGATTGCTGGTTATGGAACATGGCCGGCTTATACTGGCAATATGCCACCTGCACAGCCTGTTCAGCTATGACGGTTAGTGATGTTGCAGTAAATCCTTCCTGTGGTAATAATAATGGAACTATAACTGTAAACGTGGTAGGCGGCACAGCCCCTTATACCTATACCTGGACACCTGCCGTAAGTACTACTGCTTCTGCTACCGGGCTTAGTGCCGGAACTTACCAGATAAGCGTTAACGATGCAGGTTGCAATGTTCAAACATTAAGTGTAACCTTAACTACCGTAAGCCTTAACGTGTCCGATGTGCAAACCAATATTTTATGTAACGGCCAAAACAATGGCAGCGCTACCTTCACAGTAGGTGGTGGTGTAGCCCCTTACACTTATTCATGGTCACCTATTGCAGATAATACAGCCAGTGCAACGGGCCTGAGCGCAGGTTCTTATACCATTACCATCGACGATAATAACGGCTGCCAGCATACCGCACAGGTAGTTATAACACAACCTACAGCACTATCTATTACACTCACTCCTATAGGAGCTAAGTGTAATGGAACATCTACAGGACAAGCTTCTTCAGTAGTAACCGGAGGTACAAGTCCTTATACCTATTCATGGTCTACAGCACCGGCACAAACCAACACTACCGCCACCGGCTTAAGCATGGGAACCTATACCTTAACAGTAACTGATAATAATGGCTGCACAAAAACAGCCAGTACAACCATTACCCAACCCGCCCCTATTACCGCTAATATAACAGGCCCTACAACAGTTTGTGCGGGCTCTAATGCTACACTGACAGCTAATGTAGCTGGAGGAACTGCACCCTATACCTATTCATGGAGCCCCGGTGTAACCTCCACAACAGCCTCGGCTTCTATTACACCTATTTCAAGCACTACTTACACTGTAACTGTTACTGATAATAATGGCTGCTTTACTACAGCTACCTTCACGGTAGATCTGGGCCCTGCACTATTTGTATCTATCACCGGAGGAACCTACATTTGCAGTGGTATGTCAGCCACGCTTTGTGCTATAACAACGGGCGGTACAGGCGGAAACAGCTACGTATGGCAACCCGGAGGAGCTACCACACCTTGTGTAACGGTTTTACCTACCTCTACAACTACCTATACCGTATCGGTTCTTGATAATTGCGGAAGCACAACAACGGCTAGTGTAACGGTGAACATAAACCCATCGCCCAATGTAACCTTTAATGTAAATACCAGCCAGGGATGCGCACCTAATAGCTGCATTCAGTTTTACAATACAACTACCTTACCCCAGGGAGGTCTCGCATCTTATGTATGGACTTTTGGAAATGGTGACTCCTCTATAGCATTATCACCATTCTATTGCTACCATAAAGGGGGCGATTATACCATAACACTTACCGTTACATCGGACAGTGGTTGCAGTGCAACACTAAAGAAAGTAGACCTGATAAAGGTATACGATCAACCCAGTGCTTCGTTTACCATTGCACCTCAACCTACAACCATACTCTCGCCTACCATTCAGTTTACCAATACCACAACCGATCAGTATAATATAATATCCTGGTCGTGGGGCTTTGGTGATGCAACAGATTCTACCAGTTTTATTCCTAACCCTATACATACTTACCAGGATACAGGAAGCTTCTGTGCTCATTTGTCGGTAATTGATGTGCATGGCTGTACCGATACAGCCACCAATTGCCTGTATATCGGCCCAATTTACGCCCTGTATATTCCTTCGGCATTCTCTCCAAACGGAGATGGATTAAATGAAACTTTTGAACCAAAGGGCGATTACATCAAGAATTTCGAAATGTATATTTTCGATCGCTGGGGTATGTTGCTTTGTCATACCAACGATATTGTTCATGGGTGGAACGGAACAGTAAGCGGTGGGTCTAAAATGGCACAAGAAGATACATACGTATATAAAATACTGGTTACCGATTCACAAGACAATGAGCATACTTACATAGGTAATGTAACACTGGTTAAGTAAGATTCCCTATTAAATAGTTCTATTTAAAGTCCGCCAATAGCGGACTTTTTTGTCGGAGCCTGACTGGCATATTCAAGGCCATTATAGGGGATTGAGAACAAAGAAAACGGCACAAAACGGCTTATTTTATCGGATGACCTACTGACAATTTTTACTGTTTTAAGGTGAAAAAATAATCCCAAAAACAACAAGGAATAACAGTGCAAATAACAAGCAATTAACAGTAAAATAACAGTAAAAATGGGAAAATTCGATTTCTGTATCTTATTTAAAATCAGAATGTTAACTGTGATGACTCCTGTTAATAACAGGAAATAACAGGAAGCGCTGCTCTGAAAGTGATATAGAATAATAACAAATAGAGTATGAATTAATAATAAAAAAACCATAGTTTTTGTTGTTAACGCTGGTTGGTAATAGGTGTGTTATTAGTGATGTCGTTATTAAATAATATAAATCAATAATAAACAGTAGGATATTGAATCCCAATACTCGCATTAATGAATTTAAAAGCCTTTTGCTTTTCATAAAGCAAAGATAGCCCAGGATAAAGTGGTTTGGGAAAAAGTCATTGACTGTCGGAGCCCGAATAGCAGTAATGTAAAACCTACGGAAATAACGGCTAAAAACGGCTATTGCAATTAGTATTTAAAAATTACTACATTTGTATTAATAAACCTATAAAATATAGAAAAGAAACAGACTAAATAAAATATTGGCGTTATCTGATTTTTTGCGCTTGAAAATCGCTAAAGTAAAACCACAAAAAATAGGATCAATGCTCACGCTATGGCGTGAGTGTTTTCTTATTTGTGGTAGGGCGTTTAGCGATGCCTCAAGCGCGGTAAGGTAAATGTCTCACGCCTGAAATACCAAACCAACCGCCTTTTAGGGACATCTAAGGAAGCAATTATTTACTAATAATTTTAAACCCTAAACTAAATGAAAAATTTATTAAAAATTGCCTTGCTGGCAATTACAACGTTCTTGTTCACTAATAATACGTATGCACAGAATTTAATGGCATCTAACGGGGGTACTTATTATATATGTATAGGAGAAACCTATACGGTTCAGGTAACTCCTCCCGTAGCTTATTATATATACGATGGAGCTGAATGGCAATTGGATGGAACTTCTTGCAGCAATACTACACCTTTCTCAATGTATGGGTACACTATCAGTAGTTTTTATAGCGATGCGCTTCCATACTGTACGAGTAACGCAACCTCCGAGGATTATGCTGTTATAACTGCGACTTCTACAAATTCCGTAATTGTATCAATAGTAACAACGGAATGTTCAGACGAAGGGGGCGGAAGTATAACATTTGTGCTTATTCCTTATGTTACCAGTATTGTAGGCCCTACCGGAATATGTGATACAACCGCTGAAACTTATACTGCCGCTATAAATGGAGGACTGCACCCAACTTTTACCTGGACATTGCCTCCCTTTTTGTCTGGCTCTTCCTCGACGGACGTGATCACTGTAACTGGAGCTGCAACAACATTGGCATATGGTAATATCACAGTTACAGATAACGGATGCCCATCCGGCAGTGCTAGTAATTCAGCTACCTTGAATGTTAATAATGTTCCGCATGCACCTACAAGTGCACCCGGCGCACTGAATTATCAGCAGCATGGCCGCAGTTGCTGGTGGGATGCCTACGTGCCCTCTGTAACCAATGCAACCCAATATCAATGGAGCTGGGATAGTACTTTTGCAACTGCTAATATATTTGCAACTACAGGTTATCCCGTTACCACTAATGGGCCCTTTTTACTCGATACGCATACCTATACCTTTTTTGTAAGGGGAATTAATGAATGCGGAAACGGGCCGTATTCAAAATACATAAAAGAAACACCGGAAGCTCCTCAGGGCTGCCTGCATAGGCCAATTGACATAGATACTGACCAAAATTCAATGCCCAACGGCTATAAGGTATATCCTAACCCTGCCGGTAATTGGCTAACGGTGGAATATCTCAAACCTGCCAATAATGCTGCCTTGAGCTTTAATATGTATGATATGCTGGGGCAAAAAGTAGCAAGTTGGAATTTACAAACATCTGAAAACAGGGTATCTGAAAACACTTCCTTATTACCTGCGGGTTTATACCTATATGAAATAGTTTCAAATAATGCTCTTTTGGCCCGTGGAAAAATAATAATACAACGATAATTAGTTTCACTTAAGTTCCCGATATAGTATATCGGGAACTTCTTTATTTTATTTTTATGTATACTACCATCAATCTAAAACACATGTCGCATATTACAAGGTCTATTATTGGGCTAAGCTATTTTCTCTTTCTTTCCATTGTAAGCTATGCGCAAGCAGTTACAGGGGCTTCTACAAGTACCTCCCAAAATAACAATGGATTTTCCATTGGCTTTTATGGTGGGCCTAATACTACTTTGGCCAAGCCAATAAATGTGTATATTCATCCTCAAAATGATTTCAATGCAGGAAACGGGGCTGATTACACCCTTGAGGCCAAATTAAATCTTTACAAAGCATTATTTTTTAGTACAGGAATATGGTATGAAAGACAAGCATATCATGGAAATAATGATATAGGCACTCTACTTTTTCTTCCTCAATTTCTTCTTCCTCTTGATTACTCTATTTCCGAATATAATATAGGTATTCCACTTATATTGGGCTATGGTATTACCAAAAAAAAATGGGGGTTTTCTGCCGGGGCGGGCATAGAGTTTTACTACAATTTTGAAGGTAAATTAATATTTAACACTTCGCCTACTATTACATATTATTTTTTTAAAGGACGTAATGTATCAACACTTGATCGTACATCCTATAATTACTTTTGGAACCCTGTGGGCGCTTTTGGAATCTTACAGGCAAGGATAGATTATAAAATGAGTCCGAAATTTTCTATTAGCTGTATCCCTGTGTTTCAGTTTACTGACCCATTTGCGGAAGATACTCATCTGGGGTCTTTTTTGGGAAACTCCAGAGTTAATACATTTTCTTTAAATGTGGGATTTAATTATTTCTTTCCAAACAAGCATTTAAAAGATGATTACCACGATGGTAATGACGAAAAGGATACAAAAATTTCATTAGGGTTTAGCATTATTCCTAATGACGTAATAAATAAGATTACACCTCCTTCCGGAGCATTTTTTTTGCCGCATACGAATACCCGTTTTAGCTTCAGCTATGCAATGCCCTTTCAATATGATATAAGTACCCATATTGCACTGGAGTCAGGTATTGTCATTGATAACTTTAATTCAGACGGCCTTCAAACTAATCTGCTTATAGGCTTGCCCATAGTGGTAAAATATTATTTCCCGTTAAACGAAGATCAAAGCAGTTCACTATACATAGGCGCAGGCTGCCATTTTGATTATCCTACTAATCTTGGATGGTTATACGACCCTGCTCATGCATTTATTTTGCCGCTTGCACTGGGTAAAGTAGGGTATAGGCTTATCATTGGAAAATGTTATTATTTTGATGCCAATGTAGGCTATGAGGTTTCATTTAACAATATTCAATCGTCAGAAGGTAATCGTTTATTTACCGGTACCCAATCTGAAATTACAGGACTGCCCCGTTATATTTTTAGCAGTGTTGATTTTGGGTGTAGGCTATAGCTATTTCGCCAAATAGGTATGAAACCATTGGAAAGACTGGAGTACAAGCCAAAGGATACGGGGTACTGCCCCAAACAACGCATAAAATTATATGGACTAATCTATGGGAACCCGATAACTTTTATGTTGAGTTGTGTTTGCAATATAATTTGCAAGCCATCCCATTCTTTGTTTTGTTTAATGCTGACAAAAAGCTAGTTATTATGCAAGACGGGGCCGATGCAATTGAAACAACTATTAAAGGCTATTTAAGCAGGGTTAAATAAATACAACTTCCTTCCCATACTCTATAAAAAAAATGGCACAAAACGGCTCATTTCTTTCCTCTGATCAAACGCCACAGCCAGTCACCTATTGAGTAGATGACCACACAAACAAGAAGTACTAATATCCAGATAATGCCAAACGTAAGTTTAGGATAATACTCTCCATTGAACCAACCGGCCTGCAAGTCTATCAAGGCAGATGCCGGCCATTTATTCGCTATCATCAGCCATAAGCTGATACCTACCGTTACAGCCAAAAATAAGAAAAACATGATCAGTTGCCAGCGCGAATTGGCTTTAGCTTGTGGGGTTTCCTTGGGAGTGTTAGTTTCCATTTATCAAAAATAATGAAATATTTTAAGCCAGTTCCAGCTTACCCTTTACCAGGTAAATGCCCAATACATCCTGGCGCTTTACTTCCATAGGTTCGTATTGTTCGTTGGCACTTTTAAGTACAAACATCTTTTTATTCTCTACATGCGGATGCACATATTTCAATACCGAATAGTCGGCCAGTACCACTATGTGCGGCTCTCCGTATGGTATATGGGCATGGTCGCTTATCTTTTTACATACTACTATATCGCCATTGCAATATTTAGGGTACATGCTGTGCCCATTCACGCGAACGGCTATATGGCAATCGCGGAAATGCGGTATGGTCAGGAAATAAGAAGCATTCTTCACCTGGTCGCCAAAGTTGTTTACATCACCCGCAGTAACGTTGGCTTCATAAAATGGTATATGCACCTCGTTTTCATTCCTGCGTACAATAGATTGATCTTTCACCAAGCCATTTTGAGTCTTCAGATTGTCTAGATCGATCCCAATCTGTCTAATTTTGTCTACATAGTACTCATCCAACTGTTCCTTCTTGAAAAGAAGATACATATTAGGCCTGGATGTACTAATACTCTTGGCAACTTCCTCCACAGTAAGCCCGCTGCTTTTAATTGCCTTTTTTAAATATTCTCCCTGATGCATAGATAGAAAGGGTAGTGTTAATAATTTAATGTCTATTTATTAGACACATTAATAAACTATTGTCTATTTTTGTGTAAAATTTATGACGCAAATATATACAAAAATGACACGCCCGACACTCACCACTAAAATGTGCACCCTGGTTCAACGCGACAGAGACCTGCAAATTGCTGTAGCCCAAGAGATTGGTATGGCTATAGTAACTATTTACCAATGGGCCAAATATTATCCGGAACGGCTTGCCAAGAATCCTGCTGCACTAAAAGTGATCATTAAATACATGGCAGAAAACAAAAAAGCCGTGAAGAAACAACTCGAAAAAATAAACCCACAACCAACACAAGCCACATGCTAAAAGATTTAAAACTATTGAGCCTTATTCCAAAGCAAGGAATTAAACCGCTGACATTGCTGCTACTCATCATGGCAGCTGAATTGCTGGTGCTAGGCTGGCTCACCTGGCTCATATTTCACAACTAGAATCAGTAACCTAACTAAAAACAAACAATATGAATAAAAACCAAAACACACCAAGCGGCCATAATGAAGCGGCCCAACAGGTAAACACAGAAAAGCTGCTAAACGCACTGACTACAAGCCCTGCGAATACCGAAGACAACATTATTATGCACGAAGCGCAAATAATTACGCCACAACCGTACGGAGTATATGCCCTATGCAAAATAATGGAACACTTTCAAATTAATTAAAAGTGAAAAACGAAAAATGAAAAATCAAAACAGCTTTTCACTATTCACTTTTCATTTTTAATTCTCATGATGATTATGATAACACACTGCAACGGACAAACAGAAAAAGACGCATTCCTTACGAAGTGGCAATTATTACCTGCTGATGAATTCCTTTACAGATATCTGCTAGCCAATACAGCGCTAAAAGCTTATGACGATGGCCTGCCGGATGAGGAGCATAAGGTGTTAAAATACTTCGGGGTGAAATATTGGGAGCCCGGTATGGAAGAAGTACTTTTTAATGACAAGGTTTATAAAACAGTTGACAGTGGTCAGTAGTCAGTTGAAAGTATTAAATAAACAAAATCATGACTGACTACTGACCACTGATTACTGACAACTGACTACTGATTACTGACAACTGACTACTGATTACTGAACCATGAAACGCTACGAATTTAATTATAAAAAAGGCTATTACGAGATCAATACCGGTCCGCGCTTTAATCCGCTGTGGATATCACTAGCACTGGGAATTATGCTAACCGTATTGGCCATAAACTACTATTAATATGCTATTATTTTCTATTTACAAGGGGACGATATTTTACATCATCCCGGTACCCTTCGTCGCCATAGGCCATTGCGAAATATGCCAGGGAGGGGTCCTTTTATTGGGCCTACATATTGGCAAGTGGACACTTACAATACAAATACATCCTGCAGAATTGCGGGGAAGAAAATAACCTATAAAACTTAAAAGAAGCATGAAAAGACTGGAAACAAGAGAACAGATAAGAACAATGGTGATGGGGCATGAAGAAGGAATATCTTTAACAGAACTACATAATAAAGTACACCGCGAGGTAACCCGCCTGCAATTACGCACCCTCCTTGGTTCCCTCTATATGAAAGGCGAAATAACCCGTGAAAGGGTTAAAGAAAAAAACCGGAAGGAAACAAAATACTTCCCCTTTAACGGGAAACCACCCGTTACCAGGAAGAAGAAACCGACACGGGAAAATGACAGCAATATGCTTACCATGAAAGACTTTATGCCTGGTAAAAAGTATCAAGCTTATATCGATTTTTAATATGGAACCTGTACGACTTTCCGAAGCTGCCGACCTGATAGTTATAGCGTGGGTTGTTGTATTGATGTGGGGAGAAGATATTATAACGTGGTGGAACAACAAAGATGATGAGAGATAGTGTATGAGTAAAGATCCGGCATTCCTGTTTTATACTTCCGATTTCCTGTTGGGTACTATGCTTATGTCGCATGAGGATAGAGGCAAATACATCACCCTGTTGTCATACATGCATCAGAATGGCCGAATTACGGAAGAGGCGGTAAAGGGTCTTGCCGGAAATATATCGACCCATTTAAAAGCCAAGTTTAAAATAGATGAAAACGGGTTCTGGTATAACGAAAGGCTGGAAGAAGAGATAGTAAAACGTAAAGCCTTTACCGATCGTTGCCGCGATAACGGACTGCTCGGAGGTAGACCGGCAGGTAAAAAAGAAAAGGAAAAGCACCGTGTTTATGCGTCCGTAAAAAAGAAAGATGGAACCTTCGATAAGTTTTGGGAAATGTATGGCAAGCCCACCGAAAAGCAAAGCTGTAAATTAAAATGGGAAAGGCTTTCGGAAAGTGAACGGGAACTTATCTTTCAAAAATTACCGGCTTATGTAAAAGCCACACCTGAAAGGCAATTCCGGAAGAACCCCCTCACCTATTTGAACCGGAAAATATGGTTAGATGAACTGGTGCCCGAGCCGCCCCAACAGCAAAAAAAATCGGCATTTGAACTATTGGTAGAAACAGGAAAATACGAGTAAAATACATTCAATAATCAACACTATGGAAAACAACAGACCTAAAGTATCATCACTCACAGAGAAGGAACTGGCCGCATTACTTCAGGAATCCTTTTTTAAAGTAGGCAAAGAATTAAAGTTACCAGCCAATGAAACAAAGGTATTCCTGGATGAAGTATATAAATACCAGGGCTGGATGTTCGTAGATACCTTCAACGATGCCTTTTCACGATATGCTGCTTGTGAAATACCGGAAGCTGAAAACCTTCGTCCTCATGTATCACCCATGTTCATAAGCAAGTTGATGAAGATCTATTTCCGTAGGTGCAATGAAAAGAAATTCATCCGGAAATCAGTAAAAGATACCATCTCACTACTAAAGCCGGAAGAGAAATATATCCTGTTCATTAAACATATTCTGGCCAATCAATTATTACCCGCCAACCCTGACTGGATAAGCATCTACGAACATCTATCAACCTTACAAAAGATCAATAAGCTGCACGATTGGGATTCTTTATCGTACACGAAAAAGTTAAAACACGCTACCGTAGCCGTGTGTGAATGGGCCTACAAAAATTATCCTATTACCGAAAACCTGAGTTACAAATACAATCCGGGCCAAAGTCCGCTGAGAGGCATTGGCAGCAGGCTGGGGGAAACACTTAGGTAATTAAAAATGAAAAGTGAAGAATAAACTGAATGACATGAAAAAAATAGAAGTATTACAGGAGTACCTAAAGAGGCTATACGAAGCTTATGATGCATTTCAAACAGATTACAAATGCCTGCATAAACGCTCGAAAATGCATAATGAGGAAACAGTATCGGAGTATTATATGCGCTGGAGAGACAAAATGAGGGCTGAAATAAGACGCGTTGAGTTAGGGTTGGTTAAGGCATATACCGGGGCCAATCTATCGGCCGGCAAAGTTGCATTAAATGTTAATAAAAATCGACTACAAAATGTAGCATAATTCAGATTTATCGTCTTTCATTACTAACTTTCCATTCTGAATATTATACCTCATAAAAATCGTGTCTTACCTCTTTATAAACCGCTACTGCAAAGTAACTGCAAGTCTTCCTGAAAAAGGAATAACTACGCTTATCGGTTGGATAACCGAAGCTACTAATTATAGTTTAACCATTACAGACGAATATGAAAACCATACCCTTATACCACGGGAACAACTGGTAGGAAGTATTGTGGTTTTATTAGAACAGAGGTCAATAATGAATATGCGAACGATAGAAGAAAACCTTATCTACGAAGCTCAGAACTGACAAATGAATGTTAAGAACTACATAGTTAAAGCTAACTTTTGCCTTCTAAAAGAGCCTTTCTTTGAGAAGCAATTTAGCTTTCAAAAGAGAATGAGGGTATTACTCGATACTAATATTATTATCCACAGGGAAGCAAGTAAAGGAATCAATCCCGATATTGGTACATTATTTTCTTGGTTTGATAAATTACATTATACAAAATGCATCCATCCTCTTACTATTGAAGAAATAGAAAGAAATAAGGATAAGGGTACTGTAGAGACATTCACAATAAAATTAGATAATTACCATAGACTTAAATCAGAAGCCCCCTTAAATGAAATTGTAAGCAATATATGTTCTTCCATTGATATTACTCCAAATGATTTTAATGATACAAAACTTCTTAACGAGGTGTTCTGTGATAGGGTTAGTATTTTAATTTCTGAAGACAAAAAAATACATACTAAAGCTGAAAAGCTTGGCATAGCGGAGAAAGTATATACTATTGAATCCTTTTTAGAATGGGTAACAGTTGAAAACCCGGAGTTAGCCGATTACAAGGTACTTTCTGTTAAGAAAGAATTGTTTGGCAACATAAAACTTAATGATAGTTTCTTTGATAGCTTCAGAGAAGATTATGTTGGATTTGACAAATGGTTTAATAGGAAGTCTGACGAAATAGCATATGTATGTTATAATGGTAATAAAATATCCGCATTTTTATTTGTTAAAGTTGAGGGAGAAAATGAGAACTATTCTAATATCACGCCTATACTTCCTCAAAAAAAGAGACTCAAAATTGGCACTTTCAAGGTTGTAAGCAATGGCTTCAGATTAGGAGAACGGTTTCTTAAAATCGTTTTTGATAATGCAAGAATCAATAAAGTAACAGAAATATATGTAACTATATTTGATAAACGGCCAGAGCAACAGCGCCTAATAAAACTTCTGGAGGAATGGGGCTTTGTTTCCTATGGCACCAAATCATCTACCTCTGGAGACGAAAAAGTATATATTCGTGATTTCAGTATACATTCCGATCCTAAACACCCTAAACTTACTTTTCCCTGGCTTTCAAGATCAAATAAGGTGTTCATTGTACCAATTTATCCAGAATACCATACTGAATTATTTCCTGACTCAATATTAAAGACCGAATCTCCTACTGATTTTATTGAAAATGAACCTTATAGAAATGCCATAAGCAAAGTTTATATTTCACATTCATATGAAAGAAATCTAACCTCAGGTGACATAATATTATTTTATCGTACAGGTGAAACTTTTCCTAAAATATATTCGAGTGTAATTACAACCATAGGGATTGTTGAAAATGCAATCGATCATATTGCTGATGAAAATGAACTAATATCTATATGTAGAAAAAAGACCGTCTTGAATGAAGTTGAATTGAAGAAATTTTGGAACCGCTACCCAATGAATAAACCTTTTGTGGTAAATTTCCTTTATGCATTTTCTTTTAAAAAGAGACCCAACCTAAAACAACTAAACGAGCTAGGAATAATTCCTGATATCAAGGATGTTCCTAGAGGATTTCGTGAAGTTAAACTTGAATATTTACAAAAATTAATAAAAACATACGGTATATGAATGTATTAATGTCAATAAAGCCAGAATTCGCATTCAAGATATTTGATGGGACAAAAAAATTTGAATTTAGAAGGTCGATTTTTAAAAACCCGGGAATAAAAAGAATTATCGTTTATGCCTCTTCCCCCGTACAAAAAATTATAGGAGAGTTTGAAATTGAGGATATATTAGATTTTGATATTGAAACTCTTTGGCAAGAAACCAACCGAGATTCGGGAATATCAAGGGAATATTTTTTCCAGTACTTCGATGGTAAAGATCAGGGATATGCGATTAAAATAAAAAAGACGAAAAAATATAAAAGGGAGTATTGTATCAAGGAGACTTATAATAAAATACCGCCTCAATCATTTACCTATGTTGCAAATCCTCCTAGTTAAAACAGCCTTTTCTTCATAATAAAATAAGAGTGGATAATTCTTTTAAATTGCTTTTAAAACATTATCTTTATCGCCATAAACCCAATGCAGAGGTCAAGGCTTTTTCTATTTTCTTTTTTCCTTTTTATTTCTGCCAGTCACATTACTGGCCAGGTTATATATAATTCCCTTCCGATGGATTCGGAATTGGTGGCCCGTGATTTGAAAACTAACATGGGCACAATTACTATTGCAGGTGAAGTTCTTAAAACAAAAACCACACCCGATTCTATTGCTGTTAAACTGTTCCGCGATTCCAAATTAATTGAAACCCAATACCGCGATCTGCATTATTCCGGAGATACCGCTTCTTTTAATTTCGCTCTTCAAATTCCGGCCGAACTGCATGAATATAGCGTTTCTGTTTATCTTATCAGTCACAGGGCGGAGTGGCAGGATACAACTATTAAAGCCATTGTAGCCGGTGATGTATACCTGATAGAAGGTCAATCGAACGCCTTGGCAACCATGCGGGATAGCGGAAGTGCAAACGGTAATAAAAGTGAGTTTATCCGCACATTTGCGTTGCCGGATACAAGCGTACAAGGGCTTATGCACCACCTGGTGTGGTATCAGGGAGAAGGCGATGGAAGCGTAAAGGAAAATGGCCATGTAGGCCAGTGGGGGCTTAGGCTGGGACGCTTACTGGTAGATAATATGAAAATACCGGTTGCACTATTCAATGGAGCATTTGGCGGTACTCCCATCAGCTATTATTCCTGCCCCGGCGATTATAAAAAAAACCTTAAATCAAACTACGCACGGGTATACTACCGCTTAAAAGCAACGGGATTAGAGAAAAATGTAAGGGCTGTTATCTGGAGCCAGGGAGAGTCGGATGCGGAATCAGGAAATAGCTCTGTAAATTATAAAAATATATTCATTGTACTGCAAAAAGCATGGCAAGAAGATTATCCGGGAATAGAAAAGACCTATATCTTCCAAACTAGTGTAGGGAACAGTGGGATATCGGTTAATAGCTTATTGGCTGTTGCAGAAGGTCAGCGCCAGATGGATGTTGAAAATAAGGATATTGAAATTATACCAACCTATGCATTGAAATCAGATAAAGGTGGCCTTCATTTTGTTTATAAAGGCGGATATGAAGAATTCGGAAATAGGCTCTACCCTTTAATTGCAAGGGACCTTTATAACATTAAATCAGACAAAGAAATAGATGCACCCATGATCAACAACGCATACCTGAGCGATACAAACGTATTGGTACTGGTAGAAAGCACAAACTCTTTACAAGAACATACTGTTGCCAATGGAGTTGCCAATGCAAGTATTGATACGTCCATTATACTGAAAAATAAAATCATTACCAGGCTTTATAAACGCCCTCCTAAAAACACAGGGGCTTGCTTACCCTACAGGAATCCGCTGCTGGTATTTACAAACTCCAATAATATAGAGATCCTTTCATTTTATAATTACCCGATCATAGATTCCGTTTCGGCTATACGGAATGGACTAAAAAAACATATCAGCGTTGGGTTATGCCATAGGCTGTTTCATAAGGGCACTTCTCTTTTTGTAAAAATGTCGGGAACACATTACCTTGAGTTTTTCAACACACGGGAGCAACGCACAAAATGGGTCAAATTTAGCGGCAGGCATTATACACTCAATACAATAAGTTGGGCCAAAGATTGCTATTCCATACATGTTTATGATGATGAATTAAACCTGCTTGGCACTACAGAGCTCTTAGTTCAGTAAAGCAATTACGGGTAATTAGCCGGAAAAATTTCTTACCTTTCGTTTTTAAAAAGACAATGAAAGCAATAAAGCTATTACTTTACTCTTCACTCTTAGTTCTTAGCTCTTCACTCTCATTTGCTCAATCCTGGCATCTGTTGCCCAACTCGCCTGCACAAACATTCCGTCATGATGATCTGTACTTTATAAACCCCGATACCGGCTGGGTGGTTAACGTTAGCGGGCAAATATGGAATACTAAAGATGGAGGAAACACCTGGAAGGAACTCATCAATCAACCTTGTGCATTTAGGTGTGTTGGCTTTTTCGATTCCATACACGGATGCATTGGTAACCTAGGCCCCGGCAACTGGGC
>Ga0206833_1198_pt1 | contig 15193 bp, 12 predicted proteins | sample Alteio_BWOrgCont_32_FD_152891 | JGI IMG/M metagenome (GOLD analysis project Ga0206833, IMG submission 152891) | Enriched cells from forest soil in Barre Woods Harvard Forest LTER site, Petersham, Massachusetts, United States -... | ecosystem: Environmental > Terrestrial > Soil > Temperate forest >... | reverse complement strand
GGTTTAAAACCTGGCAGCTGGTTTGTTATTTATTTGGTAATAATTAAAATATAAAATCATGCAATCATTAAAAAATAAAAAAATAGCCATACTTACTGATAACGGCTTTGAAGAAGTTGAATTAACAAAACCTAAAAAAGCGCTGGAAGATGAAGGAGCAAAAGTTGATATTGTTTCTTTACAAAAAGGAAAAGTAAAAGCCTGGGACACCGATCATTGGTCGATAGAATTACCTGTTGATGTTAATCTTTTGGAAGCTGATGCTGATGATTATGATGCTTTAATGATTCCCGGCGGCGTTATTAATCCGGACCAGATGCGGCGCAGGAGCGAATATGTTTCTTTTGCGCGCGGGTTTTTAGAAAATGAAAAACCTGTTGCCGCAATTTGTCACGGGCCTCAGTTATTAATTGAAACAGGTTTATTAAAAGGCAGGCAGATGACATCTTTTCCATCTATAAAAACAGACCTGCAAAATGCCGGCGCTTATTGGTTTGATAAAGAAGTGGTACATGAAAATAAATTGGTGACCAGCCGGAGCCCGGAAGATATTCCGTCATTCAACAGAGAAATGATTGATGAATTCAGTAAAGATGATACAGGAATTAAAACAGCTAAAGAGAATGAACTTGAAAAAACAGTTTAATGGCACGTGTTTAAAAAAGGCATAATAATTTCTATATAAAAGTATAATCAACAATTAATTTATCAACCTAAAAAATATTTTATGAAACTTATTGAAATGATATTTAATTATCGTGGCGCTTTGATTGAAGCTGAAATTTGCGAGGAAGAAAATTGCCTGGGATTACTTTATCCTATCAGCTTAAATGGAAGATATTGTTTTACAATTTGTTTTAATGATGACGAAGGATGGAGTGTAATGCGGGAAAGAGATGGCAATACGCCGGTTGTGGAAGATGAATTATTTAAACTTATCTATCGGCAATTAAAATGGGAATTAAGCCATGCGGCATAAATAAAAATTAAAATCATGCGGCCATTATGGACAGGGGCAATCGGCTTCGGCCTGGTAAATATCCCCGTAAAATTATTCAGCGCGGTACATGCAAGTGAACTTGATCTGGATATGCTGGATAAAAAAGATTTCTCACATATAAAGTATATGCGTGTGAATGAACGCACTCATAAAGAAGTTGATTGGGGCAATATTGTAAAAGGTTATAAACTCAATAATAAATATGTGATATTAGATGATAAAGATTTTGAAACTGCCAACGCAGTTAAAACAAAAGTGATAGAGATAACTGATTTTGTTGATGAGAAACAGATCGATAGTATTTATTTTGAAATGCCTTATTATTTAACTCCTGATAAATCCGGCGAGAGAGCTTATAGTTTATTAAGAGAAGCGCTTAAAAAAACAGGCAAAGTAGGAGTAGCAACTTTTGTAATGCGTAATAAAGAAAGCCTCGCCATTTTAAGGGCTACGGATGATATTATTATCTTAAACCGTTTGCGTTTTGCAGAAGAAATAAGAAATACAAAAGAATTGGAAATGCCCACAAAAGCTGTTGCAAAACCGGCTGAATTAAAAATGGCTATTTCATTGGTCAACCAATTATCAGGCAAGTTTAATATCGCTCAATATAAAGATACTTATACAGCGCAGTTATTAAAGATCATTAAATCAAAAGCAAAAGGAGTAAAACCTGCAGCGCCGCAAATGAAAGTAGTGCATAGCCGCGCAAAAGATTTAATGTCTCAGTTAAAAGCAAGTTTAACAACCAAACCTAAAAAAGCTTCCTGATGAGTTTAGTAAAATATAAATCGAAAAGAAATTTCTCAACAACGCCCGAACCAAAAGCTGCCATTAAAAAAAGTGCATCGGGTTTATCATTTGTTGTGCAGCGCCATAAAGCGTCTCATCTTCATTATGATTTCAGATTGGAGTTGGATGGCGTTTTAAAAAGCTGGGCGGTACCAAAAGGCCCGTCAATGAATCCGGATGATAAACGCCTTGCGATGATGGTGGAAGATCATCCTTATTCGTATAAAGATTTTAAAGGTGTTATTCCGCAAGGTTATGGTGCTGGCATTGTGGAGATTTGGGATAGTGGCAATTATTCTGACATAGAAAATTCGGATAAAGCAATTGCAGAAAAAAAATTACGTGCAGGGTTAAAATCCGGCGATCTGAAATTTATATTACATGGCAAAAAATTAAAAGGCAGCTTCGCTTTAGTAAAATTAAAAACGAAAGAAGATAATTCATGGCTGTTGATAAAACATCGCGATGGATTTGCAGTTGATACTACATATAATAGTGAAGATGAAACGCCATCCAATTCACCCATAAATAAATGGCTGGCAGAAAATAAAAATCCTGAAAAAAAAAATTCAGTAAGGCAATTAAAACATCCGTCAAAGCAAGCAAAAAATTAAGGAACTACATTAAACCAATGCTGGCAAAAGAAACAGACAAAGCGTTTAATAATAAAGATTGGTTGTTTGAAATAAAATGGGATGGATATCGCGCTATCAGTGAAATTTCAAAGAACAGAGTTGAATTATATTCCCGTAACGGCAATAGTTTTAATACATCTTATCCAATTGTATTTAATGAACTTAAAAAGATAAAACAACAGGTTGTATTAGACGGCGAAATAGTTGTGCTGGATAAAAATGGCAAATCCGATTTTCAGGAATTGCAGCAGTATGAAGATAACAGCGAAGCTATTTTATGTTATTATGTATTTGATCTTTTATCTGTAAACGGAAAAAATATTTATGATCTTCCGTTAATTAAACGGAAAAAATTATTACGAAAAATTATTAAACCGAATGCAGTTATAAAATATTCAGATCATGTTTTGGAAGATGGAATAGCTTTTTTTAAAGCAGCCCAAAAGCAAGACCTGGAAGGCATTATGGCAAAGAAGGCAGATAGTGAATATTATACCGGAACAAGAACTATAAACTGGCTGAAGATCAAACATCATAAATCTGAAGATGTAATTATTGTGGGCTTTACACAAGCACGCGGTGGAAGAAAATACTTCGGCGCATTAGTGCTGGCGCTTAAAACAAAAGATGGGTTTAAATATGTTGGCCATACTGGTTCTGGTTTTAACGAAGCATTATTAAAAGAAGTATATAACAAACTAAAGCCATTGATAAAAAAAGATTCGCCATTTAAAGAAATAATAAAAACAAATGCGCCGGTTACATGGGTTCAGCCAAAATACATCTGCGAAATAAAGTTTACGGAATGGACAAATGAAGGAAGCATGCGCCATCCGATATTCCTGCGCATCCGGAATGATAAATCAATTAAAGATATGCAGCTATGATAAAAACAAAAACAACTGTTGAAAATAAAAACGAAAAAGAATTCGTTTTTGGAAAGACAAAAGTTACGGTCACTAATTTTAATAAAATTTATTGGCCGGATGAAAAGATCACAAAAGGTATGGTGGTGGAATATTATCAATCCATGTCGAAATATATATTACCTTATTTAAAAGGCCGCCCTGAATCATTAAAGCGAAACCCCAACGGAATAATTGATAAAGGTTTTTTTCATAAAGATGCCGGCATTGATGCGCCATCATGGATAGAGACAATGAAAATTTATTCTGAATCTGCTGATAAAGAAATTGATTATATAATTTGTAACGATAATGCTACGCTTGCTTATCTCAATAATTTAGGTTGTATCGAAATTAATCCATGGAACTCAACAATAAAATCGTTGGATAAACCTGATTATATGATCATTGATATTGATCCGTCATCCAAAAATACATTTAGCCAGGTTATTGAAACTGCTAATGTTTTTAAAGAACTATTAGATAAAGCCGGCGCGACTTCTTTTTGCAAAACATCCGGTGCAACTGGTTTGCATATATATGTGCCGATGGCAAAAAAATATAATTATGAGCAGGTAAAAAATTTTGCAGAAGTATTATGTACAATGGTGAATGAACAGTTGCCTAAATTCACGAGCATGGACAGAAACCTTGCCAAACGCGGTGATAATAAAATTTATCTTGATTACCTGCAAAACCGCCGTGGGCAGACGATTGCATGTGCGTACAGCATTCGTCCTGTTAAAGGTGCAACGGTTTCTACGCCTTTGCAATGGAAAGAAGTAAAGCAAGGCTTAAGCCCGGCGCAATTCACTATAAAAAATATCTTAAACAGAGTAAATAAAGCAGACGATATATTTATTGATGTTTTAGGAAAAGGAGTTGATTTAAAAAAATGCCTGCAAAAACTTTCGTAATAGTTTGCAACTTCATCAGCATAAAAGCAAAAGAAAAATTATACAAACAAAAACATACTTTTGCTTTCGTAATAACGAATGCCTGATCTCCATGCAACCTCAAAAAAACAACCTTTTTCATAAGCAAGTTATTAATTGCTTTTTTATACTGATTTTTTTATTCATCACAACAACAACAACAAAAGCACAATCACCGGCAGGCGATGTTGTAGGAAAAATAACCGTTGGTTATCAGGGATGGTTTGCGGCGCCTGGTGATAGTTCTCCTTATAATAACTGGTGGCATTGGACTACCGATGGGCGCATTCCTTCACCACCATCAATACCTGATTCAATTCAATTAAGTAACAGCGGTATAAAAGGCTGGCCGGATATGCGCGAGTTTGCCAATGGTTTTGCAACAGCTTTTTCCGGCTTAGGCAATGGCAGGCCTGCAAATCTTTTTTCTTCTTATTCTGAACAAACAGTTGCTACACAATTTATGTGGATGCAAATACATGGTATTGATTGCGCGGCATTGCAGCGCTTTGATCCAAACGGGAGCGAAGGCCCGATACGTGATTCAATGGCTGCCAAAGTAAACAGACAAGCGCAAGCGCATGGCGTTAAGTTTTATATTATGTATGATGTAAGCGGCTGGTTTAATATGACAACAGAAATGGAAGCAGACTGGACGGCTAAAATGTCCGCCTATACTTCATCTCCAGCGTATGCGCATCAAAATGGAAAGCCGGTAGTTTGTATCTGGGGTCTCGGGCTTGATGATGCCAATCATCCATTTTCAAACGATACGTGTGTATCTGTTATTAACTGGTTCAAAGCACAGGGTTGTTATGTAATAGGCGGAGTGCGTGGCGAGTGGCGTACAATAGATCCAACATATATGCCCACTTATAATGCATTAAATATGATATCGCCATGGGAAATAGGAAAGATAGGTTCTTTGGCAGATGAAGCGAATTATTACACTAATATAAATATACCAGACGAAGCATATTGTAAGGCTAACGGTATCGACTACCAGCCGTGCATTTTGCCCGGTGACCTTTCCTTACGGCAACGCATACACGGAAATTTTATGTGGTCGCAGTTTTACAATATGGCGCAGTTAGGAGCACAGGGATTATATATTTCTATGTTTGATGAATTTAATGAAGGCAATCAGATTGCAGAAACTGCAGAGAACCAGGCACAGGTTCCTGTAAATTCAGGTTATCTTGGTTTAAATGAAGATGGTACGGCGCTTTCATCCGATTATTATATGCGGCTGACAAATGATGGGGGCAAAATGTATAAAGGACAAATAGCTTTAACATCCGTGTGTCCTACTCCATATTTTATAACCGTTGCTCCGGTAATTACCAACCTCGCTACAACAAACGGAATAGCGGGAACATATCTGACATACAATATTGCTGCTTCGGGAGCACCCACAAGTTTTACTGCAACAGCATTACCAGCGGGCTTATCTGTCGATACAGCAACTGGTATAATAAGCGGTATACCAACAACTGCCGGCACATACATTGTTACATTAAGTGCAAAAAATGCGTATGGTATAGGTTCACTTGCAGTAACGTTTACTATTGTAACTCCTGCTCCTGAATCGGCTTATGGCGGCATACCATGGCCTGTTCCGGGAATAATTCAGGCAGAAAATTATGATGTCGGTGGACAAGGTGTTGCTTATAATGATGATGATTCAGCAAATCTTGGTGGCCAATATAGATTGTCTGAAGGAGTTGATATTGAAAACTGTTCGGATGTTGGCGGTGGTTATGATGTTGGATATACCAATGCAGGTGAATGGCTGAAATATACGGTGAATGTGACTTCAGCAGGATCGTATATTTTTCAGGCAAGAATGGCAACGCCGGATTCCGGCAATACTTTTCATGTAGAAGTAGATGGATATAATATTTCAGGAAGTATAACGGTGCCGGTTAGTGGCGGATGGCAAACATGGGAAACGGTTAGCTTTACAACGCCTCCTATTACAAGTGGCCTGCATGTAATTCGTTTTTATGAAGAAACAGGCGGTTACAATATTAATTATTACAATATAGTGAGATTAGCTTTTTGTCCCAATACAACAATTCCGTTAATTGCCGCAACGTTGCCACAACCAGGAAACACGTATCAATGGCAGGTTAATAACGGTTCCGGATATACGAATATGATTAATGGCTCAATTTATACCGGTGTAACATCTGATACACTTTTATTGAATAATGCCCCAACAGATTTTTATGGTAATTTATACAGATGCAGTATCACCAATAATTTAATAGTTAATTATAGTATTCCATATACGTTGCAATTTGGTACTACATGGATAGGGGAAAAAAATACAGCGTGGGAAAATGGAGCCAACTGGAGTTGTGGCATTGTACCTGACAACAATACGGATGTAATTGTAAACGGCGGTGCCACAAATTTTCCAACTGTAAATTCAAATACGGGATGTAGAAGTTTAACAGTTAATACAGGTGCAAATGTTACAATCAGCGCGGGAAATCATCTTACTGTTATACATTAATAGTTATAAATAAAACCTTGCTTATTCATAAGCATTTGATTTATTTACCTTTATCCTGTCTTCATCATTCAGATGCCGGTACCACCTGCTTACAAAATCAAACCGGAAAATATATAGCTTAAAGTTACTGAGCAATGATTGGGGAAATTCATATTTAAAACCTGCTTCTACTATTGTGTGAAGGCCTGTTGCTTTATCAAATTTTAATTTATTAATTATTTCCAGTGACATAAAATAGTAAAGAATAAAATTTCTTAAACCGCATCACAAATTCAGCTCGCGATCTTTTGCTGAATACTTTCAACCTGTTTATGAAAAGCCACGATTAGTTCGCAACCAGCGCCTGGTTTTGAATTAATGATAACTTCACCATTAAATAAATTAGTTCTGCTTACAATGTTCTGCAGGCCAATTCCTTTGCTTTTTTGCAATGGATCAAATCCAACACCATCATCTTTAACGCAAAGTTGTATGCCTTCATTGTGTTGTGATAATTCTATAATTACAGTTTTAGCATTTGCATGTTTAAATATATTGTTCAATTGTTCCTGAATGATCCTGAATATAGCCAGCTTCAGTTTTTCATCCATTCCGGTCTCATCAATGTTTTCCCAATCTGTAATGATCTGTAAGGTATCTACCTGTTTTATATTCTTAATCATATCATTTAATGCACTAACGAGACTGTTTTGTGATAATGAAGGCGGCAATAACGATTTAGATAAATACCTTATTTCCTGGATAGCGCTGTTGATAAATTTTTTACTATCTTTTATCAGATTTAAACGGATGTCTTCATTGTGAATAGCGGTATCAATAAAAAGCATGGAAGTAGCTAATACCTGATTAATATTATCATGCAGTTCGGCCCCGAGATGAGAACGCTCGCGTTCCTGAACGGCTATAACCGCTTCTGTTATTTCCTGTAATTTTTTTATTTTCTCTTCATCAAGTCTTTTTTCCAGACGAATTGTTTCTGTAATGCTCAGTTCTTCATGCGCCTTTTTTAATTCTTTTGTTTCGTTTCTTAGTTGTTCATTTAGTTCAATCATTTCGGCAGAACTCAATTCAATTGAACGTTCCAGTAAACGATGATCTTTTTCATAATGGTTATATGATTCATTTACAGCTTCTATAAATGCATAATAGTTTTCAGGAACTTTATCCAGTCCGCCAAGATATTTTTGAGCCTGTCGTAACAAAAGTTTGTTAAGGTTCTGCATAAATTATTCTTCGGTAAACGTAGTAATGGTCATTGTCTGGTTATGAAGCTCGCATTTGTGGTAATTAAGCGAAGGAGCTATTTCACCATAAGAATAAAAGCCGGTGATAGCGGTTTTATTTCCGTATATGCCCCGGATAACTTCTACTTCTTCTTCTATCCGTTGATTTAAAACGAGTTTTCTTCCAACGCAACTTATCAGCAATGCAAGATCGGGTTCTTTAATTTTTCCGGATATGGTATTTTGTGCAGCCAGAGAAGCTCCTTCAATCAATCTGTCAAAATTCGCTGTCATTAAACGTGCATAAGTGCCTTCGGGCATATTGCCTGCAAACGTGAGGCTTTTTTCTTCTTCATTAACAGAAAGAATAGTTCTTACCAGCGAACTGTTATATTCATTTGTGCGGATACTTAACGGAAATAATAAACCGGATAATGGCAAGTCTTTGGCATATTCTCCAAGATATTGTTTGTAGATATCCAGTGCAGGTTTACTGTCAAGTTCGTATAATTTATTTTGTTTTGATTTTGTAATTAAACGTTCATGTCCAAAAGAATCATAACCACCTACACTGCCATACGTAACAGAAATATTATTGCCATAAAAACCTATTGCCGCAATTCTTCCTTCAAGCGGCACTTCGTTTAAGCCAATAACTGTTTTTGCAAACTTTGCACCATCGCCTGCCAGGCCACCTGTAATAATTATATCTTCATGCAGGAGTTCCTGCAGGCCAAGAACAAGGTCGCTGCCATTTACTTTTTGTCCGTCAGCAATTATCAATACATATTTTAAACCAACCGGATCCAGTTGTCCGGCAAGTTTTTTACCAGCCTCAAAACTATCTTTTACGTTTTCAATCTGTAAAGTTGCGGTAGCAATAGTTGTTTTTTCTAATTGAATTGCGGTAAGCGAAATGGTTTCATCATTTACCTGTGTATCTATAATTTCACCTGCGGTGGAGTTAAGAAGAATAGCTGCGTTAGGGTAACTGCTTTCTATAGTATTATAAAAGGATTTATCTGAGAGTAGACCAGTGCTGCCAAATACAAGTACAAAGTTGCAAAGCTCTGTATCAAATTCATTATTTCTCACTATTTGCCATCCGCCGGTTCCTGAGAACTTCTTTTGCTGGATTTTCATGCAGTTTGGATATTAGGTTTAGGTTAGGCGTTTTTAAGAGCCTTTTTGGTTTAAAGTCCTAACGCAACAGGGAAACTAAAATTGTGCAAAAAATCCACAATTGTCAATTTTTTCCTGTTTTGAGAAAATCTTCCAGAATATATAATGTTTGTTTTTTATACAATAAGAAATTATTGCCTGATTTTTTAAGAGAAGAATTGTGACCTGATTGAATCAATCCAAAGATGAAGTTTCAGCAGTTAAATGAAATTAATAATTAATACAGGCTCAATATAATTTTCAAATTCCTTTCACCCTATCTTTGAAGTTATCTGAAAAGTAATTAGCCCTTTTCTGACTTTCTTGCCATGAAATATCAAATCTTGGATATCAGGAGTAAATGCATCACAGCCATCCTGTTTTTTAGTACATTAATATGTTCAGCACAAAAAAAATACGGAGCCATTATTCCCTGGACAACATACGAAGCAGAGAATATGAAAACGACCGGAACTTTGCTGGGACCGGAATATGATCCTTATCGTGTTGAAACAGAATCATCCGGGCAAAAATGCGTTAAACTTGTTTCCAAAGGGCAGTTTATAGAATTTACTTCTACCATCAATGCCAATAGTATTGTTATACGATATAATCTTCCCGATAAAAAAGAAGGCAACGGAACGAATGCTACACTTGGCATATATAAAAACGGAACGCTTATACAACATCATAAAATTTCATCCCGCTATTCCTGGCTCTATGGAAAATATCCTTTTACAAATAATCCTGATGGTGGTGTGCCAAGAAATTTTTATGATGAAATGCGGGCAATAAATTTAAAAATCAGAAAAGGTGATGTCATCCGGATAAAACGTGATGACAAGGATGGCGATGATGCTGACTATTGTATCATTGATTTGGTTGATCTTGAAAATGTAGCTGCACCATTAATTGCTCCGCCCAATTCATTATCAATTACGGATAAAATTTTTCAGGGAATGGATTCTGCTAATGATTATACAGAAGCATTCAGGAATTGCATTGCAAAAGCAACAGAAACAGGAAAGACTGTCTGGATACCGGTTGGTACTTTTAAAATTACCGGTGATATTATTCTTCCGTCAAATATAAAAGTTCAGGGTGCGGGAATGTGGTATACTAATCTTGTTGGTGATGAAACAGTTTATTCCGATGCAAGCAAACGTGTACGTTTGATAGGTAATGGCAGTAATATTCATATCGCTGATTTTGCCATTATAGGAAAACTGAATTACAGAAACGACAAAGAACCCAATGATGCCATTGTTGGTTCTTACGGAACCAACTCAACTATTTCGCGCATCTGGATCGAACATACAAAAGTGGGCATGTGGATCGAAGATTCCAAAGGCCTTAAAATTACCGGCTGCCGTATGCGCAACACAATTGCAGATGGTATAAATTTTTGTGTTGGCATGACAGAATCAACCATTGAAAACTGCACTGCGCGCGGCACCGGCGATGATTGCTTTGCTTTTTGGCCAACTATCCGTGATAAACAACAGTATTCGCCGGGCCATAATCTTGTAACAAATTGTACCGCTCAATTGCCCTTTCTTGCAAATGGCGCGGCAATTTATGGTGGTGAAAGCAACGCAATAAAAAACTGTTCATTCTCTGATATTTCGCAAGGCTCTGCTATTCTTATCAGTACTACATTTCCAACGGCAAATGAAGACAACAGCATCAATAATAATTTTAGCGGCAAAACAGTTGTTGAAGATTGTGTTATAAAAACAAGTGGCGGATTTGATCATGAATGGGAATGGCGTGCTGCTGTAGAAATATGTGTTGATAAACGCAATATTTCAGGACTTGAAATAAATAATCTGTATATTAAAAACAGTTTATCCAATGCTATTGATGTAATTGCAAAAAATGTGGGAGATAAAATTGGTGTATTGTCAGATGCTACTTTACAAAATATAAATGTTTCCAATTATGGTATTGCTGCAAAAAATAAATATGGTTTATTTATTTCAGAAAATGCACATGGTAGTTTAGTCATTAAAGGATCTGATATTCCTGCAATTAAAAATCTATCGGACAATTTTACTATTGTCAGATAAGATAAATGTAATGGCCTCTGTCATGTTAATATAAAAATCATTACCCAAATATTTTTGCCCGCAATACGTGTAATTCCACGTATCCATACTAAGTATAAAAACATCGCTGATTAACCATTTTTGGCATATAATATGCATCTGATTTGCGTCAGAATTAACTCGTTTATTTTACATCATCCAGTACCGTAGTTTGTTTATCTAAACGAAAAACCTATGAGAATAAAATGTACCCCTGCTTTTTTTTGCCTGCAATTATTTACCTGCATTCTGTTATCCTTCATACCTAAAATCATAATGGCACAATGTGGCTCTTTAGCTGCTACTATTTCTTCCACTGAATCCAGATGTGTGGCAACAGGTTCTATTATAATAAATGCTTCCGGCGGTGAGGCTCCGGAAACTTACCAGTATCTTATTTCTGATGGGCCTGTTACTACAACATATAGTTCCATCAGTACTTTCAGCGGCTTGCCGCCGGGCGCATATACTATTGTAATTAAAGATGTGACTGCTAACTGTGCAATTACAGAACCAGATATTGTAGTAACCGGCAATTATACAGCGCCGGGTATTTTTTATAACAGTACAGAACCTACCTGTATGAATGGAAGCGACGGAACTATTTTTGTAACAGGAGAAACAGGCGGACGTGCCCCGTTCTTTTATCAGATAATATCTCCTTCGCCATCGCAGGTTGGAACAGTATCTGACACCGGTACATTTACCAACCTCGTGCCCGGACTTTATTATATTCAAATGACAGATTCGTGCGGCGGTATTCAGACAAGAACTCAATTGGTAAATAATTATACATGGTCTATATTAAATACTTCAACTGTTACTAATAATTGCCAGGATATTACAGCCAACATTTATTTAACCAATAGTAATGGTATTAATTCGCCTGATACTGTTTATGCAGGGTTTCAATATGGCGTTTCCAGGTTTCCTGGAGATACCACATGGTTTTCATCATCAACTTTTTCTTTTAATATTGGATTATACAGAGGTGCAACTATTGTTGTAAAAGATAATTGTGGTAATGTGCAATCGTTTTACTGGGCTGAACCTGCAGCAACTGCTGGTGCGACTGTTAGTACAGATAATAAAACATGCTCAACATTTACAGCGATAGTAACAGGGCAACAAAATCTAAATCCGTCTTTTACACAATACTGCCTGTATGATTCAACAGGTTCGGATCTTATAGGCGCATGTCAAAGTTCACCAGAATTTGATAGTTTACCTTATGGCAATTATATAATAAGCATTAATGACAGTTGTTATGATACTACTATCTTCCGGACTGTTACAGCAACAAAACCTTCACCTTCCGTTAATGATAATCCTCAGTTCATATATTCATGCGGATTTTTTTCAGCAATGATAACAGGACAAACAGATACAGCTAATGCAACTTATTGCCTTTATGAAAACGGCATATCTGATACCTGTAATACAACAGGAGTTTTTGATAGTTTAAATTATGGCGAAACTTATTGTATAGAATTGCATACATCTGCAGCATGCTTTGATACTGTAATAACAAGATGTTTTACTATTAACAAACCACAACCTTCCGTAAACACTAGTGTAGATATCAGTAATAATAATTGTACAACATTTACAGCTTCAATAACAGGACAGACAAATATCAGTAATCCGATATACAGATTATTCAACAGTACAGATAGTACTCAGATTGGCCCGGATCAGACAAGCCCGGTTTTTAATTTATTGCCGTATGGAAGTTATTGTATAGATATCGTGAATGATTCAACCTGTTATGATACAACTATTGTAAGATGCTTTACGCAATCAGCTCCGGGCAATACCATTTCTATATCTGCCAAAGGCTCATGCTCACTAATCGGAGCAACTGATATAAAAGTAAATTTCATTTCAGGAGTTGCTCCTTTTACTTCAATAATCTATTCTCCGGATGGTACTTTATTAAATACAGTTACATCATCAGGCAGCAGCTATACATTTGATAACATGCCTGCTTTGCCTGCCGGTGCTTTATATAAAGTAGTAACTACAGATTCATGCGGTTATCAGGATTCTGCTACAGTAACATCCAATGTTTATTATTTTGACAGGAATATTACAATAACACCAGGATGTCCTTCGGGCACTTCGCCGAATGGTACTTCAAATGTTATTATTACAGTTACAGAAAACAGAGGAGGTGCATTTACTACTACTATCGTTAAAAAAAATGGATTGGCATTTAACCAAAACCCTGATTCAACAAATGGTTCGGGCAATACGCACACTTTTACATTTTTAACCCTTTCTTCAGGCACTTATATTTTTGATACGTATTCTCAAAGTTGTAGTACTAATGTTTATGATACAGTAACAGTATCAGATTATGTTTATCCAAGCCTTTCCAACTCTACCGGATATATTTGTGATAACAGTTCTCAAAGTATCAGCTCTGTAACCACTGGTGGTTTGCCACCTTTTCAATATCAGATTTTTGGAAGTGTGCCTGCTTCTCCGGATATAAACACTCCTTATCAAAGCAGCCTTAATTTTAATATCACTAACGGTACCCCATATTCGCTGATACGATTACGGGTATTGGATGCCTGCGGAAATGCATCTATTAATGATGTAGGTTTTATATCGGTTGCAACACCATCTGTTTATGTATCCAATCTTTGCCTTACAAATCCAACTTATTTATGGGTTGATTCAGTTGCTAATGCAACATATCTGTGGTATAAAAGAACATATAATCCTGTTGACAGTATCTTCCTGGATTCAGGCAGCGTATATAATATCCCATCTGCAAGTTTAGCAGATACAGGAACATATATCACCAAAACAATTATTAATGCAGGTTGTGAAGTAAGGGTGTCAGACATTACTTTATTTAATGATTCTATTGCTTGTATGATAGTACCTGTTAAACTTGGATATTTTAATGCTGTAAAAGAAAATAATTCTTCAGTATTGAACTGGATGATAGTAAATGAATTAAACCTGAAAGTTTTTAATATAGAAAGAAGTCTGGCAGCCAATCGGTAAAGTTTTTGTATCGGATAATAATTCTTCAAAAGAAAATTATTCATTTACTGATGAAAATCCGGAAGATGGAATTAATTTTTATAGGCTACAAATAGAAGACAATAATGGAAATATTGATTACAGCAATACTGTACAAACTGAAATGGATAGAGAAAACCTGATGACAGTATTTCCTAATCCTGCGAAAAAAAATGATCTGCTAAACATACAGCTGACGGGCTTTCAGGCAGGTACATATAAAATAAGCATGGTTTCTGCATCTGCACAAACAGTAAACGATATGGCCTTTAATATAACCAGCAGTGGTTCTGTATTATTAATAATGCCTTCGGCAAAAATGGCTGCCGGTAGCTATGAAGTTATTGTAACAGGCAATAACCAGCAATATTCAAAACAAATTGTTATAGCAAGCAGATAAGCGCATCTTTGTTTAAACCCTTTGTTTACAGTAATTTTATGCCACGAAGATTAAATATCTATTCATAAAATTAAACGGATGAGAATGGAAAAAACGAAGGTGGGAATACTTGTAATCGTTGCTTATTTTTTTATTCTCTCACCGGCCACTGCACAAAAATTTAGTCATGCAGATAAGTATGTTGGATTTATTTCCAGACAACAGGTTAAGGTGACTAAAAAGTTTTTAGACTATAATAAAGCGATATCATATCCATATACAAAAAAGTCTCCTAAAAAAAATGAAAAAATACGCCACAGATTAGTTGATGAACTGGCAACAGCAAAAGCCAATATTGACTCAATGCCGGCGTTCAAAAAAGATTCTGCTTTTAAAGATTCTGCGTTGTCTTATATCAATCAATGTTCTGCTTTATTGGATAATGATTATAAAAAGGTTGATAACCTGCAGGATGCAGCTGATCAGTCGTATGAAAATATGCAGTCTTTATTTTTG
>Ga0206833_1197_pt1 | contig 15202 bp, 14 predicted proteins | sample Alteio_BWOrgCont_32_FD_152891 | JGI IMG/M metagenome (GOLD analysis project Ga0206833, IMG submission 152891) | Enriched cells from forest soil in Barre Woods Harvard Forest LTER site, Petersham, Massachusetts, United States -... | ecosystem: Environmental > Terrestrial > Soil > Temperate forest >... | reverse complement strand
TTTTGGTTGCCAACGACGTTTTCCCCGATCAGTTATTAACTGACTATGAGCATGTAAAACATGTATCAAACGTAAACAGTATATTTCCAGCGATTTATACGGTGACACCTGAACTAATCATTTTCGATTACGACTTTATGGGTAAGGATATGGAGAAAGTGCTACGTCGTATAAAAGTTAACAGATTTTACGATAAAGTAAAAATTTACTGCTACAAAAATCAACACAACGCAGAAACAGACGGACTGCTAAAAGTGCTTGGCGTTGATGAGTTAATTTATAAAGACGAATTAACCAAGTACAAAAAAGAGAAAACTGTAATAAACTCGGTTAATTCATTTTTTGATGCCAATGTCTTAAAATGGGCAGGCAGCGTAGCTAACTAATCAATTTTAATTAATCAATCCACTCAAACTTAGTATAAGGCACTAATACTTCGGGTATTTTAATGCCTTTTTCTGTCTGGTTATTTTCTAACAAGGTTGCTACTATGCGTGGTAATGCCAACGCGCTACCGTTTAAAGTGTGCGCCAGCTGTGTTTTACCCTCGGCATTACGGAAACGCAATTTCAAACGATTACTTTGGAAAGTTTCGAAGTTTGATACAGAAGATACTTCCAACCAGCGTTGCTGCGCCGCGCTCCATGTTTCCATATCATAAGTAAGTGCAGAGCCAAAGCCCATGTCCCCCCCGCACAAACGCAGTACACGGTAAGGCAGGCCCAACTTTTGCAGCAAACCCTGCACATGCGCACTCATTTGCTCCAATATCTCGTATGATTTATCAGGATGTGCTACCTGTACAATTTCAACCTTATCAAATTGATGTAAACGGTTTAACCCACGCACATGAGATCCGTATGAACCTGCTTCACGACGGAAACAAGGCGTATGCCCGCAATTTTTAACCGGCAACTCATCGGCGCGTAAAATTACATCGCGGTATAAATTGGTAATAGGCACCTCGGCAGTAGGGATCAGGTATAAATTATCAAGGCCAACAAAATACATCTGCCCTTCTTTATCAGGTAACTGAGACGTTCCGAAACCAGAAGCCTCGTTTACCATTAAGGGCACACTTACTTCGCTGTAGCCTGCCTTCTCAGCCTCATCAATAAAGAAATTGATGAGTGCACGCTGTAACTTGGCTCCTTTATTTTTATAAACCGGGAAACCCGCCCCGGTAATTTTAACGCCCAGTTCAAAATCAATCAGGCTATATTTCGCAGCCAGGTCCCAATGCGGCAATGCACTTTCGGGTAATGCAGGTTTGGTACCGTTTTCCAATACCACCTCATTATCCTCGGGTGTTAAGCCTTTAGGCACTGAACTATGCGGCAAATTAGGCAGCAAAACTAATTTTTGATAAAGTTCTTCTTCAGTTGCAGCCAGTTGCTCACCCAAATTTTGCACTTCACTTTTCCAGGCTCCGGTATTTGCTTTTAATGCTTCTGCATCCTCTTTTTTGCCGGCACGCATCAGCTCACCAATCTGCTTCGCTGCGGCATTAGCCTGTGCCGAAACACTATCCATCTGCGTTTGGGTTAAACGGCGTTTTTCATCTAATTGAATTATTTCATCAACTAATTCAGGCTGTTTGAAATTTTTCACAGCCAAACGTTCTAAAACTTGTTCCCTGTTTTCGCGGATATAACTAACTTGCAGCATTGATTTTATTTTTACGCAAAGATATAATTAGTTCATAGTTGATGGTTCATTGTTCATAGAAAGATTTATGAATTTTGTACTCAACTTAATACTATGAACTATTATCCATGAACCCAAATACATGAGCACAACAGGTAAATTATATTTAGTCCCCACCCCGATAGGTAACCTGGAAGATATGACCTTCAGGGCTATCCGTGTTTTAAAAGAAGCCGATCTGATACTGGCTGAGGATACCCGCACCTCGGCACCGATGCTCAAGCATTTCGATATACATCAAAAAGTATTTTCACATCATCAGCACAATGAACACCAGTCCTCTAACGAGATTATCCGCTTTTTAAAGGAAGGGAAAAATATTGCGTTGATATCAGACGCAGGTACCCCTGCAATATCCGATCCGGGTTTTTATTTGGTGAGAGAAGCTTTAAAGAACGAAATACCTGTAGAGTGCCTGCCTGGCGCAACAGCTTTCGTGCCTGCTTTGGTTAACTCCGGTTTCCCGACAGATAGATTTTGTTTTGAAGGATTTCTGCCCCTAAAAAAAGGGCGCCAAACCCGTTATAAAACGTTGGCGACGGAAGATCGCACCATAATACTTTATGAATCGCCGCATCGCCTGCTAAAAACGCTTGATGAAATGGCTCTTTATTTTGGGGAAGACAGGCAAATATCCGTCTCGCGCGAACTCACCAAAATGTTTGAAGAAACCGTGAGAGGCACTGTAGCCGAAGTAAAACTTTATTTTGAAACACACCCTTTAAAAGGCGAATTTGTAATGTGCGTTGCGGGTAAATAAATCTCTCATAATAATCATTTAACACCTAAAAAGTTTACAAATCGCCGGAATTAATACCTTTGCGACAGATAATTCACGCTAATGAAAAAAAATATCCTGCTGTCCGTTTTCTCTGGTTTATTATTGTGGATTGCCTGGCCCCCTACTCATTATACTACGTTTTTATTGTTTGTTGGTTTTGTGCCGATGCTCATAGCAATTGAAAATATTATTCAATCAAACTATACAAAAAAGGGTAAAAAAATATTCGGCACCACCTTTCTGGGATTCTTCGTTTGGAACACGCTATCTATTTTTTGGGTATACAACGCCCTTAAAACGGCAGGAGAAATAGTAGCCCTGCCTATCTCATTAATACCCTATTCATTAGGACCGCTATTAATGGCAACAGCCTGCTGGCTTTATTACCGGTTAAGATTAGTTACCAACCGCGGCTTCAGTTTATTTGGTTTGGTTTGCTTTTGGATAGCATACGAATATTTACACCAAAGCTGGGGGCTTGCTTTCCCCTGGATGACACTGGGCAATGGTTTTGCAACTACCCATCAATGGGTACAATGGTACGAATATACCGGTGTTTATGGAGGCTCGGTTTGGATCTGGATTTTAAATATTCTGTTATTTTTAATTTATAGCGGATTAAATGCCAATCAAAATAAAGCATTAAGGCTAAAGCTGATTTCGGTATTCGTTATAGCGCTGGTATTGCCGCTTGGTGTTTCATTATACCGCTATCACAGCTATCAGGAAATGCGCGATCCATCAAATATTGTAATTGCACAGCCCAATATTGATCCTTATGCTAAGGAAACCAGCATTTCTACGCATCAGCAAGTTGATATACTTACCCGCATATCCGACTCTATTGGTCAACACAATACCGAGTTTTTCATTTGGCCCGAAACTGCTATCCCTGATGCGGTAAATGAAGAAACTGTACGCAATAATCCTTATTACCAGCAGGCGCAGCACTTTTTAAGCAAATACAAAAACGGCAATATCATAACCGGTGCCGAAACTTTTAAAATATACAACAACCGGGCTACCAGCACTGCAAGTCCTTATGGCGATGGAGGCGGACAATTTTATGATGCATTTAATGCAGCCATGAATATTGAAAACTCTGCCGAAGTACAGTTTTATCATAAATCAAAACTGGTACCCGGTGCCGAGTCATTACCTTTTGGCGATGCACTGTCTTTTTTAAAACCAGTGTTTGAACATTTGGGCGGCGCAACAGGCAGTTATGGCAGCCAGGCAGAGCCGGGTGTATTTTATTCGCAAAGCGGTATTGGCGTTACTCCTGCCATTTGCTATGAGTCTATCTGGGGCGGGTGGATTGCTAAATCAGTAAAAAAAGGATCGCAATTTATTGCCATAATCACTAACGATGGCTGGTGGGAAGATACCCCCGGTAAAGACCAGCACCTTGATTACGCTAAGTTACGCGCCATTGAAACCCGCAGATGGGTATGCCGTTCGGCCAATACAGGTATATCGGCATTTATTAACCAGCGGGGCGATATTGTTCAGCAAACCAAATGGTGGGTTAAAACAGCTATTAAGCAAGATATCAACCTAAATTCAGACATTACATTTTATGTGCAATACGGCGATTATATTGCCAAAGCCGGAACATTACTGGCGCTGATTGGAATGGGATTTATTGTTGTGAAAAGATTTATTTGAATTCGGAATTCGGATTGCCAAATGCGAAAGTTTTCTTCAATGCGGAAGTCGGAATGCCGATTGCGGAAGTTTTTTCAATGCGGAAGTCCTTTTCAATGCGGAATTCGGAATGTCGAATGCGAAAGTGTGTTGTAAGTCGGATTTCGGAATGCCGATTGCGGTAGTTCTATTTTCGTTCCGCATTTCATTCTCATTCCGCACTCCAAACTCCGCATTCCGAACTTTATTTTCATTTCGCATTCCAAACTTCGCATTCTGCATTTCATTCTCATTCCGCATTTCATTCTCATTCCGCAATCGACATTCCGACTTCCGCATTTTATTCTCCCCAAATTACACGTCTCTGTTTACAATAAAATCAAGAAGATCATGTATGGGTTGTCTGATAATTTTGCCCACGTGAATACCGTTTTCTTTGCAAACGGTTTTTAATTCGTCGGCAAATACATAGGCTATTGAGCCAACAAAATGGCATTTAAACTCGCGGTACTTGGGGTACCACATAATATTAGTTTCAATAAATTCCAGCATCCCTTTTCTGAGCAGATGCTGGGCGTAGGCGGTTTCCCGTATTTTAGTTAAAAATTTGCTGAACGATGCCAGGTATGAGTTGGCATTAGGCCGCTGATATACATTTTTTATAACGATTTCTTTATCAAGGTGATATTCATTATCAAATTTCACGCTGATTTCGCCGGGCATATTGCCGTAAAGAAAATCAATTACCAAAGCTTTGCCAAACCAGGTTCCACCGCCCTCATCGCCCAAAACAAAACCCAAACCATGCTGACCTGAGTGGATATCTTCACCATCAAAATAGGAGATATTTGAACCTGTGCCCAATACGCAACAATATCCTTTATGGTGTCCGCAAGTGGCATAGGCACAACCCAGCAAATCACTATCAACGCTGATGTACGATTTAGTGAAAAGAACACTTAACGCGTTCGAAACAATTTCATGCCTGTCGGGACTTGAGCAACCTGCGCCAAAAAAATATATTTCTTTAACATCAGGCGCAAAAGCTACCATGTCAACAGCTTCGTCCTGCAATATCTTTACAATTTCCTTTTCCGATAAAAAATAGGGATTGAGGCCTCCGGTCCTGAATTGCCGTACCTCGCCATCAGAAAGTTTAAGTAACCAGTCTGTTTTGGTTGAGCCGCTATCAGCAACTAAAATCATGGAAGTTCTTCGAGCGCTTTTTGAGTAAGCGGTTTATGAATAAATTGAGTAATGTATTTATTATCTGTTGATTTACGCATATCCAAAGGATCGAGTGATGACGAAAGCATAAAGATTTTGATAGCAGTTTTATCAATATCTATTTTATCGTACTCATCTAAAAACTCAAATCCTCCCATTAAAGGCATCCGCACATCCAAAAAAATAACATCCGGTTTGATGCTTCCGTTACTCAATGCTTCAATAGCTTCCGTAGCGGAGCGGACAACAATAATTTCGTCGACAAAATTACTGCCCTCCAATATCTTACGTGTGACAAAATTATCAATGTAATTGTCGTCAATAAGCAAACATGTTTTAAAGCGTCCGGCCATGGTTTCCAAAAATAGCTTTTTAAACCAATTTAAAAAATATACTTATTTAAAATTAATTTATGTTTTTATTTATCTTATTGTTAAGTTAATGGTATCAACCATTTTACAAACAGGAAGACTTAGCACACAAGTAAAAAAAATTAAATTGCCGTTAAAACAAATCCCGCCATCTGAAAAGTATCGTTTGGTAAATTAATCTGATTAACAATATTTGCATCAATGAAAACAATTAAGTTAGCCGTCATTTTTTTAACACTATTATTTTTTATGAATAATACAACCAGCCATGCAGCGGGTACTGTACAAATAGCATACACCGTTACTTTTCCCGAGGCCCAGGCTCATTATGCTGATGTTGAAATGCATATTTCAGGATTGAACCAAGCGGTTTTAGATCTGAAAATGCCAGTTTGGACGCCGGGATCATACCTGGTGAGGGAGTTCGCAAAAAATATTGAAGCCTTTAGCGCAAGTTCGGGCAACAAAATGCTGGCTGCGCCTAAAATAACTAAAAACTGCTGGCGCAAAAGCTACCATACACACCGAAGGATTAAATGCCGTTACCGTTAAATACCGGGTTTATTGTTTCGAGGTATCGGTACGTACCAGTTTTGTTGATGCTTCGCATGCCTTTTTATCTACAAGCGGCATTTTTATTTACCCCGATAAAATGATTCATCAGCCTTCAAGCGTTCATATTGTTCCTTATAAAGGGTGGACAAAGGTTTCAACCAGCTTAGAGGAAGTTAATGGCGATGCCTTTACCAGAACTGCCCCTAACTACGATATCCTGTTCGATTCGCCAATTGAAGTAGGTAACCAGGATGTTTTTGGTTTTGATGCTGCAGGTGTAAAATATGAAGTTTGCATGGTTGGCGGCGGCAATTACGACAAGGAGCGACTTAAAGTTGATATGGCTAAAATTGCAGAGCAAGAGACCGCCGTATTTAACGAAAACCCCAATAAACACTATGTATTTATAGTACACAATTATTTAAGAGGCGGCGGTGGATTAGAGCATTTAAGCTCAACCACTTTAGGCGCTTCGCGCGATAGCTATGGAACCGAAGCGGGTTATCATAACTTTTTAACCCTTGTAGCGCATGAGCATTTCCACTTATGGAACGTAAAACGCCTGCGTCCGTTTGCATTGGGTCCGTTTAATTACGATGAGGAAAACTACACCACCAATTTGTGGATTGCTGAGGGCTTTACAGCTTACTATCAGAATATTATTTTAAGACATGCCAATCTTACTGCTCCCGATGATTACCTGGGCGAAGTAGCCACCGGCATCAGCGTTATTGAAAATCAACCCGGACTTAAAGTTCAACCGCTTTCCGAGTCGAGTTTTGATGCCTGGATAAAAGCTTATCGTCCTAATGAAAATTCAATTAATACCACCATTTCTTATTACGATAAGGGTGCTGTGGTAGGTATGCTGCTTGATCTGGAGATTATTAACGATTCAAAAGGGAAATACTCATTAGATGATGTAATGAAGTACATGTACGATACTTATTACAAAACAAAAAAACGTGGCTATACCGATGCTGAATTTAAACAGGGCTTTGAGAAATTTGCCGGTAAAAATCTGGATGATTTCTACAAAAAATACATCAATGGCCTAACCCCTATTGATTACAATAAATATTTAGGCTACGCCGGCTATAAAATAATTGATGAATTAGCCGATAGCAGTGATCCAACATTAGGCGTAAACATAGCCAGAGACGGCAAAAAGATAGTAAACACTGTTTTACGCGGTACAGCAGCCTGGATTGACGGCATTAATGTAGGTGATGAACTGGTTAGTATTGACGGCGTACCGGTAACAGATGCTACCACCATGCTAAACGGCAAAAAGGTAGGCGATAAAATTTCAGTAGCCGTGCTGCGCGATGGCTTGCCACTTACCTTAGAGGTTACCCTTTTAAGAAACAACAAGGTTAAATACAAAGTTCAGGAACTGCCTGATGTAACGCCTCAGCAGCTGGTAGTTCGTAAAAAATGGTTGAAGTTATAGGCTGATATTTTTTTGTTAATAGAGAATTGTTTAAAGCTAAACGAAGTCTACCCCTAACTCACCCGGATATAACCATCAAAAACAGAAAAGAGTTTTAGCAAGTATTTGCGAAATGAAAGCAAATAATTGAACGGGTATTTGTAAATTTATGGCTGTAAAACAATAATTTAACTGGTTATGGCCGAAGCAAAAACAAAAACAACCAACGTTTCTGCGGAAAGTTTTCTGAATACTATTGATGACGAACAAGCCCGCAAGGACAGCTTTACGCTGATAAAAATAATGGAGAAAATTACCGGTGAACCGCCGGTAATGTGGGGGCCCGCCATTATAGGTTTTGGCAAATACCACTATAAATATGCCAGCGGCCACGAGGGCGATATCTGTTTAACCGGTTTTTCGCCACGAAAAGGGAAACTGTCCTTATACACCATGGCTGCTTTTGAAGGGCGGAATGATTTGCTTACCAAATTAGGCAAACACAAAGGCGGCAAAGGCTGCCTCTATATTAAAAAACTGGACGATATTGATATGGCCGTTTTGGAAACCCTGATTATTAAATCAATTGAGTTTTTGAACAAAAAGATTGCACCGGCTTCTTAGTGTGCAGAATTATTATTCTACACCCTTGTCATTTCGAACCTTGTGCTCGTTTATAACGAGTGCTTAACATGGCATTGCGACTGTATCGCATATTAGTGGGGTAAGATTGGTTGAGTTGAAGACATTGGTCTTTACGTTACAAACGTAAAACTATATTAAGCACTCGTCACAGACGAGCGCAAGTTAGTCAAGAAAAAAGTAAGTTCTTTTCGATGAAAATTCACAATAAATCAAACTTTTGGGTCGGCCTCGTACTCGTTGTGATACCAAACTGGTTTCCGCAGTATCAAAACATTTATAGGTATCTTATACAACTTGTCGGCTTCGTTCTAATTATATTCGCATTTATAAAAATTAATAAATCCCAAAAACTAGCTGACAAATAACATTCCTTGCGCTCGTTTATAACGAGTGCTTAACATGGCATTGCGATTGCATCGCATGTTAGTGGGGTGAGACTGGTTGAGTTGAAGACATTGGTTTTTACGTTACAAACGTAAAACTATATTAAGCACTCGTCACAGACGAGCGCAAGAAAATAGTGTTCAGAAGGTTAAAAAAGGGTGTCATGCTGAGGCACGCGGGTGGGCCTCAACGCTTATGCATTAACGTAAATGCATTGGCGTATGGCCTTTGCGCACATCCTTCGAGTGCCTCAGCATGACACCCCCAATTCTTCAGGTCGTCTGTTAAGCCCCGGCAACCATCGTGACAACAAAACCTTATTTCACATACTTCCCGGCAATGGCCGGATACATATTCATAAAATTGTTGGCTTTGCCATCTTTATCAAAAATACCTTCCCAGGTGCTTAGCGGTTCCCAAATAAATGAGCCAACGGCTTTATTGCCCGGCGCAGTAAAGGCAATATCATTTACCTCTTTTTTAAGCTGCGAATATTCGGCAACCATTACCTGCTGCGGGTATCTTTTAGCCAAATCGGCCATATTGTTGCTTAAATCAGCCAGCGTGCCGTGCCATTTGGGGTAGTACGATAAACCAATTACATCAAAAGGCACATTGCGTTTGGTCATGTTATCCAAAAAGAAGCGTGCTTCGGCATTTTGTCCACCCAAAGCAATATGCAGCATAATGGTTGTTTTCGGACTAACAGCTTTTACTCCTTTTACCCCCGAATAAATCAACTGTGCTAAACTATCTAAGTTATTGATCGCTCCATCGGGCCAAACCATGCCGTGGTTAATCTCGTTGCCAACCTGCACCATATCGGGCGTGGTACCCTGGTCTTTTAACTTTTGCATTACATCAACGGTATAATCATACAGTGATTTTTTAAGCGCGGTAAAATCCTCACCAACCCATGCAGCCGGTTTGTTTTGTTGTTGCGGATCGGCCCAGTAATCACTATAATGAAAATCGAGCAGAAATTTCATGCCTGCCGCTTTTATGCGTTTGGCCATTTGTTCGGTATGCTCCAAATCGCAAAAACCTTTACCCGGCGAATATCCCTTAGGATTTTCAGGATTAACAAATATCCTTAGGCGGATATAGTTGAACCCGTGAGCCTTCATTATAGCAATAGCATCGCCTTGTGCGCCATTGTCGGAAAATTTCATGCCGCGGCTTTCCAGTTGTGGTAGAAAAGAGATATCGGCCCCTAATATTTTATCGGATACCTTGTTAGGTGTGTATTTGCTTTTAGTAACCACGTGGGCAATTCCCGGTTGCACCGTGTGAATTTCTGTTGCACCGGTAAACAGGCTATCGGCCTTAGCTTCCAGTTTAATTTTACCGAGCGTGCGGCCTGCCTGTAATATTAAGCGGCAACTGCCATTAACGGTAACCTGCCAGGTGCTATCGGTATGCGGCAAATTTTGGTATCCGGCAATATTATAAAAACGGATAATCTTAGCATCACCGGTTAAATGAAACGTAACCGGGATAGTAGCATTAGCCAAACTATCGCCATGGCTATCAATAATTTTTACGCTTATAACTGCTTCGTCCTTACCATCAGCAATCATGGTGGTTTTATAAGGAGTTATCTGTACTTCGGCGGGTACACCCGGCGGTTTGGGTTTATATCTGCTTTGGGCATTAAGGCTAACGGTAGCGGTTAGCAGTAAAACAATAGCTAATAAACCACTTTTAAGGGGCCTGCAAGGCTGGTTTTTATTCTGTTTTAACATAACGGTAATAATTGGTAATGCTAAGGTATAATTTAAAATGTACAAGTGACAATTATTTTGGCCGATGTATGGTTTATAACTGATTTTTTACAAATGCGCACATAGGTGTTCGGAAGATTAAAAAAGGGTGTCATGCTGAGGCACAAGCCTGTCCTGAGGTACTCGAAGGAAAGCATGCGGGTGGGCATTAACGCTTATGCATTGGCGTGTAGACTCACCCTGTCATCGCTACGCTCGACATCCCTCTCTATGACAAGTCATAAAGAGGGAATAGAAAAAAAATATTTCTTCACCCTCTTTACGAAGTAGAGAGGGTCGACCAGCGTAGCGAAGTCGGGGTGAGTTCACTCTGCGAGTTGCATGGGTAATTTTGGCTCTTCATATCAACAAAAAAGCCGCTACAGGAATGCTCCCGCAGCGGCTAACCAAATTAACTAACTAAACTATTCCCCTTATTAATTTTGTATATCCTGTTGCCAAACGCCCGTAAAGCGGCTCACCGCCTGGTAGTCGGCCAGGTTGATGCGGCTCTTGCGCAGCGCAGTGCTTAACGTTCCGGTTACGGCTATCACCTTAAATTTGTAGGTTGATATGGTATAGGTTGACAATACCGGTATGGTGGCCGATGCTACCAACTGTACAAAGAAATAATGTAACCTTACCGTACCCACATTGGTTTCATAAGCAATTTCGTAATTAAAATTACCGCTGCCATCAGTAAACTCATACGGAAGCGGCGCCCATTGGTTGGTATTGTTTGATGTGTTGGGCGTAAAGTAAACCAGCACCATACCATCATCCAATACATTCTGTGTAATGGATGTAACCGCATTATCGCAATACCTGGTAAAGTATTCGGTATAGCTCGATGGGCTGGTTTGAAATTCATATTGCGAATTCCATAGCCACTGGCTGTTAGTAATGCTGAATACGGTTGTTACTACATTAGCATTTCCCTCAGGCCCCTGCGGACCTTGCGGACCAGCCGGACCCTGCAGGTTTAATGGTGTTCCCCATCCGCTGGCAGTTTTAGGTCCATAAAGCATGTAAGTAGCAATATCCAAATAGAAATCGCCTATTGCACCGGTTGCACTTGTTGGCACAGTGCTGCCGCTGTATATTTTGCTGCCTGCTGCTCCCGTGGCTCCTGTTGCACCAGTAGCACCAGTAGCGCCGGTTGCACCTGTTGCTCCCGTAGCACCATTTAACGAAGTGCCTGTACCCCAGCCGCTCGCTGTTTTAGGACCGTATAAAAAGCCTGTTGCAAGGTCGATATAAAAGTCTCCTACTGCACCAACTGTTGATGCGGGAATAGTGCTTCCGCTATAAATAACACTGCCACTGGTTCCGTTAGTTCCCGGAGGGACGGCAGGACCTACCGCACCGGTTGCGCCTGTAGCACCCGTAGCACCAGCGGGACCAACGGCCCCATTTTTGCTGCAAGACGCAAATAAAATTGCCACAACTGCCAGCATAATAAAATGATGTGTAAAATGCTTCATAAAGTTTGATTGTTAAAGTTTAATAAATGGTGATTATGTTTTATAGATCTATATTGAAACAATAAATCGGTAACCGTATTAAGCTATTTATTTAATCAAAGTAAAATAAGGGAGGAAAATTGACCGGCACAAGCGTAAAACCACGTATTTAATGTACGGGAAATACCTGACAATCAGATAATTTAATTCAAATTGTCATTAATATTTTAGTGTCGCAAAAGATTTTAAAGTATTAGTTTATAATGATGGAAATTACTATTCTAAAACCGTCGGGATCTTCAAAAGTAATTCCGTTTTTTGCCCAGTATGGATTTACCGGAGCAACGCTTTTTACGCGGTTGGCAATAAGCTTTTCTTTAAGTGCTGTAAACTCATCAATTGTTGCCGCATAAAACACCAACAGGTCGTCAGCATCGGGCTGGTGTATGGGAGGATGATCAGACACGGTAAACTCCAGATGCCAACCGGCACCCGGATGCCCTAAAAAAACACCGCCGTAGTTTTGATGATTTTTAAATTCGCCCAATATTTTTAAACCTAGTATCCTGCCATAAAAATCAATCATACGGTTAAGGTCTATGGTATGGCGGGCAATTCTAAGCTTCATATTTTTCAATTGCTAAATGTAACGAGGCGGCACGCATTTTAATGAAAAAGTTTGATTTTTTTGTCTCTCAATTACTATTATGACTTTACTCCGGCCTACGCGCTGGGTATTATAATTGGCAAAACTGATTGTATTAATTATATTTGTATTGATACTAATGAAAAGCAATATTATTAAAGGCAACCCCGTACTAAAAGGATGGATGTAAAAAAATTTATCCATAGTGGTATTTTGGAAGAATACGTATTGGGTTTGCTTAGTGAAACCGAAGCCGCCTACGTAACAAAGGTTGCCATGCTTTTCCCATCAATAAAAAGGGAATTAACGGCAATTGAAGAGTCTTTAGAGCAACTAGCCGCTGACAATGCTGTTGAGCCTGCACCACAAACCAAATTAAAAATATTAAAGTCCATTGGTTTTGCTGATCACCACATTAACTACATGTCGGCCATTACTAATGATACCGATCTACAACCCTGGTTAACAGTTACCGCTCATTTAATAGCAGAAGCGCCGCAGGAATATGTCGCTTTCCATCAGTTGCGCCAGGATGAGCACTTGCGGCAGTTGCTGGTTATAGCCAGAGTTGATATACCCGAAGAGGATCATGACACTTACGTTGAAAGCTTTTTTATATTAAAAGGATATTGCGAATGTACCGTAGGCGATGAATTATTTCAATTGGGCCCCGGCGATTTTCTTGAAATCCCCTTGCACGTAAAGCACAATATAAAACTCACCTCGCCCTATGTGGCTGCTGTTTTGCAGTATCAGTTTGTTTAGCGCTTCATTGCTGCGGTAATCTGCCTTATTGTGAGTAAATTGAGTTTTTTAATGAATTTTATCTGCTTTATTTTATTTTAGCAGATGATACGCTCATCCTTTTGTATCATCATTAAAAACCATGAAATTTTATAAAGCATTATTCTTCTTTTTACTGTTTTTGTCGGCCGCAGGTTTTGCTCAACCAATCATTTATGCCAACCAGATAGGTTTTGACACCCGCGGACCAAAAATAGCACTGGTAGGTTTTGATCATCCGCTTACGCGAAAAACTGTATTCAACCTGGTAAATACATCCACCCAACAAACTGAATTTACAGCTGTACTAAGCGGTCCTGAAAATATTGATGAATGGACACCCGGCAAAGTTTATTATCGTGCCGATTTTTCGGCCTTTAATAAGACTGGTAAGTATGCAATTAGTGTTACGTCTGATGGAAAAACCGCAATGTCCTATCCATTCACCATCGAAGAAGATGCTTTGGCTAAGCTCACTATTTCGTCCATCATTCATTATTATCATAAACAACGCGCCAACACGCCCGAAGAGCTGGCGGCTGATGCGCACATGAAAATGATTGGCAGCGATAAAACAGTTGATATGCGTGGCGGCTGGTGCGATGCATCGGGCGATGTAAGTAAATACTTTTCGCACCTGGCCTATGCTAATTTCATGTCGCCGCAGCAAACACCGCTGGTGGTATGGTCGATGGTGAATACATCAGAAGTTATTCCCGCTTTATTAAAACAATGGAACATTAAAGATTCACTGGATAATGAGGCCCTTTATGGTGCCGATTACATGATGAGAGCATTATCAGCCGATGACTACTTCTACATGATTGTTTTCAGCTATTTTAATAAAGATCCTAATGCCCGCCGTATTGTGGGCCTGCATGCCAATAGCGTTACTACCGATGAATATCAATGCGCCTTTCGCGAAGGTGGCGGCATGGGCATAGCTGCCCTGGCCCGTATCTCACAATGGAAAAAGCATGGTGAATTCACCTCACAGCAGTATCTGGATGGCGCCAAACGTGCCTTTGCCCATCTGCTTAAATACAATACCAAATATGATGATGATGGCAAAGAAAACATTATTGACGATTACTGCGCGCTAATGGCTGCTACCGAACTATGGATAGCTACCGATTCGTCGCTTTATCGTGATGAGGCCCGCAAACGTGCTCAAAACTTGAATAAAAGAATGAGCGCCGAAGGTTATTTCATCAGCAATGACACTAACCGCCCTTACTGGCATGCCAGTGATGCAGGCTTACCCGTTGTTGCCTTAACCCGTTATCTGGATAAAGAAAAGGATGAAGCCTTACGCACGCAGGCATTAACCACCATCAAAAAATCATTGGATTATAATCTTGCTGTGACCAATAGGGTGAGCAACCCTTTTGGGTATGCGCGTCAGTCTTTTTTATATCAGGGCAAAGTGAAGGATGGCTTTTTTATTCCGCATGATAATGAAACCGGCTGGTGGTGGCAGGGCGAAGATGCCCGTTTAGGATCGCTGGCAACTGCGGCTTTGGTTGGCGGCAGGCTGGTTTATCCACAAAAAAGCAACTGGGGCGTAAACGATTCGCTGGCCACTTATGCTTCGCAGCAAACATCATGGATATTGGGTTGCAACCCTTACTCTATTTGCTTAATGTATGGCTTTGGTAAAACCAATGTGCCCTACATGCACTCTAACTTCGGGCATGGATCGGAAGTGGGTGGCGTATCAAACGGTATCACCGGCAAAGAAGGCAATGGAGATGGCAGTGGTATCGATTTTAAAACCGAAGATAAAGGCGATGAATGG
>Ga0206833_1182_pt2 | contig 15330 bp, 11 predicted proteins | sample Alteio_BWOrgCont_32_FD_152891 | JGI IMG/M metagenome (GOLD analysis project Ga0206833, IMG submission 152891) | Enriched cells from forest soil in Barre Woods Harvard Forest LTER site, Petersham, Massachusetts, United States -... | ecosystem: Environmental > Terrestrial > Soil > Temperate forest >... | reverse complement strand
TATGAGCTTGTTATGGAACCCGCCATTCCAGTTGAAACTGTTCCGGTGGTTCAGGGACCTACACAAGAAACAACTGTTTCTATGAATACTAAAACAGCTTGGTTTGAACCCGCAGCGGAGTTTGGTTTCCGTTTTTGGGGGAAAGAGAATCATGCACACGAAATTAATTTGAAATTTGGACTTGGCAGCAGCACAACTTATACTAATTCCAGTGGATTGGAAGAAGTTTCACCCAAGCCCTGGTCAGTTAAACTAACTTATTTGTTCTATCTTAATTATTAATAACCCACATCCCTTTAACCTTAACAAATCATAAAAAATGAAAAAGAAATCTTTCCGCGTACTAATGCTTTTGCTTGCTGCAGGAACATTTTGTAGTACTGTTAATGCACAATATAAGTCGGTTCCGAATTCCAAATCATCTTCATCAAGCAGTTCAAGTTCCTCCTCTAGTTCAAGTTCTTCGTCCAGTTCTTCTTCGAGCGGTGATGGAAAGAAATTCTTTACAGCGTGGGGGTTTAGCCCATTTTTGAGTTATGAAAACGGACCACTAACTACTTATAATGGAACTTATACAGCGCAATTGTATGGGTATAACGTAAGTGCGCCATATACAGTTATAGCAAGGTTTTATACCTTCGATTATTTTACATTTTTATATAGATTCCGTTATAATATTTCGGAAATGAATAACAACCAATCGCTTTCACTTTCTCTTATACCTGCCGTTGGGTTGGGCGGTTCTAGCACCAGTTTCTCAGGGACTAATGAATATGGAGTTGAGGGATCGGGCGCTCTAAGTTTGGATATTCCTTTAATATTTGAGTATAATACAGGGAATGTTGCAACTTATACTTCTGATAAGGATAAAGGTTTTGTTTTTGGCTTGGGCGTTGAGTATATTAAAGCACCGTTAATTGTTTCTACTCAAGTTTCGTATTCTTATTCGGGATCTGATGGTGCGACTGTACCAATTGCAACCAGTTGGGTAGAACCCGTTTTTGAATTTGGTTATAGATATTGGAATAAAAGAAATAAAGCAAAAGAATTTAACCTGAAAGTAGGTTATGGTTCAGGCGGTGCATTTAGCGCACGCTTAAGCTGGATGAAGTGCATAGGCTACTAAGCAATTTTGTTCTTACATTAAACAAAAAACTCGTCCTTAATAAGACGAGTTTTTTGTTTAATGTACTTTGCTATTAACTGTATTTCTCAAAAGAATACCAGGCCTATACCTCTCTTCGTTATATGTTGATTGTAGATTTTCCAGTACACTCAAAATAGATGCAAGCCCTATTTCTTCGCCCCATTGTATAAGCCCTTTCGGATAATTCACCCCCTTGGTCATGGCAGTTTCTATATCAGCTTGGGTAGCAATTTTATAATAAAGAGCTTCATAAGCTTCGTTAACAAGCATAGACAGTATTCTCAAAAAGATAGCTTTACCTAGTTTCTCATCTTTAGTAGGCTCCGGTTTATTAGTACCTTCGGAATAATCATAATATCCTTTACCTGTTTTTCTTCCCCAAAAACCTGCTTCGAATAATCTTTTTTGGGTTAGGGATGGTTTATATCGGGCATCGTAAAAGAATTGCTGCCATACAGTTTCAGTTACTTTAAAATTCACATCATTACCTATAAAGTCCATCAATTCAAAAGGACCCATTTTAAAGCCGCCAAATTCCTTCATCGACCAGTCAATGGTTGCAAAATTAGCAATGCCTTCTTCATAAATACGTATAGCTTCGCCATAAAATGGTCGTGCAATCCGGTTTACAATAAAGCCGGGGGTGTCCTTTGTTAGCACGGTGGTCTTTTCCCATGATTTAATAAGGGCAGCAGCCTGATTTACGAATTCTTGATTACTGGCTAACCCGGGTATTATTTCCACTAGTGGCATAATGGGGGCGGGGTTGAAAAAATGTATTCCTATAACTCTTCCCGCATATTTACATGCCGATGCGATAGATGTTATGGAAATAGAAGATGTATTTGTAGCAAGAATGCAGGCAGGGGGACAAATCTCTTCCAGGTTTTTGAACAGATCTTTTTTTATAGATAAATCTTCAATGATAGCTTCAATCACAAGGTCACAGGCACTGAAATCTTGTAAGGAAGAAGCTATTTTAATTCTTGCGAAAGCAGCAGAGGCATCGCTTTCTACCATCTTTTTCTTTTCTATAAGGCCGCTTAAGCTTTTCTTTATTTTTTCCGAAGCATTAAGGCAGGCCTTAGTGTTTGCATCAAACATAATTACCCCGCAACCGGAAACAGCTGCAAGTTGAACGATTCCGCTCCCCATTGTGCCGGAGCCAATAACTCCAATTATTTTATTGTTCATTGTATTTCATTATTTTTTCTCTGTTCGTTGGTAATGTGCTCATAAGTGTTTCTGCCCATTTAGCGGGGGTAATAGTAAGGGCTTTTTCCCTGCTTTTAGAACCCATTTGTACTAATTCCAAATCGCTTAAAGATGCAATTTTATTTAGTTCATTTTGTATTCCTTTTGTATCTCCTGCTTTAAAGATGAAGCCATTATCACCATCGGCTATAAAAGCTGTTGAAGCACCTACTGCATCCGAAGCTATTAAAGGGAATCCGGCTGCTGCAAATTCATGCAGAACAACACCCCAGGGCTCAAAATGGCTGGGAAGAATAAATACCCCTCCCTGTTCTATTATGGGTGCAAAATTTTCCGGTTGAATAAACCCAAGGTGTTTTATTTTTGGATGTATTGCAGGGGCTTCGGTTCCGGTACCTATGCACCAAAGCTCCCAATTTGTAGGCTGTTCATTTTGCCAGGTTGTAAAGGCATCCCACAAATCTGCTACCCCTTTAAATTTATAATACCTTCCTGCATAAATAAATTTGTGTGGGAAGGTGTTTTTTTTCTCAGCTAAGCACTGGTCTCCCAAATGCATAAAAAAATCCACATCGGCAGAATAGTAACCTTCCAGAATAAATTTTTTTCTGAAACCGAGGTTGATTGCATATTTTTTTTGTTTTTCTCCGGGAATCCAGCAATGGGTAAATATTTTTTTTATGGTGAATCTGCTCAAAATGCATGCAAGCTGTTGTTTTGGTGATCCTGTCCATTGATTATCCAACCCAATAACAACGGGTATTTTTTTTTTGAAACTTTTAGCAATTGAAAGATAGTGCTTGTCAACCCACCCGCTACAATAAATAAAGTCAGGTGCCAGAGTATCTATTTTGGTGCTTAGCTCTTCATAGGTATATTTTTGCTTATCTATGAAATGGATAGGACCATCGAAATTAAAATGGAAAGGAGCCTCTTTATTAATGGGCCAATGAACTACATATATGTCAACATCATATAACTCACTCAGCTTCCCAAGACAGGCAATAAAATACCCGGCTAGCTCAGTGTAAAGGAATAATATCCTGGGCTTTGATAGGTAAGATTTCATCGCTGGTGAAAATAGTTAAAATGATAATAATAACAATCGTATATGGGTTTAGTGAGGAGGTAAGGTATGATTCGAAAACAATAGAAAATAGAATAGCAAAGAGGGCTGCAATAATGACTTTATTTTTGCGGGCTGCCTTTATAAAAAACCCTACAAAAGCCCAAAGGTAGAGGAAAAGCCCAACAATTCCTGTATCAAGCCAAAATGTAAGATAGGAGTTATGTGCGTTTCCCTGGTGGCCCATATCGCTTAATTCTTTTTGGTGTAAAGAGAATAAGTAATTGGTGTATTCAAAACCATGCCCCATGAAAATATTTTTAGAAATATTATCCCATGCAAATTTCCAGGCAATATATCTGCCAGCTGCATTTTGTAATGTTTCGGTTCTTAAGTATTTTTCAATTCCTACTGATTTAGCAACAGTTACAAGATTAATGTCTATGTATTCATACCCCATAAGTATGGCTATAAGTATTATAAACCCAAGAATAGGAGATATTCGGGTAAGGTAAGAGAACATAATATAAATTAAGCTGGCAACCAAAGCTGTTCTTGAGCCGGAAAGAATTAAGGATAGGAATAAAAGTATGAATACAAGTATTTTTTCTTGTTTACTAAATAAGTCAGGTAGCGACCGGTTGACTAATGCAAAAAGAATGAAGACCACCAGGCAGTATATTCCAAGACCGTTCGGATTTCCTAATAAACCTCTAAACCTGTTTTCAAAAGTTACCAAGGAAGGAATAAATAACTTTGAAAATAGCCCCAGAAACAAAATAAAAGCGGCAAGAATTATAAATAATCGAATGAAATCATATCCATTATCTCTGTAACTTTTGCTGACATAGTTAGGTGTTATAAAAAGAAGACACATATAAGAAAATGTCTTAAAAATTGAATTGGAAAGATTTGCTGCAGGAGTATGTGATATGCAATAAAAGGCTACAAGAATAAAAGGCAAAAAACGGATGAAAAAGCGATTGATCGGGGTAAATTGTTTTGCATCTAATAGCAAGAATATGGTTAACAAAACAATATAAACATATTTTGCCTGTTCAAACGAACTAAGTAAATCAAGCCGACTATCGGAAAAGGTACATACAAACCAAAAACCCAGCAACATTTCGGTATATCTATTTCGCAGCTTTAAAAAGATAACGCACAAGGGAATAAATACAATATTAATAGGCCCTCCAAACAAGGCAACAATTAACCACAAAATGAGCATTATTAAAAATTGGCGATATTTAACAATAGTGTCCACTCCTTTATGCTAATTACTTTTTAATTTTATAGTATTTGAACCCAATTAGGGGATTATCTGGTTCTGAATTTTGTGCAAATCTACCAATGTTCCAATAACTCGTTAAACATATAGATGTATCATTAACCCGCGGATTGTTTTTTTATTTCTTACTTTAATTCAAAATATGTAAGTTTGCTACCTTTATAATAAGCCTTTATTTATGTCTAATAAGGAGGAATTAAGCGGAATATCAGAAAAAAGGGAAATTTCATTTTCCGAGTTCAAAGACGTAGTTCTTCGGGATTACCGCATTGCTATTGAAAGTCGTGAAGCTAGTTTACTTGGCCGGAAAGAGGTATTGCAAGGAAAAGCCAAATTCGGCATTTTTGGCGACGGGAAGGAAATAGCTCAGATAGCTATGGCTAAAGTATTTCAACCGGGGGATTTTCGATCCGGTTATTACCGCGACCAGACTTTTATGTTTGCGAAGGGCTTATTAACAATACAGGAGTGGTTTGCCGGACTTTATGCTCATGCCAACTTAAAAGCAGAGCCATCTTCTGCCGGACGCCAAATGGGTGGCCATTACTCCACTCATTCTATTAACCCTGATAGTACCTGGGCCAAACTTACCGAACAATGTAATTCATCATCTGATATATCTCCTACAGGTGGCCAGATGCCCCGTTTACTTGGTTTGGCAATGGCATCTAAACAATACAGAAATACACCTGTACTTCAGAACCCGGATTTTAATAAATTCAGTAAAGAGGGCAATGAAATAGCCTTTGGTACCATTGGAGATGCAAGTACTTCCGAAGGTATGTTTTGGGAAACCATTAATGCCGCAGGAGTAATGCAGGTTCCTATGCTGGTTTCTGTTTGGGATGACGGATATGGAATTTCCGTACCCAAAGATTATCAAACCACTAAGAATAGTATATCTGAGGCACTGAAAGGAATGCAACGTGATAAAGCCAGCAAAGGATACGAAATACTCAAAGTAAAAGGATGGGATTATTCTGCGCTTTGCGAAACCTATGAAAAAGCTGCTCAGCTCTGCAGGACTGAACATGTGCCTATATTATTGCATATAGAGGAGTGTACTCAACCTCAAGGTCATTCAACCTCCGGTTCTCACGAACGTTATAAAACCCCTGAGAGACTTCAGTGGGAAAAAGACTTTGACGGGATAAAGAAGATGAAAGAGTGGGTATTGAAATTTGCAATAGCTACAGATGCGGAACTTTTACACATAGAAGAACAAGCCAGAACCGATGTTAAAGATGCTAAGAACCTTGCCTGGAAAGGATATCTGGACGAGATTAAAGAAGAGCAGGCTGTTGTTCTTGGGCTGCTACAAAGCATATCGGCTAGTTCAACCCATGGAACTGCCATTACAAAGATCATTACTGACCTAAAGGCGATAAAAGATCCTTTGCGCCGCGATTTAGTTTCCGCCATAAAAATGGTCTTGCGTATAACCCGCAACGAAAAGTCAACCGAGCGAGAGGCGCTGCTTAATTTAAATAATGAATTCACTACTAAGAATATAGAACGCTACGATTCTCTATTATACACTTCTGATGCTTTAACTGTTAAAGAAGAGAGCCCCATTTATGATGCCGAAGAAACGCAGGTAAACGGGCATGAAGTTCTGCGAGATAATTTTGATGCCATTCTGGAAAAATACCCCAATGTATTGATCTTCGGAGAAGACGTGGGTAAGTTAGGTGACGTTAATCAGGGATTGGAGAACCTACAAAAAAAATATGGCGAAGAACGTGTATTTGATACCGGAATTCGCGAAGCAACCATACTAGGGCAAGCAATTGGTATGGCTATGCGTGGACTTCGCCCCATAGCTGAAATAGAGTACTTAGATTATTTGCTCTATGCCTTGCAAATTATGAGCGATGATCTGGCTACCCTTGCATACCGCACTGTTGGTACACAACGTGCCCCGGTTATTGTCCGCACACGCGGTCATAGGCTGGAAGGAATCTGGCATAGCGGTTCCCCAATGGGTATGGTGCTGAATGCACTCCGTGGAATGTATGTGTGTGTGCCCCGTAACATGACTCATGCCGCCGGATTCTACAATACACTGCTTGCTTCAAATGAACCGGCATTAATAATTGAACCTCTCAATAGTTACCGCCTGAAAGAAAAGAGACCTACCAATATGGGAGATTTTAAAATCCCGCTAGGTGTGCCTGAAATAATACGTGAAGGAAATGATGTTACTATTGTTACCTATGGTCCGCTTTGCCGTATGTCTTTGGAAGCAGCGCAGCAATTAGAAGCTTATAATATTTCAGTAGAAATAATTGATGTTCGTACCTTATTGCCTTTTGATGTAAACAACATGATTGTTGAATCATTAAAAAAGACAAACCGTGTGCTCTTCCTCGATGAGGATGTGCCCGGTGGTGCCAGTGCTTATATGATGCAAAAAGCATTAGAAGAACAGGGAGGCTATTCCTATCTTGATTCTCCGCCTAAAACATTGACAAGTAAGGAACATCGTCCTGCCTATGGTTCTGATGGCGATTACTTTTCAAAGCCCAGTGTCGACGACATTTTTGATGCAGTTTACAGCATTATGAACGAAGTTGATCCAAGTAATTATCCCGAAATATATTCCTAAAACGCATAATAATAATGATAACCTACGAGCAGATTAAGGAAGTGAAGGAGCGCTTTGACGCGTTGAGGGGGCATCTTTGACGTTGAGAAGAAGTTAACTAAAATAACCGAATTAGAATCTACTACCGAAGCTCCGGATTTTTGGAGCGACCCTAAAAAAGCTGAGCAGGTTTTACGCCAGATAAAAAGTATTAAAACGTGGACAGAAGCTTTTGCCAACTTGCAAAAAAGCGTAGATGACCTATTGGTTATTTATGACTTTTTTAAAGAGGAAGGCGCTACAGAACAAGAACTGGAAATGCAGTATAAAATAACCATGAAGCCTCTACAGGATCTGGAGTTTCGTAATATGCTTGGAGCTGAAGAAGATCATCTGGCTGCTGTAATGGAAATTAATTCTGGGGCAGGTGGTACCGAAAGCCAGGATTGGGCTTATATGCTTATGCGAATGTATCTCATGTGGGCGGAAAAGCGAGGCTATACTGTTAAAGAACTTGATAAGCAAGATGGTGAAGCAGCGGGAATAAAGTCCGTGACACTAGAAATATCGGGCGACTATGCTTTTGGTTATTTGAAAGGAGAGAATGGAGTGCATCGCTTGGTACGTATTTCCCCGTTTGATTCCAATGCCCGCAGACATACTTCTTTTGCAGGGGTGTATGTTTATCCATTGATTGATGATAGTATTGACATTCAAATAAACCTTGGCGATATTGAATGGGAAACATTCCGTTCGGGTGGAAAAGGTGGACAGAATGTGAACAAAGTGGAAACCGCAGTGCGCTTATATCATAAGCCTTCCGGCATCATTATTAAAAACCAGGAGAGCCGTTCGCAAATGCAGAATAAGGATACTGCCTTGAAAATGTTAAAATCTCAATTGTACGAACGGGAACTGCGTAAAAAGATGGAAGCTGTAGCAGCCATAGAAAGTAATAAAAAGGCAATAGAGTGGGGCTCACAGATCCGCAACTATGTAATGCATCCATATAAAATGGTGAAAGACCTCCGTACAGGTTATGAAACCTCCGATGTACAATCGGTAATGGATGGAGAGCTGGATGATTTCATCAAGAGTTACTTGATGGAATTTGGAGGAGGAAAGAAAGTGTAGAATATCGCCTAATGGCAAATTTGAACCGGAGGGGTAATTAGCACATTGCTCTTATTCCCGCTACGGTCATACATCCAAACCTTAAATTCGAGGTTATAATATTGCAAAATTGAAATGGAGGAAAAACCAGAGGTTATTTCAGAAATCAAACCTTCCAGATTTATCTGTATGATTCCATTCAACTCCTTATCGTTTCCTGTTGGCGTAATATAAGGAACGCTATAAGGTAACTTGAGTGCACTATCACTACCCAATAATGAAACTGTGTCATAAGTATGCGTAGTGACATTATAGATTAAGGGTTCAACAAAAAAATTATTAGGAACTCCTTCCTGTCCGGCAGGATATCCGATATCTCCATTGCCATCGGTAAAATTAACACGCAAATAAGCAGAATCAGTAGTTGAGCCTGAACAAAATGGTGTGAAGCTATTATAGGTAATTGCAGGAACGTCAGGATAGTTCGCTTTCTTTACACAAGATGAATAAAGCAAGCCAAAAATGAGAATAATTATGAAAGTCCTTAAATATTTCATCCTTTTATTGATACTATTGCAAATATACGTATTATTTTTGAACCTGTTATGAGCGATACCGTAGTAAGATCAATCACTGATAATATTTTTAAGAACCTTTCCGAACCGGAATTTGAAAGTCTTTCCTTGGAGATATTCCGATATCAGTACGAAAATAATTTGGTCTATAAAGAATATGTAAACACCATCGGTATTGATGTTGCAAGTATTTCAACAATTAAAGAAATACCCTTTTTGCCTATTGCATTTTTTAAATCACATCGTATTATTTGTGAAGATAATGGGGTAATAGAACAGATGTTTCGTAGCAGTACAACTACTAACGGTATTCCCTCCAATCATTTTGTTAAAGATAGTAGCCTTTATGAACATAGCTTTCGTAAAGGGTTCGAACTCTTTTATGGAGATGCAAAGCAATATAGCTTGTTGGCCCTTTTACCCTCTTATCTGGAGAAGGGAGACTCTTCCCTTGTTTATATGGTCGATAAACTCATTGCCGATAGTCAAAATGCAGATAGCGGGTTCTATATGCACAACTATAAGGATTTAGCCAATAAGCTAAGACAGAATGAAAAGAACAGTCAAAAAACTTTTTTAATTGGTGTAACGTATGCGCTTTTAAAATTGGCAGAAGAATATCCAATGGATTTGAAAAACACCATCGTCATGGAAACTGGAGGTATGAAGGGTAGGAGGGAAGAATTGGCAAAAGCTGAAGTGCATAAAATCCTTTCTACTGCATTTAATGTAGCGAACATTCATTCAGAGTATGGAATGACCGAATTGCTTTCCCAGGGTTATTCGAAAGGGAAAGGAGTATTTAGTAGTGTTCCATGGATGAAGATTTTAATTCGGGATATTTATGATCCTTTTAGGGTGGGTTTAATAAATGAAACAGGTGCTATTAATATTATCGATTTAGCCAATATTCATTCCTGCTCTTTTATTGCTACTGATGATGTAGGAATTATTTCACCCTCCGGTGATTTTGAAGTAGCCGGGCGCCTTGACAGTAGCGACATACGCGGTTGTAATATTATGGCCTCCGGATTATAGAACTGATTTATTGTACTACTATTTTTTTCACTACCTGGGTGTTATTTCCTGCTATATGTAACAGGTAAACCCCTTTTCCATATGCTGAAAAGTTAAGGTTTTTTGAGTAGTTTCCGCTTATAGTTACATTGTCTGAATATACCACCTCGCCTAATACATTCATAGCTGTTATGGTATAAGTTCCTTCGGGAATATCATTCATGACTAATTTGACTTCTCCTTTTGTAGGGTTAGGATAAATAGCTGCATCTATTTTAGCCGATATATTACTTACTGCAGTGCTTAAATAGGTTGCTGTTTTCCATATTCCGCGACCATAGGTAGCTGCCACTAAAGTATTATGTGATTCAATTTTCAAGTCATTTACCATCACATTGGGAAGACCATTGCTAAAATTGATCCAAGAGTTTAAAATAGTATCGTGATAATAAATTCCAATATCAGTACCTACATAGATTCCTTCCGGAGTATTCGGCTGGCAAACTATACAGTTAACGGGGAGATTGGGAAGTCCTGCTGAAATGTTTTTCCATGTTTGGCCTCCGTTTTCCGATTGATAGACCTTTTGGTTAGAGCCGAACCCGGAAAAGGTAACCCATATTCGTAAGGAATCTTTTGGATCAACGGTTATAGCAGTCGCACTATAGGTATGAATTGGTAATGAAGTATTAATTACTGTCCAGTTGCCGAAATCACTGGTTGCAAAGAGGCTGTCACCTCTCGATACATATATGTAGCTATCATTTTCCGGGTATATGGCAATTGAGTTTATGTATTTTCCTGAAACACCCCATGAACTAATCGGTGTCCAGCTAAAAATAGAAGATCCGGAGTACCATAAGTTTTCGAAGCCTGCAAATATCATTGAATTGTCAGGTTGATAAGGGTCTTGCAGCCAGGGGGTGGTCCAGGCACCTGCTTCCGTAATATTTGCAACTGCATTGTTCCAATTTGCTCCACCATCTCCCGAATATATCAAATATCCATTTTGGCAGGATGCATATAAATTGGCATCGTTGGTATAATCGATAAAAGCTGTTTCTCCGTCACCTCCGTATGTTTGTGTCCAAGGAACACCGGATACATTTGTACCATTATCTTGCCATCCACTTATACTTAACCCGGGAGTAAGTTTAGAGAGACCGATGGTATACAGTTCTCCTATCTCAAGATTGTTGCTAATATCAGTCCATGTATTGCCTTTATCGGTTGTTAAAAAGATGCCGCCATCACAGCCTGTTATATAACTCGAGCCACTGCCGGGATAATAAATAATTTGATGAATATCGGCATGCACGTAAGGTGCTCCATTGCCTGTCCAATCTGCGTTTAATGTCCATGTAACACCTTTGTCTCCCGATCTCCAAATATCAACACCTCCTACTAGTATTGTATCTGCATTGGTTTGCGAAACAGCTAATGAAAGAGTATACCATCCTTGCCCGGAAGAATCTGTCCCCGTTTGAGACCAGCCTAATAAGTTGGGGGCTCCTCCTGCAAAGCTTGATTGTGTGGTGAATGTTTGCCCTCTATCAGTAGACATATATAATCCGTAAAAACGTGAGTTGGTATTCTCATCTACAAGCACATAGACTCTATTGGAGTCGGCTGGCGAAACCCCAATACTCATGCGTGCGATATCGCTTGTTGGGAGCCCTGCTGTTACCTGTCCGAATGTGATACCGCCATCAATAGAACGGTAAAACACCCCCCATTCACTGGTCGCATAGACTATATTGGAATGGAAAGGCTCAAACTCTATATCCCGTATATCGCTTGCTATTATGGGTGTCCATGTTTTTCCTGTATCCCTTGAGCGGTACAAGCCAAAATTCATGGCTGCAAAAATCACGTTGGTACTGTCCGGGTTAATGAGTAATTGATTTCCCTCATAATCATTGGCTCCACTGGTTTGCAAAGTATAACTTAGTCCTGTGGCCTTCCATGTTTTTCCGGTATCTGTTGATTTTAAAACTCCGGTTGTAAAGGCATCATAGCCATCACCATCGCCCATGGCCAAATACATGAGTGCGGGGTTTTTAGGATCTATAGCAATATCGCTGGTTGCAAGAGTTGTAAGCTGATCTGTATTGGTGGACCATGTATTTCCGCCATTGGTGCTTTTCCAAAGACCCCCGCCCGGTGCGCAGGCGTATAGAATGTTAGTATTTCCCGGGTAAAATCGAATGCGATTAACCCGGCCGTCTCCCCCGTTGGTAGGTACTCCACCTGTTCCGGCATAAGTCCAATTGGCAGGTATAGTGGCCATTTTGTACGCTGCCTTTTTGATATCCTCTTTTTTATAAGTTGTATAATCATTCAACAGTTGGGGCATATTATTTCGATTGCCTGTAGGGTAGGTGCGAGGTACCATAATGTTTTCCCATCGTTTAAATAATTCATACCCACTCTCGTGTTCCGGTTTATTTTTGCTTGATTCATCAGAGCCATACCATTTGTAAAATGCTTTTTGCACATCGTGCACATTGGCATTTTTATCGTGCATCATTTTTACCCAATCTTGGGCATTAAGGGTAATCGTAAAAGAGAAAAATAAAATGGTAAATAGAGTGGTAAACTTCTTCATGGTATGAAATATATACAAAGTTAGAAAAGTTTACAAGAGGGATTATATGCTAACTATGATAAATAAAAAAGCCCCTCAACTGGAGGGGCTTTTTTAACCAACAAACATCATGAAAGATTATCCACACTTGGTGTGTCCGCAACTGGTGCATTTCAGGCAGCCTTCTTCGTAGATGAGTCCTTCATCTCCGCATTGAGGGCAGGTCCTGTCTTTGCCTTTTGTTCCGTTTGGTATGTATTTCTTCAACGCTCTTTCTACACCTGCTTTCCATGTATTGATAGATTCATCATACAGGCTGAGATTCCCAATAAGGTCAACAACATTAGGTATAGGCATTCCGTGGCGAAGCACACCGGAAATGAGTTTTGCATAGTTCCAGAATTCTTTATCGAACAAGCGGGACAGGCCTTCAATGGTTACACTATATCCATCCTTATCAATAAATCGTAAATCATAACGCTTCTTTCCGTCGGCGCTCTTACTCTTAATTACCAAAGCATCTTTAACATAGGTAGGAAGATTGAAAACTTCTTCTGCCTTACCGGTAAAGATTTCGTAAGGCTTATCATTTAATACGCCAACAACTGCTATCCACTTTTCTGTTCCGTTCATAAAGCGAATTACATCAGCTTTCAGTTCGGTAGGGCGTTTAGGAGCATGTGTTTCTAATATTTGAGGAACAGGGCTGCCATCTTTCTTAGGCTTTTCATCATTGGAAACAAGCACTCCGCTTCTTGAACCGTCACGATATACGGTGATCCCTTTCAGTCCATGTTTCCATGCTTCTACATAAATCTCTCCTACTTTATCAATTGGCACATCGTTTGGAAGGTTGATGGTAGAACTGATAGAGTGGGTAGTATATTTTTGAACGAGAGATTGTAATTCTACACGCTTGATCCAGTCAATTTCAGGAGCTGTTGAGCCATAGTATGGGCATTCGGTAATATCAGTTTTACCGGTAATATCCATCCATGTTTTCACTTTTGAGTGATACACCACAAACTCTTGCCATTTGTCCCCCATTTTATCTACAAAGTCAACGGTGGCATCTTTATCATTTGGGTTGATCTTTCTTCTTCTCTTGTATGAGAGGAGATATACAGGTTCCAATCCTGATGATGTTTGAGCAAGGATACTCAAGCTGCCTGTAGGAGCAACGGTGCTAATAGAGATATTCCTTCTACCGAATTTCATCATACGATCGTATACTTCAGGAAGTTCCTTTTGAAGCATTTGAACAAATTCGGAAGTGTTCTCGATCTTCTCATCAAAGTCTTCAAAGCTGCCACGTTCGATAGCCATATCAATGGAGCTGGTGAACTCTGCTTCGCACTTAGTTTTCATCATCTTATCAATTTCCTCCATAGCCTTAGCTGAATCAAACTGAAGGTTTAGAGCAGCCACAGCGTCACCAAGGGCGGTGAAACCAAGACCTGTTCTTCTACCTTTCTTTCCTGCACTTTGCAATAGTTTCCAGGTATCTATTTCAATTTGCTTGATCGCAGAAGGCTCTTTGTCGCTTTGTACTTTTGCCAATATCTTTTCTATCGATTCCAGTTCCAGATCAACCAGGTCGTCCATCAAACGCTGCGATTCATAAGTAACTTCATAGAATTTCTTATAGTCAAAAGAGGCTTCATTAGTAAATGGCTTGTCTACAAAATTATAGAGGTTCATAGCAATCAACCTGCAGCTATCTCCACCTTGCATGGCAATTTCAGAGCAAGGGTTGGTAGATACATTCTTGAATCCGGGGTAAACGGATGAAGTAGAATACTTGTGTTGTCTGTCCCAGAAGATCAAACCAGGTTCAGCACTTTGGTGAGCACATTTGATAATAGTGTTCCACAAATCACGAGCCTTAACTGTTTTAGTAATTTCAGGTTTTTTAGATTCAATAGGGAAACGGTGAGTATATTCTGCATCGTTTACAACAGCATCCATAAACTCATCTGATAAACGCACGGAGATATTCGCCCCGGTAATTTTGCTCAGGTCTTGCTTAATGGTTACAAATTGTTCCACATCCGGGTGAGCAATGTCGATAGTGATCATTAAAGCTCCTCTTCTTCCGTTTTGAGCAACCTCACGTGTTGTGTTAGAGAAACGTTCCATAAAGGAAACGGCTCCGGTGGTTGTTCCCGCTGCATTGTTAACAATACATCCGGAAGGACGAAGGGTAGAAATATCAATACCTACACCGCAACGTCTTTTAAAGAGTTGGGTTAATTGTTGATCGGTGTACATAACACCTCCGTAGGAGTCATAGATCTCCGGTAATACCACGCAATTGGAAAGCGATGCTATTACGTGCTTGTTACCAAGTCCGAACATTACGCTGCCTTGTGGAATTACATATTTAAAGTCTTTGAACAGTTCAAATATCTTTTCTTCGGAGAGGAATTCTCTTTTTTGTCCGTATTCGGAAAGGTGCAAAAACGCGCCATTCATAGCTGATATTTCAGCATATTCTTTTTCTTTACGGGCAAATTCAATGGCCATACGACGGTGCATATCATCCGGAGTTTTTTCTAATACATTGCCGTTCTTATCGCGCAATGCATATTTATTCACCCAGGTGGATGCTGCGAGATCGTCCCCGCCAAAATATTGAACCGATGCTTTCTTGATCTCTTCTGAGCTAAGCATTGTTTTTGTCTTGTTTAGTGTACTTTGTTTCATGAAAAAATATTATAACAGGTTTTGCT
>Ga0206833_1194_pt1 | contig 15429 bp, 7 predicted proteins | sample Alteio_BWOrgCont_32_FD_152891 | JGI IMG/M metagenome (GOLD analysis project Ga0206833, IMG submission 152891) | Enriched cells from forest soil in Barre Woods Harvard Forest LTER site, Petersham, Massachusetts, United States -... | ecosystem: Environmental > Terrestrial > Soil > Temperate forest > O... | reverse complement strand
CAAGTTGAAGATTATTTAAAAAATAATTATTTAAATGATCCCGATAGTTATCAACCAATTAGCTGGAGTGAAGTTTTTAAACTGAACAATACAAATGAAGTTGGCTTTCCTTGTTACCAAGTTCGGCACAAATACCGAGCAAAAAATTCTTTTGGTGAGTATACTGTTGAAGAGAAATTATTCAAATTGGACTATAAAGGTAATGTAGTTAATGTTTCCGATTACATGCGATAGGTTTTCGCTCGTCGGGGTTTTTATCTTCAATAAGATAAATTTACACACATAAAATATTAACCCCAAAAAATGCGTTATAAGTTAAGGTTATGCCATATAAACCAATAACCGGCAACATAAGCTAACAATGAAAACACGTTTATTTACAGGTTTTATTCTTTTAATACTTTTAAGCGCTGTAATTAGTTCGTGTAAAAAAGATACCATTTCATCCGATCCAATTCCTGTTTCTCCAATCAGCAACAACTGGCAATGCCAGATCGATGGAATAGTATACAGCGGTACAGTCGATACAAGCATAACACATATTTCTACTACGGGTAATGATACAACGCTTTTCTTTACCGGCACTTCCAACGATAAAAAGAACAATATACTTTTCTCTATTACACTAAACCGCGCATCATCACCAACAGGAATATTAAGCAGCAATTTTTCCATATCATTTTTATATATTAATACAGATTCTGCTTATTATTTAACATCACCGTACAGTTCAACATCGGCAATGTTGGTTAAAATAAATTCATTTGCATCCAATCAATTGCAGGCAACATTCAGCGGCAGCATCAATGATCTCAGTGGAAATGCACACACAATCACCAACGGAAAAATAAGTTGCGCAATAGGGCAGGGCGATAATGAACCAAAGAATTTTTATTTAAAAGACGATACAACTACAATCGCCGGTTATATTGATTATGCAAGGCTTTGCTCAAACAGTTTAATCATCAACGGAACTTCAATCACCAACAGCGGACAAAAATTTAAACTTATTGTACACACAGGCGGCACAATAAAAACCGGCACTTATCAAAGCATAAATGGCGATGTAGGTTTACAACTTTCGCAGCAAGGACAGTTTATAGATTATATAAATGATACCATCGGCAACCTTACCGTAAACATTAATTCCGTACAGGGAAATATTGTAACCGGCACATTCTCCGGAACAACTGTTGCTAACGGACGATTTAGTTGCAGGGTAATAAATTATATGCCGGAAACTGATTCCGTAAACACATGGCGCTTCGCCGAAGACGACTCAATTTTCAATTATAATATTTATAGCGGTAATACAATAAGCACTTCGTTTGAGCAGGATGGCCCTAAATATTATTTTACATTAAACGGCGAATCAGATAACGGCAATTCTGTTTTCAAACTTAGAATAAGCGATTATCATCCCATAGATACGGTATTATATCAAACAGGTTATATGTACACGGCGCATGTAGATTCTATGTATTTCAGATCGGCCACAAAAACATCCGACACAACTTCCACCTATTTATATATGCATGACGATGACATAGGATATTGCAATATCGATACGCTCGACGATCATCATATCGTAGGAACTTTATATGGCAAAATAGAAGTATCGCTTGGCCCCGCAGGCTTTATAAGTACCAATATAAAAAAGGCAACTTTCCGCGCAGCTTTTTAATTTAATAAAGTATATTTTTTTGATACCGGCATTGCTTCTTTGGGCATCATCGTTGTGTCACTCACTTGTACGGCATACCATCTTTTTTCATGGTCATTCTGAGCGCAGCGAAGAATCTAATCTTCATTCAATCATTCTGCAGGTTTAAGAATAAGATGCTTCGCTGCGCTCAGCATGACAAAAAATAAAATATAAAAAAGATGAATAGAAAATAAAAAGCACAAGTGAGTGACACAACGATGTTGCCATAAAAAACTACTGTTTGGATCATAAGTATTAAAAAAGCCTTAATGATTTTAGTGGTTAAAATCATTAAGGCTTTTTAAGTTTAACGAATCTTATTTATCTCAATACAATTACACTTTTCGTTTGTACTACACCGTTAGATGTAATAAATACTAACTGATAATTTCCTTTTGCCCATCCTGAAGTGCTTACCGTTGTTGAAGATGCATTGAATTGAAACTGTTTGCATACGGCGCCTTTATCATCAATTACTTTTACCTGCTTAATACCAGATAAACTTGTTTCAATTCTGAAAGAGTCACCGGTAACGGGGTTTGGATACAATTTGATACCATCAATATTTTGTACTGTGGTGTCCGCATCAGCTTCTCTTAATGAGAATGTATTGTTGCTTGCCGTGATAATATCAGAGCGGTATTTTTCAAAATTATTTTCAGTAAGGTCTTTTGCTTCTATTCCATCATCATAAAACACATACGAACCATTATCACTGATCAACTGTAACTCATTCGTTGCAATTTGCCCGTTGTGATCGATCTCCACACAAGCTTCTCCTTCTAATGCAGAAACATCCATATTGGTTATTTGTACCGGCGCGTCTGTTGCTTTGCCTGTCCATTTAAAAAGCGCTCCCGTTAACGGACTTGCTAGATAGTTACCAGCTATAATTATATAATCGCCGTTGGATAATTTTACAATATCACGTATTCCGCGGCCACCAAGGTTTAATTCAATAGGTGCTCCAAATGTAGGGTTGCCGGAAGGATTACCATTGTTGAACCATGTTTCAAAATTTAATAACGGCGCTATCAATGCATTGGTCCTGTTTGCTGTTGGTACCAGTGGTGCACGGAAACCGATAAACAATGTTGTATTATCGGCGCCAATCGCCATTCCTTCAACATTAAAACCATCAATTGATTTAGGATCGTGGCCCGCTTCGCTGCTCTCTGTAAAATCGTAACCGTTGGCATTGCCCCAGGTTACTAATTGTGATAAAAGATTATTGTAATGGCCCACAACAGTAATAGATGTAGCGGCGCCTGTTCCTGTAATGTTGGTTGCGAATAATGTGTTCCTGTCTGGCTCATATTTATTACTGGAACCGCCATTGCTCATAGAACCGGTCCAATAGCTGCGACCAGGGTAAGTAAAGCTTGGTGTGCATGCTTCAATATCTGCTTCTTTATAATCGCCGACGCTGCCATCAGTAAGTCCAACCTGGTCGCCGAAGTAAAATGTTTTTACAGGTAAGCCTGAATGGTTCCTGTCAGAAACAAACAAATCATTAAATTCATCATCTCCAATTACCATATAATTACTATCTAAACGGATTGCTGCAGATGCATCGGAATAACCTGTGTGCCAGAAAGTAAATGCCGGTGTGGATGAAGCAGCAGATGCTGCATAATCAATTACCAATGTTTTTGATGTGCTTCCTGATTTCATTGTTAGTGTAATAGTTGAGTATCCAACTCCAGCGGGAGTGATCTTAATGTTTGCAGTTCCATTACCTGGTGTAATGATTACATTGGCAGTTGGCACCACGCTTGTTTTGCTGCTTTTAGCGGTTAATGTATAGTTGGCAGCCGCGATGCCTGAACCGTTTGCAGTTATATCAACAACAATTCCGCTCGTACTTGCAGGGTCTGTCGGGTCACTTATTACACCACTTACATAAGGCGGTTCAATATAAGAAGTTGTCAGAACTGTATCAAAAGCTATTGCCGGTGGGATTGTTACAACTGTTTGAGATGTAGCCTGGCTGCCGGTTACAGCAGATGGAGTAAGATAATTTTGTGATGTACCTGAGCCAATATTAAATTCATACACGGCAAAATAATAAGTAGTGGATGCAGTTAAACCGGTAACAGTTACAGATGAACCTGTACCATTATACACTACATAATTGCCTGAACCTATTTGTGTGCCACTACCAAATGTCGCACTGGCTGTATATGCTGTTGCATCTGTTGGATCAGTGCTAACGGCACTTCCTGATTTTGCAACTATAATTCTGTTTGTTCCATTTCCAACTTTTGATAAACTAACAACGATACTTGTTGATGTAACTGTTCCAAAAGAAATAGTTCCCTGGGTTGTTGGTTGTGCAGCAAGTGAAACGCCACTTACTGAAACGTTTTGTGTAGTTGTGCCAGAGCTTGTATTAGTAATAGTTCCCGTAGTTGCACCGGTTGCGGATGTTGGGCTAAAGCGTGCATAAATTTTTGTTGATGCAACAGTTCCGCCGGATTGTGTTAGTGTAACTGAATTAGCGAATGTACTGTTATCAGTACCTACCTGAAAACCTGTGGGTGCTGTAACTATAATATTTGAAGTAAGGTTTATACCTGATACTGTATAATTTGAAGATGCTGAACTGCTGCCGGTTGCCACATTTCCAAAGGATGATAAGGATGTTGCGGAAATACTTACTGTTGGCGTAAGAGCAACACCTGTTCCGGTTAAAGTTACATTTTGTGTTGTTGCACCACCGCCGGCATTGGTGATATTGCCCGTGTAAGATTGTGCTGCTGTCGGTTTAAATACTACATAAATAGTTGTTGCTGCCAAAGTACTACCGGTGTAGGCTACACTAAGCGACGATGCATATCCTGAACCACTAGTTGTTGTTAGTTGATAGCCTGTCGGCGCTGTAATAGTAATATTTCCGCTGGCAGGTGAAAGGTTTGTACCTGAAATTGAATATGTTTTTTCGGCAGAAGTAGTATTTATTGTTGTATTTCCAAATGCTTCTGACGTAGGCGTTACCGTTAGTGCTGGTGACGCAACTGCAACACCTGCGCCGGTCAATGCTACATTTTGAGTAGTTGCTCCGCCGCCGGCATTGGAGATATTGCCTGAGTAAGATTGCACTGCTGTGGGTTTAAATACCACGTAAATAGTTGTAGCTGCTAATGAACTACCGGTGTAGGTTACACTGAGTGAAGATGTATATCCTGAACCACTTGTTGTTGTTAATTGATAGCCTGTTGGCGCTGTAACTGTAATGCTTCCGCCGGCTGGTGATAGGTTTGAGCCTGAGATTGAATATGTTTTTTCGGCAGAAGTAGTATTTACCGTTATACTTCCAAAGGCCTCTGATGTTGGTGTAACGCTTAATGCCGGCGTTGGTGTAACTGATCCGTAATTAATAGTTACATCATCAATATAAATGGTTTGGCTTGTGGTGTTTTCAAATTCAATGCGCACGTTGGTGCCGGTTTCATTTACATTTATTGTGTATTGTGTAAACGTAGTTGTGATGGCTTGTGTTGCAACTGTCGTATATGCGCCACCGTTAACTGACTTTAAAATGGTAACTGTTGAGGCGCTGCTTCCTTTTGCCCAAAAGCTTACTGTTGAAACGGCATTTAATGCAGGGGCAATAGCATAGGTAGGCGTAGTGTTTCCGGAACTTAATTTCAAACCCAGTGAGCCGCTGTGGCTGGTGCTGGTACTTGCTCCTTTAAGGATTGTCCATACACCGGATGCAAGTGTGTAATTCTGTGCAGTACTGGAACCGCTTGTTGGTAAGCCGGTTTCAAAGCCTTCGGTTAATGTTTGTGCGGAAATTGATGTTATTGTTAAAAGTAAAAGTGTTGTAATAAATAAATACAACTTGGTGAGGTTCATTCTCATACAGCTTTTTTTGTCAGGTTATTAAACTAATTAGCAATCAGGTTTAAAGATTATTATTTTCATTCATAGCTAGACAAAACGACAAATTTATTTTTACGCAAACGTTCCCAATTTTTTTTATTTAATGTTTTAAAAGCTCAACAACGGTATATAGTACAAGTGAGTGACACAACGATGCCGCCATGAAAAACAAAAGCTCGTACCATAATTATTAATTATAAATATAAATGTAATTTGAAGTGGCAGCAGGTACTTTAATAAAAAAGCCCGGCAGATTTTACCGGGCTTTCTAAAAATATAAATCAGCTTATTGTTTATGCGGAACATTTACAGGATTAAACTGGTTGCCCAGTTCCTGCAATTGTTTTATCATAGAACCGGCAGTCTGCTGGTCCTGCTGATAATATCCCTGCCATCCTTCGGGTAATGAATCATAATAGCTTAACTGCTGTTCGCAATCTTTTATTACTTCATCAGCTATCATGGCTGCTTTTTTATTATCGCCTGCCATGTAATATGCATAAACGTATTGCATGGAAGTAATATCATGCGCAGCATTTTCTCCAGATACCATTCCATAAGGAAGTGTAGACGGATTGAGCATTTTATCTCCGTAATTTAAAACCTTCAGTGCGCTGTCTTTTTTACCTTGTGCAGCCAGCGCCAGGCCTAAGGTTGAAAATGCCCTGCGTATTCCTAACAATGATCTTCTGCCATTCTCATCAAAATATACGCCGGGTTTATCAGCGCCGCCAAATTTAAATTTGGTCATCAAATTATTATACATTGTATCTACATCAACATTGTCAGCATAGGTTTTGCTTGAATCACCGCCTTGCTTAACCGGCAACAGACGATAGGATAATCCATCCTGTTTAATGAATGCATTTAAACCTAAGTTATATGGTTGTGTAAAATAAATAGGGCGCTGCCAGCCATCACTGGCATTAGCTGCAATGATATTTAATTCCAACAGATCATTCTTCAGCATTGTATTGCCCGGGAATGTAAAGTTTAAGCGTGGTAAAATCAGTGAACTGTCTTTTGCCAAAACTGTTCCGCTTTGCAATACTTTTTCTTTATCTATCGGGATAAAATAATTGTGTGTAGGAAAATAACTTAATGAATCGCCACTTTGTGTAGGCAACTTATTATTATCATCTCCGATAAATGTCATCGCATCGCTTAAATTAAATGTGCTGTCTTTTGGAAAAGCGCCTTTATCAAAGTACGGTGCGTAATTACGATTGTCTCCAAGATATTTATCTGCCGACCAGCTAACGTCAATCGGATCGCTTTCATTTATCTTTCTTCTTAACTGATTAATATCCCAGTCGGAGCCCAACAAACTTGTAACAATAACACGTACATCAGGCCTTACATTCTCTACTTCCTGAGCATACCAAAGCGGATATGTATCGTTATCGCCACCGGTAAATAATATAGCATTTTGTGCACATGAATTCAGATAATCCATTGCAGAATCCCTTGCTAATGTTTTCATGGAGCGGTCGTGTGCTTTCCATTCCTGCGCGCACATCCATACCGGTACGGCTAATAAACATGCAACTGATGCTAAAGATGCAGCCGTAGCGCCACTCATTTTTTTCTTTAGCTGATCATATACAAATAATACCCCTAAACCAATCCAGATAGCAAAGGCGTAAAATGAACCGACATAAGAATAATCCCTTTCCCTTGGTTGAGGGCCTGCCTGGTTTAAATAAAGTATTATACCAATACCTGTAAAGAAGTAAAGCAGAAAAATAACTACCAGATTTTTCTTATCATTTTTCCATTGAAAAACTATACCAAGTATACCAAGCAGGAATGGCAACATAAATAATTCTGTATGTGCTTTATTATGTTTTAAAGAATCAGGCAACTTACTCTGGTCTCCCAAACGGAAATTATCAAAGAAAGGAATTCCGGATATCCAGTTGCCATCTCTTGGGCCGCCCACACCTTGAAGGTCATTTTGCCTGCCGGAAAAATTCCACATAAAATACCGCCAGTACATCCAGTTAAACTGATAGTTATATAACCAGTTGATATTATCAGCGGTTGAAGGAGCTTCTCCATCTGCAAGGCTAAGCCAGGGGTTATGTTTATAATAGTCTACATGTCCCTGTGTATTATCCTGGTCCCATATCCTTGGAAAAAAATGAATATCCGCCGGGTCATAAACATAATCTATCTTATGGCCTACAGGTTCATATTTACCGGTTTTTTCATCTTTATAATAAATAGTACCGGTAGATTTAGTGTCAGTTGGTTTAGCAGTAAAATCAGCACCAGTCAAAATAGGCCATGCGCCATATTGTGAACGATCCAGATAATTTACCAGTTCAATAGGATTATTTACATCCTGCATATTAACAGCAGGATCAGCATTGGCACGAATTAATGTAACAAAGTAGGAAGAATATCCTACCAATATAAAAGCAAAACAAAGCAAGCCAAGCTGTAAGAAATGTTTTCCGTTTTTTATACCATATCGCACGCCAAAGAAAATAATGGCTACCAATAATGCAAGACAGAAATAAGATCCTGAATTAAAAGGTAATCCCAGATCGTTTGTAAAAAATAATTCAAATACACCGATGAGTTTAACTGTGTATTGAATGATAAGTATCTGCACTACAACTGTAAGTACACAAGCCATCAGAAAAGCAAGCAACAGCCCTTTTAAAGAATATTTATATCTCCGGAAATAATAAGTCATAACCACCGCCGGAATACTTAGTAAACTCAGCAAATGCACACCAACTGATAGACCTATCAGATAAGCGATGAACACAAGCCATTTATCAGCGCCTTTTTCATCAGCCTGGTCTTCCCATTTTAATATTGACCAGAAAACGAGTGAGATAAATAACGGGGAAACACCAAACACAATCCCTTCAACAGCGGAGAACCAGAATGAATCTGAAAAAGCAAAAGCTAATGCGCCAACAGCGCCTGCGCCGATAATTGCAATTGTTTTTTCAGAACTAATAACTTCATTTTTTGTTGTTATTAATTTTTTGCCCAGGTGTGTAATGGTCCAGAAAAGAAAGAGGATAGTAAAGCCGCTGCTCATTGCTGATAATAAATTTACCTGCACTGCAGCGTTTGGGTTTGGCAAAGCGCCGTTCCAGCCACCACCAAAAAGAATAATAAATATACGCCCGAGAAGCACGAATAATGGCGCTCCCGGCGGATGCGTTATTTGTAATTTGTCAGCACTGGGGATAAATTCACCGCAATCCCAGAAGCTTACGGTGGCTTCTCTTGTTAAGATAAATACTGTGCAGGCGATGGCGCATACTACCCATCCTGCTAAATTGTTGGCCCTTTTAAATTGCATATAAAAAATTAATTATAGGATGGGATAAAGATAATAAGTTTCGGTAATCAATGTGTTAATATAAAGCGATTAATAAATTCAAACCTGTTTTCAATGAAAAAACCCGGTTGAAAAAACCGGGTTATACTGTAAATTTTTAAATGTGATTAGCCTCTTCTCCAATGGCCTGGTACCCAATATTCACCATCTCCACCGTGCCTGCGCCAATGACCGCCTACCCATATATAACCAGGATGAGGTGGTAGCGCCCAATGGCCGCCGGTATAAACATACGTACCTCCGCGCGGAGCCCATTCTTCGTCAATCCAAACGTGGCGCGGGCTTGGCGCCGCCGGCCTTACAACTACTGCATGTACAGGCCTTATTCTGACAAAAATTTGTGCAGATGCGGAAAACGAAAAAGCCATAATGATCGCGGTAAAGATGGCGATCCTGCTAAAATAATTTTTTTTCATAATCATTAATTTTAATTGTTCTTTTAATTACAAACAAATAGTTTGCCATTTATATTGTATGATTAGAAGCTAAAATAGAAAAAAGTTATTTTTATTTTTCTTAAATATTTGCTAATAAAAATTTTAGCGTTTAGTTTTTGATATTTAGTTTGGCTGAATAATGGTATGCAGTACAAGTGAGGTTATTCATTTCTTTCAGTGAAAGAAATGAATAACAGAACAAGTTCAAAACGATGATGCTATGAAATACTAAAGCTGATAACATAAAATTAATTTACCTGTATATTTTTTGTATCGAAAATTTAATATATAAAACTTCGTTTATGCATTGTTGTTAGCGGGGTTATTATTAAACTAACTTTGATAGCATACATATAATTTTTTGATGGATTATATTAAAGAATATAAAAATTTTATTAACAGCCACTACTTAAGTGAAGGCGTGCGAATGACTGCAGGTATTGTACTGCCTGCCATTGTGTTGAGCCATTTTGGTATGTTATCAATTGGTGTGGTTGTTTCATTAGGCGCTATGTGTGTTAGCCTTACGGATACGCTTGGCCCGATACATCATCGTGTAAATGGGATGGAGGCTTGCTTTATCAGCGCTTTTATAATATCATTAATTACCGGTTTTGCCGCGCCTTACCCGATTATAATGGGAATTGTAATTGTGGGTGTATGTTTTATTTTTTCAATGATAAGTGTTTATGGAAGCAGGGCAAGTTCGGTTGGCTCTGCGGTTTTATTAGTAATGGTATTGAGTATCGACCGGCATCATGGCGTTGACCGTTATCATACAGATGTATTGTATAATGCATTGTATATTCTGGCCGGCGGTGTTTGGTATATGCTGATGAGTTTGTTGTTGTACCGTGTACGGCCATACAAATTAGCACAACAGGCTTTGGGCGATTGTATATTATCTACCTCGGAATATTTACGTGTGCGGGCATCTTTTTATGATAAAGATTTGGATTATCAAACTACTTACCAACGTGTTGTTCAGCAACAAATAGTGGCGCAGGAAAATCAAAGCCAGGTACGCGAATTATTATTTAAAACACGTTCCATTGTAAAAGAATCTACCGATACCGGGCGAACATTAGTGATGATATTCCGTGACACGATCGACCTTTTTGAACGCACAACGACATCGTACCAGGATTATGAAGCATTGCATAATTATTTTAAAAAAAGTGATATCCTTTACCGTTACCAGCAAATGATATTGGCTATTTCAAAAGAACTGGATAATATCGGGCTTGCTGTTAAAAGTGGAAATACATCTGAAGATGATGGAGGCTTGCAAAAAAAACTGGATGAGCTGCAACACTATTTAGAAGATTTTCGTGAAAAGAATTTAACGCATGAAAATATTGAAGGCTTTATTTCACTGCGGCATATTTTAAATGGTTTGGAAGATATTGTCGGGCGTGTACATACTTTACATCTTTATACAACTTACGAGGTTAAACATTCTAAAAATAATCCGTCTGAAGTTGAGTATGAAAAGTTTATTACACATACAGTAATAGATGCAAAACTTTTTAAAGATAACCTTTCATTAAAGTCAAATACTTTTCGCCACGCGATACGTGTTAGTGTAGCAACTATATTCGGTTATATTGTTTCTAAATTTCTTCCCGTCGGGCATAGTTACTGGATATTGCTTACCATCATCGTAATACTTAAACCTGCATACAGCCTTACTAAAAAAAGAAATTTTGATCGTTTGCTGGGAACCATTGCCGGCGCGGCTGTCGGGCTTATTATTTTATATTTTATAAGTGATAAGGATACATTGTTTGTATTGATGTTGGTATTAATGGTAATCACGTATAGCTTGTTCCGCACCAATTATTTAGTGAGCGTACTTTTTATGACACCTTATATTATGTTGCTGTTTCATTTGCTTTTTAGCGGCAATACAAAATCAATATTAATAGACAGGGTAACGGACACGGCTATTGGTTCTGCCATTGCTTTTTTGGCTAACTTTTTTTTAGTGCCGGCATGGGAAAAAGGGCAGATAAAAAATTATATGCTTGCTGCGCTGCAAGCGAATATCAATTATTTTAAAAATGTTTCAACTGCCTTTACAGGCTCTGCCGCGAATATTACAGAATATAAATTAACACGTAAGAATGCTTTTGTTTCGCTGGCTAATTTGTCAGATGCTTTTTCGCGTATGTTATCTGAGCCTAAAAACAAACAGGTAAATGCAAAACTTGTTTATCAGTTTGTAACATTTAATCACATGCTTACATCGCATATTGCTACGCTGGCATATTATTCTGAGCCATTGGCGAAAAAATATAGTTCAACAGATTTTATGAATATCGTAAACAATGCATTGCAACAGTTTGAAGAAGCCGCATCTTTATTAATGGGTAAACCGGCAAATGATATTAATAATAATGAAGAACGGAATAATTTAATTGATAAAAAAGTAAATGCTTTGATGGAAAAACGAAAAGCAGAATTGCAACAGGGAGCCATTGAAACTGAAACAAGAAAAACACTTTCCGAATTAAAATCAATTGCCGATCAGTTTAATTTTATAACTAAAATTTCTGTCGATATAAAAAAAGTAAGCGGGCAACTGGCCGCGAACGACACTGTTTAAGTCTGTAAATCATTTTGGCTTTTTTGTACTTAACTTTTGTACTACTATTAAACATCGTTGTGTCACTCACTTGTACTTTTTGTATGCTATTCAACTTATACGCGTAGATAAAAGCTGAATAAAATGGTGCCGTACAAGTGAGTGACACAACGATGCCGGGCAATGCTCAACTGCTAAGTATATAATTTTTTTAAGGCCCTACTTTCAAAGCTCCACCGAGTGATATTGTAACAATCGCGCCACTTTTCACTAAAATACTTTTGCATGTTCCGGTAACACCACTGCTGATAATTGGCGGAAAAGGCGTGCCTGAATTTATTACAACACTATCAGTGGCAACGGGCACTTTGCCTGTAGACCAGTTGCCGGTATTTATCCATGAAGTACTTATAGTACCTGTCCATGTTGGTACTGCTGCACCGTTACCGCCGGAAAAATCAAATTCATTATCAATACTCCATGCGCCATTGGCATCGCGGCTGCGTATACCTAATTTATGTGCGCCATTGGCAACAGCAGATATATCAGCAGTAAACACAACATTATTGAGATTAGGCCCGGCAGTAATTGTAACTGCCGAAGCATGACCATAACCAGGATCAGTATCAATATAATATTCCATCGCGGTAATATTCGGTTGTACGTTACCGTTAGTAAGCGGATATGGCTTTAAAAATATCCATTTATTATCAATACTCCATGCGCCATTGGCATCACGGCTGCGGATACCTACTATATGTACTCCTGACGAAAGTGGTGTAAGGCCAATATTGATGGCAAGGCCGGAAAGATCCTGTCCTGCTGTGATTGTAACAGGAGTTCCGTTTCCATAACCAGGGTCACTGTCGAGATACCATTCAACTCTTGTAACATCCGGCTGAACAATTGCTCCATTATTGGGATAGGGTTTTAAGAAAAGCCATTTGTTATCCAGGCTCCATGCGCCATTGGCATCCCTGCTACGGATATCAACTATATGTACACCTGAAGAAAGCGGTGTTAAACTGATATTAATAGCGAGCCCTGAAAGATTTTGTCCGGCCGTTATAGTAATTGGTGTGCCATTTCCATAGCCGGGATCATTATCCATATACCATTCCACACGATTAATATTGGGTTGTACAACTGCGTTATTATTTGGATAGGGTTTTAAGAATATAAACTCATTATCCAGGCTCCATGCACCATGTACATCACGGCTACGCATACCTACAATATGAACGCCGGATGCCAATGGCACAAGGTTAAGATTGAGTGTCGCAGCTGCATCATTAGTGCCTGTAAAACTTAAACTGGTTGCCTTGCCATAACCCGGGTCGCTATCTATAAAATATTCTATGCGGCTAATATCTGGTGCCTGTGCCTGTACAAATGAAAAACAAAAAATAGAAAATAGAAAAAGAGCCCATTTTTGCAATTTGCTGTTTGTATATATAATCTGAAAGTTCATGTTTACAGAGTTTAATAATTACTACTAATCATCAGTTATTAATTAATTATTTCCTCTCGTACTTACATTGATCTGTATTGTACTGCCGGATGGGTTATTTCCCTGCGGGGAACTGAGCGAATAAATACTCGGGATAGTTGGTATAGTACTAAGTTTATAAGGCGTGCTGCCGGCAAACATTCCAATGGCGGTGCTGCCTGCCCCAACCGTAAGTGCTGCACTACTTGTACCTAACTGATATCTTGCATCGGCGCTGCTGCTGCCAATTAATGGAAATGCTGTAAAGACAGCCGGAATATTTGCAACGGATAAAACAACATTGCCTGTACCATTGGTAGTGATATTGGAAGAATTAGATGACTGGCTGATAAGGTTGTAATTAAATACCGTATTTCCATCATCGGCAAAAACAAAATAATTATAATTGCTGGAAGCAACAGCGTTGGTATAACTGATTATAATATTATTTTGAAAAAGAAAAGCACCATTGCCAAAATCAATACCGCTGTTTGTTGAAAAAGTAGTTGGGCCACCGTTAGTGGAAGTTGGGGATTCGTTATCATATATCCACAGGTTGTTGCTTATATTTCCGCTATAAGTATTCAGGATGCTAAGAGTAAATTGATTGATCAGGTTATTGCTGATAGTGAGGTTTGTAATGGCACTCCCGGTGGTATAATAATTTGCAAAGTACAGCAGATAATTTCCTGTTAATTGTAGTCCGCTAATATTTAAAGGAGTAGTTGATGATCCCTGGTTATAAGCAACGTAAACGATAGGATTATAATTTCTGCTGATAATAATATTATTGGCGCTAACATAATAAGCGCCATTATTGAAACCTGTAATAACTGTACCATCACTGCCGGCATTTAAAAATACTGAGCCCGTTGTAGCTGTGCCCGGATTCGCTTGTTCGTTGGCGTTACCCTTTGGTGTAGTAGTAGGGTCAAGCAAAGAGCCTGGCCCGATGATGGTGAGTTTTTTTGTAAGCGTTCCGCTTAATTGAGTATTGGGAAACATCAATATAGTATCGCCTGCGACGGCGGCGGTGTAAGCGGTTGCGAAAGTATAATAATCAACATTCGGCAATGGTGTGCCAAAAAAACCAACCCTGCGTATGGTGGCAAAAGATGAGCTGTAAATAAATAATGCCACGGCAATCAGAAAGAAAAGCTTTTTCATTTTTGTATTTTTTTAGATAAATAAATAGATAAACCGATAGAGATACTGAATGATAAAGACAAGCATTCCAGGTAATGGAAGAGGGGAGCTGGTTTATATCTGATTCAAGACAGGTGATAAAGATAAAAAGTTTTCTGATATTAACAAACTGAATTTAGCTATTGTATAGAGCGCTTATTTTAGCTACAGATGAAACTAAATATTACTTATCTTAACTTGTCAATAAAAAGGATCATGAAAACAATTATTATTACCGGCGCAAATGGCAACCTCGGAATTGCTGCTGTAAAAAAATTACTGGATGAAGGCTATAAAGTAATAGCAGTAGATAACGGTAACGCACACCTGCAATTTGCAGCAGGCAACGCAAATTTTGAATTTTATACAGTAAACCTTTCTGATGAAAATGAAACAACATTGTTTATTGAAACAATAATTACAAAGCATACTAAAATAGATGGTGCGCTTATGTTAGTAGGCGGTTTTGCCATGGGTGATATTAAAGCTGCTACCGGCGCGGATATCCACAAAATGTATTCGCTCAATTTTGAAACGGCATATTTTGTTGCACGTCCGTTATGGCAGCACATGGAACAAAATAATTACGGCCGCCTGGTATTCATCGGTGCAAGGCCGGCTTTAAAAGCGGAGCAGGGAAAAGATATGCTCGCCTATGCTTTAACAAAAGCCATGTTATTTAAGCTGGCCGATTTTATAAATGCATCTGCAGGAAATAAAAATGTTACGGCATCTGTAGTAGTACCAAGTACAATCGATACCGCGTTAAAC
>Ga0206833_1193_pt1 | contig 15480 bp, 10 predicted proteins | sample Alteio_BWOrgCont_32_FD_152891 | JGI IMG/M metagenome (GOLD analysis project Ga0206833, IMG submission 152891) | Enriched cells from forest soil in Barre Woods Harvard Forest LTER site, Petersham, Massachusetts, United States -... | ecosystem: Environmental > Terrestrial > Soil > Temperate forest >... | reverse complement strand
AGCATAAGTAGCTGCTTCTTTTAAAAATATGAAGGCCGTTGCACCGTAATGCAGCGGCCTTTTCGTTTTTTAGTATATTTTTGCAGCCCCAAACCCAAAAATGGGAGATAAAAAGGATTAAAAATGATATCGGTAAATAATATAGGTGTAAGTTTTGGAGGCTTTGCTCTCTTTGAGAATGTGAGCTTTCTAGTGAATGATAATGACAGAATTGGACTCGCCGGTAAAAACGGTTCCGGTAAGAGTACCATGCTTAAATTGCTGTCCGGACTGCAAAATCCTACAACAGGAAGTGTATCTAAGCCCAATGGAATTAGGGTCGCTTACTTGCCTCAGGATATGGTTCATCAACATGGTAAAACAGTTTTTGAAGAGGCTGCTACCGCATTTATCGAAATGCAGCAATTGGAAGCCCGTCTAACGGAAGTAAACCATCAGTTGGAAACACGGACAGATTATGAAACCGATTCTTACTCTAACTTAATAACCGAAGTAACTGATATTACTCACCGACTTGATATTTTGGGTTCCGGAAACAGAGATGAGGAAATAGAGAAGAAGTTAAAAGGGCTTGGATTTGAGCGTAATGAATTTAACCGCCCAACCTCGGAACTTAGTGGGGGATGGCGTATGCGTATTGAATTGGTTAAGCTATTACTTCAAAAGCCTGATGTACTGCTGCTCGATGAACCGACCAACCATTTAGATATAGAATCTATGCAATGGCTGGAGGAATTTATGGAAACATTTCCCGGTTCGTTGGTACTTATTTCTCACGATAAAAAATTCCTGGATAACGTAACTACCCGTACCATCGAAATTTCTAACCATAAAATTTACGATTACAAAACCAATTATAGTCACTACCTGGAATTGCGTAAAGAAAGGAGAGACCAGCAAATGGCGGCAGCAAAGAACCAACAGAAGGTAATTGCCAAAACCCAGATACTGATTGATAAAAACAGGGCTAAGGCCAGCAAGGCAGCGTTTGCACAGTCGCTTATCAAGCAGTTAGATAGAATGGATATTATAGAGGTAGATGATGATGATTCGGCATCTATATATTTCCGTTTTCCACCACCGGCACATAGTGGGAAAATTTCATTAACAGTAGAAAATGCCGGAAAAGCGTACCCTCAAAAAAGAATTTTCTCGGGAGCTAATTTTATTTTAGAGAAAGGGGAGAGGATAGCCTTTGTCGGTAGGAATGGTGAAGGAAAGACCACTATGATGAAAATGATCTCCGGTCAAACAGAAGGAGAAGGCGTTGTTAAGCTCGGCCATAATGCCCTGATGGGTTATTTTGAACAAGATCAGGCAGAGAAGCTCGATCCTAATAAAACTGTTTTTGATACTATTGATGAATTAGCTGTGGGAGAAATACGTACACGTATACGTAATCTGCTCGGTTCTTTTATGTTTAGTGGAGAAGATGTAGATAAAAAAGTAAAGGTATTAAGTGGTGGGGAGCGCGGACGATTAGCACTCTGCAAATTGCTTTTGCAACCCTATAACGTGTTAATGCTCGATGAGCCTACTAACCACTTGGACATACGCTCAAAAGATATTCTTAAAACGGCCCTGCTTAATTACGAAGGAACTCTTATCATTGTATCTCATGATAGGGACTTTCTGGATGGACTGGTACATAAACTATATGAATTCCGCGATGGGCATGTAAAAGAACACCTGTGCGACATTAATGAATTCATGCGTAAACGCAAATTGGAGCGGTTGAATGAAACCCGCTTAAGTTCTGAAGATAAAAAGTTGGAAAAGGCCGCGGCTGTTAATATAAAGCCTAAAGAACTGGAAGATGAAGCCCGTAAAGTAAAACAACTTGAATCGAAAATAAAAAAGACCGAAGAGGAAATTGCCGAGTTGGAAAAGAAGATCAGTGAGGCTGAAAAGGTAATTAATCAGGCTGATTTTTACGAAACCAATAAAGACTCCGCCAAGGTGCTTGCCGATTATCAAACCTTAAAAACCAAGCTGGAAGATAAATTCAAAGTTTGGGAGGGGTTCTCGGAGGAGTTGAATAAGATTGTAGGGTAATTTATTTGGGCATGCCCCCAAGCTATGCAAGCGGTTGGCTATAATCCGACAATACTGTTGTCTATAAAGTTCTTGAGGGTGGAGGAGTTTTTGGTGCGCTTTCTTCCCTTTTATCTTTTTATAGAAAATTGCTTATCTTTGACTACTAATTTATTAAGCATGAAAAAGTTAACTCTTCTTTTTTTAATTCCTGTTTTTTTAATTTCAATAGTAAGTGCAAAAGCTAAAACCTCTACTTGCAAGAAGTCTTTAAATAATATGTATCTCAGTGGTCCGCTAATTCCCGATACCAATGGCATACGCAGCGACACCATTAATATATTGCACTATACCATAACCCTTAATATTACTGATTTTGTAACGGATACTTTAAGAGGGAATACGCTTATTACCTACGTTCCGAAAATGAATAATGTTAAAACCATCAGTTTCGATCTGTTACATTTTACTGTTGATTCCGTTAAGATGGGTGCTTCTAAGTTGGCGCACTGGTACGATGATACTTTGCTGATAATAGACTTCCCGACAACAGAAAATATTGGCGATACCAATACGCTTGATGTGTTCTACCATGGTAAGCCGGTGCTCGACCCAACAGGCTTTGGAGGGTTTTACTTTCAAAGTGGTTATGCTTTCGACTTGGGAGTAGGTATAGGAACCAAACCGCACAATTTTGGCCGGACATGGTATCCATGTTTCGATAATTTTAAAGAAAGAGCTACGTATACTTTCAGCATAACCTCTGATAGTGCTAACCGAGCTTATTGCAACGGATATCTTACTAAAGATTCTGTCAATGGTGCTTTTCGTACTCGCATTTGGAATATGCCTTACAGCATACCCAGCTATCTTCCCGGTATTGATGTGGCACCATACACTAGTATGCGCGATACCTTCCGCGGAATTGACACCATCCCTATTGTAATTGCTGCAGAAGCTGCAGATACTGCACACATTCGCCAATCTTTCATCCACCTTAAGAATGCTATTGGGATATTCCAAAATTGTTATGGTAAATACCGTTGGAATAAGGTGGGTTACTCGATGGTGCCGTTTGCGGGAGGAGCTATGGAGCATGCTTCTAACATTGCCTATCCGGTACTTGCGGCCAATGGTAGTTTAACATACGAGGCCGACGTTATGGCACACGAACTTTCTCACCATTGGTGCGGAGATCTGGTTACCTGTAGTACCGCCGAAGATATGTGGCTGAATGAAGGCTTTGCGGTTTTCAATCAAAGTATATTCGAGGAGTATGTTTACAATGACTCCACTTATAATACTTACACTAAAGCAAATCATGAAAATGTAATACACTATTGTGCCATAGCCGATCATGGTTATTGGCCCTTGTCAGGAATGCCACAAAAATATACCTATGGGAATCTTAATTATGATTTCAGTACCACCTACCAAAAAGGAGCTGATGTATTCCACACCTTAAGAACTTATTTAGGCGATAGCAATTTCTTTAATGGAATGAAATACTATTTTTCAAGTCATGCATATCAAGCAGTAAATGCAGATACCTTGAAAAATAGCCTGGAGCGCTATTCCGGTTACAATCTCACCGATTTCTTCAATGACTGGGTATTTACGGCTGGGTTTCCGCAGTTCTCTATAGACTCCATGTCGGTTGTGCCTAATGGTCCTAATTATAACGCCACTGTTTATATTAAACAAAAAACAAGGGGTATGCCCTGGAATATGTATTGTACGAATGTTCCGGTAGAAGTGAACTTCAGAGCTGCAAACTGGGCCTTTTCAAACCAAACTATTTTAATGTCAGGACAGATATCTAACTACACCGTTACACTTCCATTCAAACCTGTTTTTGCAGGGCTAAATATGAAAAATAAAATAGGAGAAGCTGTTTCTTCCGATACTGTGAAGATCACCAAAACAGGTTCTTTTAATATGCCAACGTATGCGAGGGTTCAAATGACTGTAACTTCTATAACAGATTCTGCATTCCTCTTTATAGAGCATAATTATGTTAAGGCCGATGATATAGTAGACACTGCTTTACATTATCGTATATCTCCCTTCCGTTATTGGAACATCAGTGGCATACGTCCTGCTAATTTTAAATGTACGGCACGGCTTTATTATGATGGAAGGAAGTTGATCGGTGCTACTAATGGTTCATATTATTTGGACACACTCCTCATCCCCAGAAATAGCGATAGCTTGGTGCTTCTATACAGACCTGATACAAAAACTGATTGGAGGATATTCCCGGGGTATACTAAAGCGACCTCAACTATTTATGGGTTTGTAGCGCTCGATTCTTTACCTAACGGACAATATGTGTTTGCAGATACCGGTGAATATCGTATTCTGGGGGTTAATAAATTAGCACTGACTAAGGAGAAGTTAAAAGTTTACCCAAATCCGTCTGTAGGAAACATTACTGTTGATGTTCCTTCGGCTAATATGGTTCAATATCTTTATGTATATGACATGGAAGGCAAAATGGTTACGCATATGGAAGTTGCTTCAGGTCAAAAGACCTGCCAGCTTAATGGAACTTCCTGGAGAAATGGAACCTACATTTTAAGCCTTTGGGATGGGGAAAAGGTAGTTGATTCAGAAAATATAGTGATCAGTCGCTAAGAAGAATTAGTGCCAGTCTATAGCCGTTTTACCCTGACCTAAAAGCAGGGTATTGGTTTTAGAAAAATGCTTGCATCCAAAAAAGCCATTATAGGCTGAGAATGGAGATGGATGAGCCGCTTTTAAGATATGGTGTTTGGTGCCGTTAATTAAAGCTTCTTTCGCCTGAGCGTATTTTCCCCAGAGTAAAAAAACAATACCTTGCTTTTCATTTGACAAATGCTGGATTACGCTATTGGTAAATGTTTCCCATCCTTTACCTTGATGTGAGCCAGGCTCATTTGCCCTAACTGTTAACATGGCATTAAGAAGAAGTATCCCCTGGTCAGCCCAACGTTCTAAATTGCCGGAATTGGGTATGGGGTATCCCAGATCGTTTTCAATTTCTTTGAAAATATTTACTAATGAGGGGGGCATTTTAATTCCATCACTCACGGAAAAACATAATCCATTTGCCTGACCAACTCCGTGGTATGGGTCTTGACCGAGTATAACTACCTTGACGTTGTTTATCGGAGTATGATTGAACGCAGAAAAGATCAGTTTCCCGGGTGGATATACAATGTGCTGTTTTCGTTCTTCCATCAGAAAATTTTTAAGCTGCAAGAAATAAGGTTTATTAAACTCTTCTTGCAAAGCTATTCTCCAGCTTTCTTCAATAGACGGAGTAACAGAAATAGTTTCCATAATGAAAGGTATTGAAATAGTAAAAGTAAAAAAGAAAGCCGGATTCGTTTACTTTTCCGTTTTAACTTTTTGCCGGTAATATTTGCACCATTCCGTCAAGCCGCATTTATCGCAAAGCGGGTTACGGGCAAGGCAAATATATCGCCCATGAAGAATAAGCCAGTGGTGAGCCAATGGTATTTTATCGGTTGGGATATACTTTATAAGCTGCATTTCTGTCTGTAATGGAGTTTTTGCTCCTGTGGTGAGCCCTATTCTCGCCGCCACCCTGAACACATGGGTATCTACAGCCATTGTAGGCTGATTGTAAATAACAGAGAGGATAACGTTTGCTGTTTTCCTACCAACCCCGGGAATAGTAGTTAGTTCTTCTATGGTAGAAGGTATTTCACTGTGGAAATTCTCGACTAATATTTTTGATCCCTTAACAAGGTACTCTGCTTTACTGTTGGGATAACTAATACTTTTAATATATTCCCTAACTTCATCTACGGAAGCTTGCGCCATAGATTTGGCATTAGGGAATTTTGCAAAGAGGGCAGGGGTAACCATATTTACCCGCTTATCAGTACATTGTGCCGATAGGATAACTGCTATAAGTAATTGGAAAGAGTTGTGGTAATGTAATTCGGTCTCTGCAAAGGGCCGGGTAACTTCAAAATAGTCAATTACATGGCGGAATAATTCAGCCTTTTTCATTTACATCGGGTAACCAATCACCCATTGGGGAAAGAATAGTTTCAGAAAGAGTAAGAAGTACTTAGTTAGTGATATATTCAACAAATTGCAAAACGCTTTCAGTAGGCTTAATATTCAAAGCCTTGGAATAATTAAGCACATTCCTGAGTACCTGAGCAGAAGGCTCGGTAGGATCGGCAGCAGGTTGTTGCGCTTTATCTTTGGCCATATCATTGCCTTTAGATTCCATTTCGTGTTCAGATGAAGGGAGTGATGAGAGTGGTGGAGTATTTTTGTCCATAAGAGTGTAATTTTTAAATCATATATATTATAACGACCATTTTCCTTAAATATTGTGGAATGGCTTAGTTTTTTTGTAACCTATTCAGATAAAGCAATTTTGTGTTCTTCAGCCAGGCGGCGTAGGTTTATAATGGCATAACGCATCCTTCCTAAAGCAGTATTAATACTGACATTGGTCATATCGGCTATTTCCTTGAAGCTCAAATCGTAATAATGCCTTAATATAACTACTTCACGTTGTTCAAAAGGCAGGTGTTCAACCAATTTCCGAATATCCTGAAGAATCTGTTTCTTTATGATAGTATCTTCCGCCGAACGTTGTTCTACTTTAACAACATCAAATACATCAACCACTTTGCCATCCGGCTTAACAATTTTGCTAATGGTACTTATTTTACCGTTTTGGCGGAAATTATCAATAATGAGGTTGTGGGAGATCCGTATAACCCATTGAATAAACTTCCCTTCGCCATTATATTGTTTTTTCTTTAAGGTTCTGATAACCTTAAAGAAAGTTTCCTGAAATATGTCGTCTGCAATGGCTTTGTCACGAACTACATTGAGGATATACCCGAATACTTTTTTCTGATAACGCTCTAAAAGTTGTGCGAAAGCATCTTCATTACCTTCTTGGTAAAGATGAATTAATTCATCATCGGGGGTCATTTGATTGTCCATAAGGTTACTTTATTGGTTACAAAGTAGCTCTTTAATCAATAATACGAGGAATTTTGTTGGTAGTTACAATTAACTGCTAGACAAAGATATGTTAATTCATGTTAAATGCCCTACAAAAATGTCTTTTTTTGTAAACGACGGTATAAGGCGCTGGTTTTCTGATGAATAATTTATTGCCCATATATAACCTAGTGATTTTAATGTGATTTACTTCTTTTCGAGAAAGAGGACTATTTTATTAAAATCGGCAGAAGCGTTGATCACTTTCCGGAATTGTTCATACATACTAATTGGGTAGCCTATTTGTCTATAATCTTCGTCAATTGTCACCGTGACTTTATTCCCATCTATTTTATAATAGGAGTGAAATTCCATATCTCTTTGTCCTGCTGTTTCATGGAATACGTCCATATTAACTGAACTTAAATTGGTTACTGTGTATCCTTCCGGTATTTCAAATTTAAGTTCCCGATGATAACCTTTATTGTAATGATTTTCAACAGGAGTATTTCTTACCGTGTCGTCGTATAATTGACTTTGTGGGCCAATAAGTTGCCCAATTTTGAATAGGAATTTCTTGCCGGCTTGTTCTAAGGCACTGTTCGTGCTTAAATCAGCTTCCATAGTAAATGGCTGAAGGAAAAGCTCATTTTCCTTATATCCGCTTACATTTATGTTGCTTGGTTTGGCATCTTGAAATATTTGTTGAATGATCTTAGTTATAACATCTTTTTTATCCTGATTGGACCAAAAGGAATAAATGGGTTGAATATCATACGCCTCATAACCACTTAAGCTCTGCTTGAAATGAATGTTGGCCGTTCCCATATCCAAATCAAACTTGATAGATTCACTCAGGTTATTCATGCTTTGTTTCCAATTGTTACAAGTAATGTCACGTACCTGGCCAATTCCGGTGTTAAAATCTTTGCCAATTGTAACTGGATGCATGAATAAGCCCTGCTGGCAAATCCAATCGGCGGGTACAAAACCATAGCGTGAAGTTTGTTCCATTGGTGCTATATAATTACCTGTTCCCGGAAAATATATGAGGTATTTTTGCAGATAGGTCCAGGAATCGAAATCTCCGTCAAATGGTTTATCAAAACGATTAGTAGTTAAAACTATCTCATGCTTAATTCCGGCACTGTTGAATAATTGATCATAGAGTTTCAATATCCCTAACTCATCAGCAATATGCGAAGTAAGTATCGCCTCCAAGGTATTGCTGTTTTTATCTGTAACATCTTCCTTTAATGAAATGGTTGTTTTCATCCGGCTTTCAATCTTCCTTATTTTTGCTTCTTCACTTAGGCCGTCTAATTTCATGGTGTCTATAACCTTTTGAGCAATGCTTTTATCTTTTTTGGTGATCTCTTTATTAAAGACAGCATACAGATTTTGGCAGAAATCGCTCCAGGTATCAAGCCTTTCTGTGGGGTCTCCGTTGGCATTGTATGCGTATTTATATTCCATGCGCATTAATGCCCCTTGCTCTTGTGAGTAATCTTCTTTATCGAATCCTTTTATGTCGGTACCTGCACAAAAAATGTGATGTTTGGCCGTCATAATGGTATCAGTCTGCATATCCGGAAATCCGTTATAACTCTTGGTATCGAATATGAGTGATGGAGGAGAATATATATCTACATCCATATTTTTATGCAGGCTGTTGATCTTAATATATTCCGTTCCACTTTTTTGTGAGGGTTCAAGTATGGTGTACATATATTCCACTTCGCTACCTTTTTCAATTCCATCAATCGCAAATATTTTAAACCTTCCCAGGTTTTCATAATTATCCACGTCTTTAATATTGGCAGAATTAAGCGTAGTTACTTTTCCATCTTTTGTAATAGATCTGGCTTGCACATTCTCCAAAGTTATACCATCAGACATGGGAATATAAACAGTATTGAATTCCTCAATGCCTTTATCGGAATTAACCCTTACGATCATGTGACGGGTTACATACATAGATATATCGCCATTCTCCAAATAATATTCAATGATACGCTTATCCTTAATTACCACAATTCCCATTTTTTGCTCATCAGGGGAGAGTTGATGAAGCTTTGGATTAGTATCCCAATGATAATTTTTATATTCAGCATCGGGGTATGTTGTTGATGCCTGCAACTGTGCAAAAGTGGTATGCAGGGCAAGTATACTAATCAGGAGGAAGAAATATCTTTTTAAAAGCATTCTTTTACGGAATTTTATTGTTTAGTTAAAGTTACAGTCGCATTATATGCTTTGGTAAGCTGGTGAATCATTTTATTCCATTTATCAAAATCAACAGGATTGATCATGAGCGTATTGATGTATATATAGCTTCTGTAAATAATCGTATTGTTTTTTACCTCGTAATTGATTTTAAATCCAAACTGCGGGTCGTAATAACTACTATTAGAAGGAAGATAAGAGACCTTATATCCTTCAGGAACTTCTAGCGTATTTATATTTTTGGTGATGTTTTTATATTCAAATTCTCTGGGTGCTTCTCTATCCGGCTCAAGCAGATCGTTCTGGTATTCTTTTTCCAGCTGCATATTAATATATACATCATTATCGTTTTTTTGCAGGTAATCGTTGATCTCAAATTTGTAGCGAATTCCTAAATCCTTATCCCTGTCTTCCAGGTTTTCAACTGCAGAAGTATCAACACGAAATTTGTTATTCCCTTTTTGCAGTAACCCGATAAGCAAATCCTTCTTTTCTTTGTTTTCATAATTAAGGAGCTGCCTGCCGGTTATTATTTTTTCGTACCCTTTTGCTTTCAGGTAGCCATTCCCTTTCAGGAGTGAATTATCAATTGTGAGATAAGTAGAATCAATAAATTCATTTTTATCTGTATCCATTACCGGTACTCTAAGAATTTCAAATTTACCCGGACCCATCCCCACAAAGGCTTCTTTACCTTGGATCATAGAAGTGAAGAATCCAAAAGGTGCATCTTTACCTGTGGCATCTAAATAGTAAACCTTTCCATCCTGGATATAGGTACATATCATATGATTAGTAGCCATAGGCGAAGGTACATCCTGAAAAGTGTAAGGAATATCCCGGGTGCCAATCCATGTTTTATAGGCATTTAATCCTGCTGCCCGTATCATTTCCACTAGCGTGCTTGCCATGTCCTTGCAATCGCCAAATCGGCGTGAACATACTAATGTAGCTTCCCGTGGAACAAAACCACCCAGGCTGTCTTCATAAGCAATATAGGTTATATCGTTTTGTACCCAATAGAATATACGTTTTACTTTTTCTTCGTTGTTATTGGCCCCTGCTGTAATAGAATCAACTAGCTTTTTTACTTCCGGAGAAATGGTTGTATTTACATCTTTAACCATACTATAAAACCAGTCATAAAGAGCGGTAGTATCTGCCATCACTTTTTTTTCTACTCCATTTGATGTGTAAGAATCAAGAAGTACTACAACGTGAGGTGCATAATAGGACATGGAAGGTGCCTCTTCATCACTCTTTAGTTTTCCCGCATTAATTAAGCTCCATGAATATGTTGTGTTCTTTCCATTTTGCTTAACAGTGAATTTGATTGAGCTGTCTTTTACGTTAAATAGTTTGTATCGAATTTTAACTCCTTGTGGAACAGTCACTGAATATTCAGCTTCTTCAGAAGGTGCGTATGTTTTGAAAAAGAACCTCCCAAATAAATGGGGATCGGTTATTTTTTCGGTGTATGAAAGTATTTCTCTTGCACCATTCTTCAATCCCGGATAACTGAATTTATAAGCTCTTTCGTCGTCATAAAATTCGCCTTCGGCTATTTCATTGGTCCGCTTGAAATCTTTTACTTTTATAGTTTGGTATTTATCTCCGTCAGGAATTAATGAACGCGCATCCAGATCTTTTATGGATGAGAAGTCAGCCCAATAAACATCCCTGTCCATGTATGCTGTTGCGTCGTTACTCAAAATAAGAAGTTCCTCGTAGGTATTAGAATAAATAACCGGGGTATTATTCTCTATTTTAATAGTAGCATCTTCCTTGCGAGAAACGTATACTGCATTTTCTGAAGAATATTTTTTTCTCAATTGGGAATAGTAATCTTCCTTTTGACCGAAAGCAGCTATGGCCGAAAAAAGTATAGCCAGTGTGCAACAAGCACGTGCAATATGATTGATATTTCTTTTGATATTCATTACTTGCTTGCTGTTTCAGTTATCTCTACTCCATCGTAATAAATTGCTGTTTTCAATAACTTTCCTTTTTCATCATAATATCTCCAGGTTCCTGTTTTCGAACCAAGCACGTAGTATTCTATGTGTTCCAGTTTACCGTTCTTGTAATAATAGCACGATGGTCCATCCAGGTCGCCATAATAATAAGTATCCTCCTCCTTCAAAGTAGTATCACTATCGTAATAATACTTTTGAACTCCCTGGCGATAGCCGAGTTCATAGTTCTTATCAGAAACCACTTTCCCGTCAGGCGCATAATTCAAATCTTTACCAACAAGCTCTCCGTTTTCATACCTGCATACAATAGATTTGTTTCCATTAGGAAAATAAGCGGTAACATCACCGGTTCCATTATCCAGGTTAATACGCTTAAGGGGTTTGCCGTCTTTATCTGCCGAAGAGTAGGCAATAATATTTCCATTTTCAAGCCAAAATATACCGCCTGTTATATTGTCATACGTAGCAGTATATTCTCCATCCAACTCTCCTTCCGAATAATTGCTGATAGCATCCTGTTTCCCATTTTCAAAATAATGTTTATCCATGCCATCTAGCTCTCCATTCAGGTATGTGCTTACTTCTTCCAGGTTGCCATTCCTGTAATAACTGCGACCGGTGTCTTCACAATTTCCTATATCATAAGTATAGGAATAGCGAAGGTTTCCATTGTCATAATATCCTTTAGAAGGACCCTGTAAATCGCCTTGTAAGTAGCTTCCTTCACTGGATGGTTTGCCATTGTAAAAGTATCTTTTCTCCGGTCCTTCCATCGAGCCATTCACGTAGCTAAATTCGTGAGAAGTATTGCCATTGTCATATGTATAGAGGTATTTGCCATTCCCTTTGTCAGAGATATACTTGTACACAATATGTGTTCCTGTAGAATCGAACAGGAATATTTTATCAATATATCCGTAGCGGTAAAAATGCTGTTCGGAAAGCAATCCCTTAGCGTCGTAGAAATCGGAATGACCGTGGAGATTCCCATTGGCATAAAAATAGTGCTTGATCAAATTGCCTTTTAGATCATAGTAATTCCAATCGCCTTCTTTATTCCCATTTACAAACCACCCTTGAATATCCATTTTGCCGTTAATATGATAGCTTACATAATAGCCATCTTTTTCATCGTCTGTGTAATAAGCTGAATCTTTTACCTTTCCATTTGAATAATAATAAGTGGTTACTCCATCCAGTTTATCGTGATAAAAATTTTCAGTGGTTGCTAACTTTCCATAATAGTCATAATATTTCCATTCGCCTTCCTTTTTGTTATCAATATAAAGTCCCTCAGTCTTTTTCACTCCCTGGGGAGTAAAATAATTCATAGCAAGTGTTTTTCCATCTATTTTCCCGCTTGTAATATTTTTCCCGCTTTTATCTTTAAATTCATAGCTCTGCAAAACACCTGCTTTATAATTTTGTATTTCATAAACGATACCATCTTTGTCAAATAAGCTGTCTATTCCATCAATTTCTCCATTTTTACTGAAAGGCTCAACCTCATCTTTCTTTCCATTCCGGAAATAAAATACCCATTTGCCTATTGGGTCACCTTTTTGATTAAAGTCTCCCTCTTTCTGTAAATGTCCATCTACAGAATATATTTTCCAATGGCCAATTTGCTTATCATCTTTATAATCGCCCGTCTCTTTCACTTTCCCATTCGACCAGTAGTTTGTATGCGAACCATTTTTCATGTTGTTCTGCATTGTCTTTACCGATTTTAACTGCCCTGAGATATAAAACTCTTTTAGCTGACCTTCAAATTTTCCATCTACATAACTAGCCGTATAATGTAACTTTCCGTCATCGTAATAATAAGTAGCCGGTCCTGTTAATTTGTCTTGTTTATAGGTGGCTGAGGTAGATAAAATACCCGAATTATTGAATTCTTTATAGGAGCCATCCAGCATATCATTATGCATATAATAAATTGCTTTTGGTGCACCGTTCTCATACCATAGTTTTGAAGTGTCTTCTCTTTTACCATTTACATAGGTGTCTGTTTCCTTCAAAGCCCCCGAATTATAGAACCATTGCCATTTACCCTCACGCTCTCCATTGTCGTTATATTTCCCTTTGATATATAGTGCACCGCTATGACGATAATATGTTGTCCAATCACCCACAGACTTACCGGCACTATTTTCAGGACCCATAGATTGTATCATATTATTATCGAAATAATAGCAGGTAACTTGCACCTTTTTACCATCTACCATTATTTCTTTTTTGCTGCGTTGAGTGGTCAATAGGCCATCGGCATATTTGGCAAATTCTTTTATCTTTTTCTTGTTTTTAATGATCCCTTTTTGAAGGCTTTCATCATTGGAGGAGACCGAGGCCATTATGAAATACATATAAGGCTCAAGAAATTTCCGTTGTTGAATTCCCGTGAAAAACGGTACATATTTTTCCATCCAGTAGTTACCTGTGTTGGGAATATATTTAAGCTGCTCAAGCAAGAGCTGTATTTGCTTAACAAAGTTGTAATTGATATCCGTAGCTGCAGGATATTCACGGTTCATCGCAATTTTTGAACGGATCAAAAGATCCAATTCCGTAAATGCGCTGTCATGATATTGGGAAGGATTAACGGCATATGATTTATTATACTGGTATTTATTTCCCGTCATTTGCTCTATTAAGCCAATGGTGGTATACGAACGATTGGTTTGAGGTTGCAGAACAAGGTAAAACTGCAGCGAAAGCAAAGCAGGAATTAAACGGCCTTGCTCCAGGCAGCACCGGCCGAGGTAATAATGACTTACGGCATCATATATATCCAAATCAATACATTTTTGGAACGTAGTAATTGCATCCGCATAGTTGTGCATTTTATATTGCGCCAGGCCAAGGGTAAAGTATAGTTTGTGGATGTTTGAATATTTTGGCAAAACCGTATCTCGTAAAAGACTAACAGCATCGGAGTAGCTACCTTCATCCATATAAACGCTGGCAAGGGTATTATAAAAGTCGGGGGTGTATTCTGTTGCCTGTGCAATTCCTTTTCTGCAAAGAAGAATAGCTGTGCTGTCTTCTTCGGTAGATTCTTTAGCAACTGCATCTTCTAAAAGAGCCAATACATAATTGGTATCGTTTTCTGATACTGTTTCATAGAGTGAACTGGCTTTTGCATAAGCACCTGTATCAGCATAATCAATACCGAGACTGATTGAATCAACTGAGTTGACATAAGGAATCTGTTTTTGCCCCTGCGAATTAGAACTAAATAGGGTAAGAAAAAGGAGTGCCAGGCATAAGCCCAAACGGTGTATTGTTTCCATGAAAATAGTTGACAGATATAATTGAATCGACTAATGTACGAATTTTTGAAAGCTAATATCTTGAACAGCAAATTTACCCGAATAAAACCTTTGTCAAGTCATAAAAAAGGTTAATCAATAAATAGATCAGAGTTATTGTGCCAACAATGCCAACAGTTCTACCTTCTTTTGGCGGGATACTTCCAGTGATGAACCTTCTACCATCACTACTTCGCCACCGTCACCTTTCAGGTACTTACTTACATAGCTCAGGTTGATGATATTGGCTTTATGAATGCGGAAAAATTGCTTGGAAGAAAGCAATTGCTCAAAATCCTTTAAGGTTTTGGATGAGGTAATTTTATTGCCTTGTATCAAGTGAATGTGGGTGTAATTAATGTCACCTTGCAGATAGACTATGTTATCCGGGTCCAGGTAAACTATCCCTTCGGGTGAAGGCACAGGCAGCTTATGCACTTTTTGCGAAAGGGTAGAAATTATTTTTTCCAGGTTTTTAAATCCTTCAGGCTCCCTTGTTTTTTTATCCTCGCATTTTTTTACTGCCGCTATCAATTCATCGGGGATAATTGGTTTTAAAAGGTAGTCGAGAGCATTATGCTTAATTGCTTTTACTGCATATTCATTATACGCTGTAGTAAAAATGACATCAAAAGGGTGGCTTTTGAATCGCTGGAGAAGGTCAAAGCCATTGGCAAACGGCATTTCAATATCCAGAAATATTACATCGGGTGCCCCGGTTGTAATACTCTTTTCAGCATCGTCGGCTGAATGAGCAATTCCCATAACATTTACATTACTGCAATGCATTTTGAGGAGAGACTCCAGCGTCTTTGCTCCTAATACCTCGTCATCTATTATAAGTGCGTTAAGCATACATTAGTTTATTTAAAATTACTGGCATAAACAGTTCAACAATAGTGCCCGAAGGGGTTCCATCATTCTCAGTCTTATCTATCAGGTTTATACTT
>Ga0206833_1152_pt1 | contig 15488 bp, 4 predicted proteins | sample Alteio_BWOrgCont_32_FD_152891 | JGI IMG/M metagenome (GOLD analysis project Ga0206833, IMG submission 152891) | Enriched cells from forest soil in Barre Woods Harvard Forest LTER site, Petersham, Massachusetts, United States -... | ecosystem: Environmental > Terrestrial > Soil > Temperate forest > O... | reverse complement strand
CGTTTTTCTTGCAGCCGATAAGAGTCGAGTTCAGGACCTCGAAGAGGCAATCTGCAAATTCCTCGCATGGGATTCAATCCTGAAAGAAAGCGAAGAACTGAATCTTACGCAACACCAGATTACTCAAGCGAAGACTCAGAAACAGGCCGCTGATGGTGTCGTCCATGCCCGGCTGCCCGAGATGTACCAATGGCTCATCGTACCGACACAGGAGAATCCTCAAGCTCAAATTACTTGGCAAGCTCTGAAATTGAGCGGCACAGACGCACTGGCAGATCGCGCGAGCAAAAAGCTCAAGCCTGACTTTCTCGTATCAAGCCTTGCGCCCACGATCTTGCGAATGGAATTGGATCGAGTCCCGCTGTGGCGTGGCGGAAACCATGTGCCGATCCGACAACTGATCGAAGATTTTGGCCGGTATCTTTACTTGCCACGCCTTCGTGATGGAGCTGTCCTCCTGAATGCGATTCGAGCCGGACTGAGCCTACTGACCTGGGAGAAAGATTCGTATGCCTATGCAGACTCCTTCGATGAAGAAGCAGGACGATACCGTGGACTGAGACAAAGCGCGATCATCGCAGTCACGCAGGATGATCCTGGTCTGCTGGTCAAGCCGGAAGCTGCGCGCCTGCAAATTGACCGTGAAACAAAACCTGAAGCGCCCGCTGAAACGAAGAGCGGACCTGGAGAAAAGACCGGCGAGTCGCCAGCAGAGTCGACGGAGACACCGTCCGACGATGCCAGACAGAAGCGCCCCAAGCGCTATCACGGCACGGTGACACTTGATTCAACCCGTGTGGGCCGCGACGCTGGAAGAATCGCCGATGAGATTATTAGCCATCTGGTTGGGCTTGTTGGAGCAAATGTCTCAGTCACTCTTGAAATTGAAGCGCAGGTACCGCAAGGTACTCCCGACCATGTAGTCCGAACGGTCACCGAGAATGGTCGCACGTTGAAGTTTCAACCCAATAGCGGCTTTGAATCTGACTAAGCCCACGAAAGCAGCAAAGGTAGTTTGATAGCAATTCGAGGATTCGAGGTTCCGTTGCCAATGTCTGACGAGAACCTTCAAGAGGGATGCGATCCGCCGACGATTTTGTCCGGTACTGTGGCATACCATTGATCAAAACATTTATCGAACTGATTCTGGCCGACGGGATTCAAGCCAAAGAACTGAGCACTGTTTCTCCGAATATGCAGAAGCGGAAGGCGCAAAGGAACACTGCGCCACAGAGCATCCAAAAGAGCAATTACGATTCTGCACCGGGATTCCGGTAGGTAGTCTGCACGATAGAGCTTGATGACGAAATCCACAAAGATTCCCAGCAGAGTTTGCAGATTCCCAGTAGGCTTCTGGAAAATCTGGAGGAACTGCCTAAACGGAAACCTCCAAGGCGTTGCATCGGACATTTCAACAGCCTTGAGCATGATGGCGCTATCGAGATAAGTCGAGGTGTAGTTCATTCCGATCAACGACGCAACAATCCTTTGCCTTACGGCATCGGTTATTTGACCCGCGAGCATTGTCTGCTCGGCGATGATTTCCGTCCATGCTCTTTTAACACCGAACTCTGTCTTTGCAAGTTCTGCCTGGATCAAATCGTCTGTCCACAGAACTGCGTCCGGGTGGGATGCGAGGAGCATCGTCTCCGCGCCGTATGATCCACAGACTTCCTCCAGTGGTTCGCGTTTCGCAGGTTCGAGCGCGGACAATTCCATCACCGGTACGATCTCGACTGCCGCCTTCAGCCGGTCCAGAAAGTTTTGATCTTCCTGTCGTCGTACGGCCTTCTGCTCCGCTGTCTCTTCCGTGAAGGAGGAAACACCCTCACGATGCGCGATTGTTCCACTCGTGGAACCCGAAAATAGATCATCTATCAAGGTTTCCTGCAACTCGTTGAAGGTTCCCTCGCTCATTTGAAAGTGGAACCGTTTGGCCTCGAACACGAGGTCTTCGCAACCGATCATGCGAATTGTGGCGATCGCTGTAATGTCGAGCACAACGGCGTTGCAGGTTTGAAGCGCAAAGATGCTCTGACGGCGTTCCTCCGGTGTTCCAAAACAGCACTTGACTGCCTGATCTTCTTGCTGGGCAAGAAAAGCAAGCGCCAGATAAGCGTTCTTCCCGAAGCGGTCTCCAAAAAGATGGAGGGGAATAGGATTCTCATCGTAGATGCGGCGTACCTGCAAGATCGAGGCTTCCCGCCTTTTGGCCGAGTCAAGAACCTTCTGCAAGCCGCGGTTTACCTCTTCTTCCGTCGTGCCCAGGTGTACGGATTCGACCGAACTCGCGGCTCCGAAGCGCAACCGCATCTCGCCCATGCAGTCTTGGAATCGCCGGACGTACTTGGGAAGAATCTGGCGCACCGTGCCTGTTCGGCTCTCCATGTAACCTTTGGCGAGAACTACTGTGTCCCCGACATGCTTCCCGAGAAGTTCCTTCGCAAGTTCCGAGTTGAGAGGAATCTCCTCAAAAGCAGCGTCGGGCCTATCCGTGTTCTCCAATACGAACCAGCGAACATTCCCGCTCAGGGCCTCGTGCACAGCCACCGCTGCGTTCTCTGCAACCGTATCCAGGGAAGGAGCAAGAATGATCGACGGGTCGCCCGGCATCAGACTGAGCATCATCGCCTGATGTGCGCGGATGTCGTCGAAATGGAGACGTAGGAACCGGTACGCATAATCTACCGTGGCATTGCCAGCGCCCGCAAAACGCAGAACATGGATCGCAGGAATAATATAGTCCGGCGAAAGCTCTTCCACCGTGGGGAGAGCTTCGATGGTTCCATTGACAAGCGATGGCTCTTGGGACTGGACCCCGATCACCGATCGCATCAGCATTCCGAGCTTGTGGCCCGGATGTGCACTTAGGAACACATCGAGCCGGACGAGCGCCCTTTCCCGCGAGTATTTCTGGAGATATTGAACCTCGAAGCTGACGACTTCCCACGGGTCTTGTCCCCGCTTCTCTAATTCCGCACAAGTGGCGATCACAACGTCATCGCGGTGCAGGCGCGCCGCGCAGTCAAGCAACATCCCGCTGTCAAAGGATTGTGTATTCAGATCGAACAACTCTTGGAATAGGGGAAGAGCCTCGGCTGGCATCTCCAGCCGCATAAAGAGCCGCGCCAAGAATTCTTTCGATTCGACACTGCTGGAGGGGCCGATCTCTTGCTTTGCCTGAAGAGCCAATTGCTGCGCTTCGTCTTTATTACCCTCTCTTGCCACGATGTGCGCCAGCAGCGCAGTCACAACCTCCCGATCGAGGTGTGCTCGAACTCCCTCGATATAGTTTCTAGCCCCTGCCAGATCGTTTCTTCGCACCAATACGTCTACGGCTGTCGATGCGATGACTGGACGGAATTCGCGCAGGAGCGTGGAGATGTCAAACGTAGAGAGGATCGAAGCGGCAAGCTGCAAGTCTTCGGGAAGGCCCCGCTGTGCCAGCGCACGAGCGTACATCAGTGCCGCCTCCGGCCTCGCTCCCTTGCGGTAAGCGCGATCCAGCAAGCTAATCGACTCGTCGATCCGCTTCCGCGAACCTTGCAAATGAGACAGCGCCAGAAGTGCCTGAACGTTGTCTGGATCAATGCGGATGGCCGCATACGCATCCGATTCCGCCTCCTCTGCGCGCTTCTGCAACATCCGCAGGTCGGCTCTTAATACTAGGGCTTCCGCCTGCGTGCGGGTGTCCCGTTCCACTTCCGCAAACCTCAGCGCCTCCACCAACGCGGTATCAATCTCCCGTTCCAACTCTTCCCGCGAGATGCCGGGGCCGTCCAGTCCTTTCTCTGCGCGCACGATCCAGCCCATATAGGCCCGCGCCAAGAACAGGGGAGGCTGGGAGGATTCCGGCAAAACGTTGAGAGCCGCTTGCGCATAAGCAACTCCTTTGCCGATCTCCATCTCCATCAGCGCGCGCTGAGAGAGCGCAAGGTTTACTTCGCCATCTTTTTTGATGACATCCTCAAGCTCATTCTCCATGCTGCTCAAGCTGGCCGAGCGCGGCGCTGAGATGACCCAATTTGCGGCGAGCTTCGTAGAGTTTGGATATTCTTTCCGAAGCGCCGTTGCTTTTTCGTAAGCCGTCTCGTGCTTGCCGGTGAGAATGTACGCAAAGACCTCATTGGTTTTCGCCCGTTCGTCGGTAGGCTCCCAGCCGAAAGCATCGAAGAAGTGCTGCGCAGCGACTTCCGGTCTGCCCAGACCCAGCTCTGCGAAGGCGAGATTGGAGCTGATGCGAAAGCGGTCGTGGGCCGAAATCGAGCCAAAATCTTCCCGCTGGAGAATGCGATTCAACAGCAGGAGTGCGTTTTGGAATTCGCGCTTGTTGACCGCATCGCGCGTTGCGTCGATCTCCGCCGTGAGGCCCACCGTCTCAATCACAAGACCCGCTTCCTTGATGTGCTGCGCGACAATGGGGGACTTCGATCCGATGCGGCTGGTTGTCGTGATGACTGTCAATTCGAAATAGGTCCTGCGAACGTCGTCATATCTCTGAATGAGCTGGCACAGTTTGCCCCAGGTCAATAACTCGACCTCGAAGAGGCTCCGTTCCCGATGACGTTGATTGATTTCAAGGATTTTCTTTTGCGCCTGGGTGGAGACCTTGGCTGTGGTGAGAATGCCGTATCTGCCGAGTTGAAATTCGAAATTGCAGGCGTCTGCGACTTCCTCGGCAATGGAGGTCGGCGAGAGTGTTTTTTGAAACTCCTTGAGCTTGCATTGCGCAGCATGGAGAGGCGCTACGCCCCCAAGGTCCAGAATGTCGATGCCGTTTTGTCGCTCGCCTTTGCGCCCGTACCGTTCTAGGCCGGGGCGGTTCCAATAAATCCGCAGAATATCGACGCAAAGATCCTCGAAGTCATCCTCGTCCGTGGGAATCGGGAACAGCACCGGAATTGCGATCTTCGACATGGCGAGTCAGTATCTACCGTCCATTATCTCCTGCGATTGTGCCATTTAGCAGTGTTTGTCCTGCGGGAGGACGGCTCCTCCCTCACTCCAGCCGCTGGTGATGCTGCGTCTTCCGCTTCCCACCTCAGCGGGCCTGTTCCTGCCGTGCGACTTGAGGCTATTTGAATGATTGTTCAACACGAAAGGAGTGAGCTGAACCTGCGGTTCCGTCCGGAGTAGCCTATCGACATCGGCGTGGCTGGTAACGGCTGGGTCGAAAGCTGTCGAGACAACGAGCCTCTGTCTTTGACAAGGAGAACCCCGCGAGGCGGTTCTCTGCCACTGCCAGCGTCAAGGCGGTGGGAGGAGCCAGGCTGAATGATATGTCCAACGAAAGTGAACCACCGCAGGCATCGTAACGGCCGAGGAGCCAAAGGCGCCGACAGGCTCTAGCCAAAAGGCACACAGCCGGCTGCTCCACCGGTAGGGATGGAGTACACGGGCACAAAGGCTGTCGGTGTAGAGGTGGGGGCTAAGTCATTCGTGTCATTCAAATGGAACAAGGTAAGCCCGTTGTCTCGCCCTTCTGGGCAGGTGCTGCCGCAAGGCACGCTGTTGGGGTAGCGGGTAAAGGATGCTGGAAAAAGCGAATGCCGCTCTGTAATGGAGCGGATAGGAGTAGCAAGCTCAAGGGGAGGGGGGTCTCCCACCTTTGGAGCGAAGCGAAGCGGGAGTGGAAAGGGCGAAGGGCTGCACAAGCGAAGCGCGGAAGCCTGGGGAAACCCCTTGCGGGCGCGAGGGGCGGAGCTCCCCTTAGGAGTTTTTGCTGTTGGTGTTGCTTTTCAGAGAATCAGGGCCGGCGTTGCGGGCAGGAACAGGCCCGCTGAGGTGGGTGGCATGCGACGCATCGCATGCGCAGCAAGGTGGGAGCCCGAAGCGGCCTTGCGGAACTTGGCCGCAATGTCTGACGTGCAGGAACGCGAAAAATCTCAAGATCAACTGGAAGTCCCGCAAGTAGAGACATGCGGACGGGCCGCGGGTCTTTTGGCGTAGCGCTTGACACGGTTCGCCCCCAAGTAGTAAGGTCGGCGCGTCCCCTCTAAGTGCGTCCAAGTATTGGCTGTGGATTCAGGATTCTCGCAGAGCTATTGACGAGTCATATATCCGCCATGCGGACGAATACATCTCTGCACAACTCAGGTCCTCCCTAACGAAACAGCCTCTTGGGGAGCGGGATCAAAATCCGCGGCGTCTTTTACGCCTGTGTACGTTCCGCAGGAAACGAATTTTAGCAATGGTGGAAGATTTGCTTCACTAGAAAGAGCGGACTTTTGAGCGCACGGAGACATCAGATGCAATCTGACTGTTTGAATTTCGCTGCTCTGCGCAGCCGTCAAAGGCCGCGTCCCGCAGGTGGGATTCGCTTCAAAGTGATGTCTGTTGTTTCACTTGGCTGCGCCGCCTCCTTGCTTACAGGATGCACGCTCATACAAATCAAGAAACTTCAGCCGGTGATCGCACCGCCTGCAGCTTGTACTCCCGTTGAAATGGCGGTGTCCCACTTAACAATCTCCACATTTGGCTACGAATACCTGAGCACGATCGATTCTGGAACTGGGCGAAGCTTAGTGATAAAAAAGGCGAAGGATTTCGATGAATACGAAAGAAAAATAAAGGAGCGGGTCGATAGCAGCCTGCCTGCCGAGCTCAGGGACGACCGGGTTGTGAATGCATTTCGGGAGTTTCTAACCTATGTTTCGGCTAGAGCCCAGTTCGATGCACAGGTAGCTGACGGCACATTGACGGATGCTAGCACAATACAGAATCAGAGAACTGTAATAGAAAAGCATGCCGCTGCACCCGACCTCAAACATCCAGAGTTGAAGCAATTCGCCAATAACTTATTCGAGTCCCAACTGAAGCGTGGCGCTGCTGATTCTGTCATCGAGCAACCTGATAGTAAGGTTCTTGGCCTTAACGCCAGGCCAATTACTATTAACAATTCTACGAAACTCGACCCAGCTTTCGTTTCATATTTCAAGGCTTATTACAACGGAACATTCTACGACCGCTTCGGCACAGCGATCACAAAGCCACAACTTCCGAGCACAGGCAACCTCGTCTCGAACTTAAGCAACTTCTCAGTGCCTGATTCAGAGATTGTCGCGGCGGAGACTGTCTTGCTCGAATTCTTAATCGATACGATAGACCGAACTCCGGTGATGGGCAATACCATATGCCCGAACCCTACTACACCCGCGACATGCCAGTTAAGTATTGGAGAGTCAGTGGTAGCGAGTGCCATAGTGACGGTAGGGAACGGCTTAACGCCAAGTCCAGCCATCAGCATTACTGCGAACCCTACATCAACCCCTTTGGGAACATCATCTACTTTGACCGTAACGGCGATGAATGCCACCAAAGCAGTTACCCTAACCGGATCTAGTAGCATAACAACGACGGGTGGAACCCAAGTGGTCACACCAACAGCCACAACTGTGTACACTGCAACCATTGCCGAAGTTGGCGGAACAGCATCGGCCAGTGCAGCCGTATCCGTCGATGGAGGCGTGACTCCATCCATTAGTATTACGGCTGCTCCCGACTCCATTAAGGCAGGGAGTTCTTCTGCCTTGAACGTAAAGGCAACGAATGCCATTAAGGTAACCCTGATCGGATCGGATGGCAGTACGTATCCCTTGCCATCGCCGAGCGGTGGAATGCAGGTGGTGAAACCGACTTCAACAACCACTTATACTGCAACCGCGATTTATCTCCCGAGCACGACGTACTATCCAGGCAACTCGGCAAACCAACCCACTGCTTTGACCACCGGGATGGCGGAGTACGTGCAAATTCCATCCGAAACGGACCAGGATGGCAAACCTAGCGGCGCATGTGGGATTACTACGCAGAATGTCTGGCTCCTGCAGACTCTAGCTAACGGGGCAAGCGATGAGGCTTCCACGGTCGGCGGTCTTGTAGCCAACACTGCTGGAGGGCTCGGAGTCAGCCTCGGTGTTTTTGGCAAAATCTCTATCGGAGATAACGCGACACTCAGCGATTTGGTTAAGGCGGCCGCTTCAGAATTGGCGTTGCGGTCAACCCTTATGGTTTCCTACCACACGCTGCGTCATGCAAAGTTTACTCCGCGGACGATTGAGTCGGCTGGAGGTACCCAGTGAAAAACGCCTGGCTTCAACGTACACGCGATCAAAGAATCATGGCGCTCCACAACGAAGAGTCTGTCCCGCATACAGGGGAAAACGGTCGTAAACCTTAGCGGGCCATCAAGTATGTGCAATTTTGAAATCAAAGGTCGTTCGAAAAGACGAATCGGTTGATGAAAATGGATTTGCTACCAGAAATCTGCGCTGTGATCTCAAAACATTTAGGCCTTAGCCAAATCGCATCCGCCAACTCAGTATTCCGAGTAGAAGCAACCTTGAGTTTATTTCGCCGATCGGTAGGTCTGCATGCAACTCGACCCGAAGTCATTGGAATTATATGTTGAAGAGCTGGTTCGAAAGACCGGTTCGCTTCAGCTAAGCAGACGACGCTTCCTTCAAAGCGCTGTCGGGTTCGCAGCATCGAATGCTGTTCCTCTCGGGCTGGCCAGTCGCACCCAGTTTCGCGTGGAAGGAAATCGGGCTGTCTTTCTCCTCGACGGGGTGCCCCGTTGGACCATCGATCCTGCGGCGTTTGCCGGCACCGCCAACCTCACAATTCTGCGGAATACCCCGCACGAAATCGCATTCTCTCTTGTAAGCGCGCGTTATCCCGGCACCCAATTATTCGCGGACATGCTCTGCACTGCCCGCCGCAGTTTGGGCAGTTGGATTTGCGAAATTGACTTACCCGTTTATGGGCAAAGAGGCTCGATCGATCTTGTCTCTTGGCTCATGGGGCGACCTCTCCGATTCGCCCTGCAGTCTGCCCTAAACATTTTCGGAGACCAGTCGCCCTTTGAGGTTACCGCCCACCGAGGGCTTGCCGAACTGGACGCTTCATGGTCGCTCGACTTCGATACGTCTACATTCGTTCTTCCGACCGGAGCATCCCGTAGGCGGGCTGGCCGCACCTCGTTACAGCTTGCTTCGGAAGATCGGCATCCGCTCCTTGGCGTTCAGGGCAAAGGATCCTCAGTTTCGATTTTGCGCAATGAACATCCTTGGCAAGCTGAATCCGCCATACTTCACCGGAACCAATGGAAGCTCGCCGGTCCGTCCGAACCGTTTCTATCCGCTCAGATCGATGCCTTCGAGTCCTCTTCAGGCGCCTCACCTGTCTCAATAGTTTTCGCACCCGCTGAGGGAAGCAGACACACTCTCCACCTCCCGGGCTCTCTCCGGCATCCTGAAGGCCAGCCATTTGCGCTCTCGCTGGATCGTCCTTCCTACGCACTCATCGCCGACGGCAATGGTTCTCTTCAGGAAACCTTCACTTCACCGCTACTGGAAGAAGCGATCGCTGTCGGACCTAGCCGAGCCCTCCGCTTTGCCAAAAGGGTCGCGATTACCACTGATCTTGGCACTCCCGGCGCGACGGAAGTCATCGATTCAGGCTTGCAGCAGATTTACTGTGAGCAGTTTCCAGCCGATCAAGATACTATCTTCGACCTCATTGTCTCCGGCAATCACGGTAGCCAACTCGACTGTTCCCCGTCCATCCCGATGGATGACCTTATACTTCGAGTCACGCGTCCGCAGGATTTCCTTTATCTCGATTTCACCTTCGCCAATGTGCAGATCGATTTTCACTCTAATCTGCCCTATCTGGTTCCAAAAGACGGTGGTCAACCCGTCATGATCGTGCACTTCCCTCCGCAACACCAGCAGGAGGAGACATTTGACGAAGCCCCCCCCAATAATCCTCCTGCTGTACCCACGCCTGTGCGCCCGGTCGAAATTTCACTCTCCGGTCCCACCCGCCTGGCCTTCGATCTTCCCATCGACTCCAATGGTCTTGCTCTCAATGTGGAAAACCTTCTCGCTTGGTCGAAGTACACCTTGCGTCCTCCGGGCGATACCACCGATCTGCCCAAACCGGACGACGATCACCAGACGGTTATCGAGATCCCGACGCGCCTCTTTCTTCAGTCTGCCGAGCAGTCAGGAAAGACGACTTGGAATCATGCGACATTTGCGGATCAGACTGCGAGCCCACTCCTTTGGCACACCGAGCTTCAAGCTCAAACTGTCAAGCTCGTCAAAGCGTCCCGAAAGAACAACATCGTTACTCTAGAATTTCCTGCACCGCCTAAGCCTGCATGGGAGGCTGGTCAGACCATCGGCATCCTCGACCCCATAGAATTTTCCGGCGTTTTCATCATCAAATTTGTCGATGCCACCCTGACGAAGATCACGTTTGGCCAGAATGGCTCTGACATCCCATCTTCTTCAATCACTCTCAGTGTCGCTAACCGATTTATTGCCTACTCAGCAGCCGATTATGCGCCCCCGGTCACCAGTTTTGTCTGGCAGGCACCACCCACAGGTCAGCTCGGACCCGGTACAACCACCATCACGTTTGCCGGCCAGGTTACGTTCCAGGTCGGGGACGTCATCAGCGTCTCCGACGCCGGTCAGACCCTCCAAAGTTGCTGTGGCCCTGTACCAACCGCCGCGACCGACGGCATCCTCGGCGTATTTCTGATCGACACGGTCAACGGGAATACTCTTACCTACCACTCGGCGAAGAATACCCAACCGCACCCGAATCTCTTCGTTTCCATGCTGTCTGCGCAGGCGCTTGCCCAGGTCTCCGGCGCAACTGGTCAAAAGTCCGTCATACTCACCACCACGATTGCCAATTGCATTCGTGTTGGCGAATTTGTCTACGTCTTCAAATCAAACACGCCGCTCGACGGCATGACCACTCTCCAGGCAACATCGGTCTCAGACGATGGGTTCGGCGTTACCGTTAATCTTCCATCCTCATTGACATCAGCCGTCAACTCTTCCACTGGTCTGATAGTTCCCTATAAGCTCTATCCCATCTCCCAGGATGATCGCCGTCAGCTTATCGATTTGGATCAGCAGACCAACGAGCCTCGCCCCCTCGCGATGGAGCAGCTCATTCTATCCGCCATCGGCGCATGGACGATATTCGATGGCAACTTCGACCCGCTCGCAGTATCGACCGCCACGAAGCGCCCGTATGACGTTCAGAAGGTGATCTACCGCGTCGCCCAGGGGCGCGACTACTTTGTCGAGGTCGACTACAAGGGCTACCTGTGGCCCTTCGGTCATAATGCCACTCTGCTCAAGGTCACCAAGCGCACCTTTTATTCCGTCCAGCAAAACGTTGATCCGCTCCAGAACATCTGCTATCTCCGCACCCAGTTCTTCGTTGCGGTTCTGGAAAAAACTCGCGTCATCAAGACTCTTCCGGGTAATGGCAATGAACTCCCTTTTACGCGCATAGACATTGATACCGAGATAACCCCAGCACTGTATGCCGGCTCGGCAACTCTAGGCGCAAACCCGGACTACTTTACCGCCTGCCAGACTGCATACTTCTGGCCGTCGATGGCTTCGAAGCAGCCATATTCCTTTGCAATGACCGGCTATGACTCAGCATCTCCAGCGGCAGCGGTACCCTTTTCCATGCCGTTGATGTTCGTGGCGTCCCCTTTGGGCACGACCGCAGGCAGTTTGGCGCCGGTGCTAAATGAGTACATGTCCGAGAAAGTCGACTTCCGCACAGCCAACTTCGGCGGCCAATCCGTGCACTTTGCCCCATCGCTCAAGGCCGGGGACACCGAGCAGCATACCGGAAGCATGACCTTTACGGCCACAATCCTTTATGACCAAGCTTCACCGTACGATGATCCCATAACCTACAACAACGACGGGGAAGACTACATCGCCTTCCGGCCTGTCCTGGACTATGCCAACGTCGATGTTCCTGCTGTGCGGGTATTCAGCGGCGTACCTGCTGCCGGATCTTCCGGATCGCTGGTCCAGGTAAAGTACCCAAAAGTCTATGTCTACAATTCCTTCGGCAGCACAGCGAAGCCCAACGCCACCCAGGCCTATCTCGAAATTCAGGGCAACAATGCCACTTTGCAGTATCCGGGCCCGCAGGGTGGCGGTATGGCCACTCCAACTGCATCCATGAAGGGCCTATCGAGAAACGTCGGCAACACGGCAACGGTTCCTCCTGCGAATTCCACTCCTGCGGATAACACCTTTGATCCGGTGGCTGCATTCGGAAGCTTCGAAGACAGCACGTTGCTCGGATGCATCAAGCTCAAGGATGTCATCGCCGTCATCGGCGATATAGGTTCGAACCTGAATCTTCTTCCCACGCTTAATCTCGATCAGGTCTTCGCCGTCGCTGACGAGGTAATTCAAGAGATAGCCACCATCAAGGCCGACATCCTTGCTGCGCAAGCAGCATTTGCGAGTCTCGACAATGCCATCCAGGATCCCCTCCAGGTAGCAGCCGCCGCCATTCAGTCTGCAATGTATAAGAGCCTGACGCAAATCGCGTTCCCAACCCTATCGCAGGCTCAGCCACAGATAGCCGGCGCCATTTCAAGTCTTGAAGATCTCTACAATCAATACGCCACTGCCTTTCAGGCATGCCTACAGGAAATGCAGGACGATGCAGGCTGCGCTAATGTGCTTCTTCAGTCAGATCTTGATCTTCTTCGTGCCGCAGGCGACATCAATCTACTGACGGATCAACTGGCAGCGGTAAGCACGGCTGCAAACCCCATCATTGTTCTTACCGAGCAGGATTGCTACAAGAAGTTGTCACAGGATATTGTTACCGCCGCGGTCGCGCCACTCAATCCCCTCGCGCTTCCTGCCAAGCGCATCGAATTAACCCTTGGCAATATAGCCTCCGCCTTTGACGCACTCGTCACGAGTCCCGGTCCGGGTCCGATTAACAGCGTGTTGACCCAGGTCGCTTCGCTGATTCAGCAACTAAAGGATTTCATCGCGAACGTCGCCCATGTCGCAGATCAAACGCATCTGACGTCGAACTTTTACGCCACCTATCTACAAAACCAAAAAGCTACGATTAAAACAACGCTCGTCAACAACATCGCCATCCTCAGGTCAACCCTCCTGGCAACCGTAAATAGCCATTTTGCTGCGTTTCAACAGGTTCGTTCCAACTACAACTGCTTCACGGTGACCGCCGCCTATAACGCCTATTCAACCTTCATCCCAACAGCCCAGACCTTTGTCCAGAACGCCCAAACCTTGGCGATCGATCAAGTTAACGCCGCCATAGACGCAGCCGTCAGCGACCTTATCACCACCCTCGCCAACACTGCAATATCAAGCGGCATTCTGGGCACACTTTCCAACACAATTGGCACGATCCTCTCGGTCGAAGCTCTCTATCAACAGGTGATGGAGACCATTGAGACTCCCATCGCTGTCTCGGCGCACTACACGCTTGCCCAAATCCCGCTACAGGATGCCCCTCCTGGCGCTCCCATCTTCCTTGCCCACCGCGAAGCATCCGATGGCCAGATTGCCAAGTCCGTACTCGAAATCGACGCCACCGTTTCAGCGCAGGCCATTCCCGCGGCGCCTACGTCCGTCTCACTCGACTACTCCGTCTCCGCCGGTATTTATGACTTCTCCTTGCAGCTCCTGCCGGGCTTGCCTTTCATCACCGTCCAATTCGAGAACTTTGTTTTCACTTCTTCCAAAGGCAGCGGATCACACTCCTCTTGCAAGCTGGATTCTGCCAACCCCGTCATTCTGGGTGACGCTCTTGGGTTCGTCGCCGGGCTCGCCGACGCCTTTGGCCCGTTGGCGGGCGATGGCGGCGATGGTCCCATTCTCCAGGTCTCTGGCACGGGCATTGGCGTAGGTTACGAGTTCGATGTCCCCGACATCGAGGCGGGCGGGTTTCAGGTTATTGGCCTAGACTTTAGCGCTCTACTCACTCTGTCCTTTACCGGTGACCCCCTCAAGCTGCAGTTCTACTTGGCCCGCCCCGAAAGCCACTTCCTCATCAGCGCCGGGATCTATGGCGGCGGAGGATTCCTCGGCCTCGAACTCAGTTCCGCTGGCGTCGACGATGTCTCGGGCGCCATGGAGTTTGGGGCCACCACGGGCATCGATATTACGGTCGCCACCGGCGAAGTGCACATCTTCGGCGGGATCTACTTTGACTTCGGAGATAACCGCTGTGTGCTCACCGGTTATGTCCGCGCCGGCGGTAGTCTCGATGTTATAGACATCCTGACATTGTCGGTTGAATTCTATATCGGCCTTACTTATGAAAATGACAACGGCCAAAGCTCTGTCTACGGGACTTGCACCGTCACCGTCTCCATCTCCATCCTCTTCTTCAGCGCTGATGTCTCCCTCACCATGCAGTGGACGTGGGCTGGCAGTAGTACAAGCAACTCATCAGCCGTCGAACTCGCTCACGTATCTGCCGCCGCCCTACCTGCTTCATCGACTTCATCAACGACAAATGATCGCATTTGGCCTGAACCCTTCTGGAAAACCTACACCGCAGCTTTCGCCAAGAGGTAACTTCGTATGCCGCAGACAAATTGGACAGTGATCCCTCGCGGTAAGCAGGGCAACATGTTTCACTTTGCCGTCTTCGTCACACCCAATCAACAGATCGACATCAACTCGTTCGATTCCAACTTCTGGGCCGGCTGGCTCTCCAAAGCAGTTCCAACCATCGTCAGCAAAGGTGGCGTGCTGAACGTGTCTAATCCGGGCCAGCCTACAAGCTCCATCCCCTTCGCCTTTCCCCCGCCGCCGGTTGATGCGCCTGAAAACATCAAGGCTTGGGCCGCACTCCTTGCTTACGTTCCTCCCGTTGCCCCGGCACAGGGCGATGCCGCAGCAATAGCCAGCACGAGTGCGGCTCTGGATTCCGCTGCAGGTCCTGGAAATACCGACGCTCACGATCTTATTGCGATGACTTCGCCCCTTCACGACATCGTCCAGCACGTCGGACAACTCAACGTTGCCCACACTTATGCCGCAATGTCCGCTCTCCAACCTAAGTCCGGCCTGCAACTTTTTACTGCCACCACTGACGTGATCACTAGCACCATAACGGATCTGTCCTTCCTCAAACCCCGTACGGCCAAACCCTCACAAAATCCAACTCAGACTGCTATCGACTTTCAAAATTCGATCAAGAAGCTAATGGCGCAAGGAGGACGACTCGCTGTAAGGCAGGCTCGCCTCGCCGAACGCAATCTGTATCGTCTCTCCGATAACCCTTACAACACGCTGAACGATAAAGTCTTCATTGCCCTCGCGAAACTTCTCAACCCCTCGCGCCAGCCGGGTCGGCCCAGCAAGGACGAAGACGCGATTACGAGCTTTGTTGAGCTCGCCGTTTTCCATAAGCGTTGCCAACCCAAGAAGCTTGCGGCCGCGGCGTCGCAATCGGTACGGCCTGCTGCAGCCAAACCTTCAACAATCCCCGACCTCTTCCGCACTCTGAACACTCTCGCATCCTTTCCCGAGTGGCTAACCCGGCTTGGATTTGCCTATGAAATACAGATCGCGATACCCTCCGGCTTGACGGATCAAACGACTCTCAGTGTCACCTCGCCACTCGACGGCACTTCTTCGGTGGAGGTT